>Ga0182030_10009505_pt1 | contig 19894 bp, 17 predicted proteins | sample 812S3MmetaG_FD_121299 | JGI IMG/M metagenome (GOLD analysis project Ga0182030, IMG submission 121299) | Permafrost microbial communities from Stordalen Mire, Sweden - 812S3M metaG (Illumina Assembly) | ecosystem: Environmental > Terrestrial > Soil > Wetlands > Permafrost | place: Sweden... | reverse complement strand
ATGCCGCAGATATTCTATGTCCGCTGTGAGCGCCCATTGGTGTATGAGATAGACCGTCTTCGGCGCATCGTGAGAGAAAACGGCATCGAGTTCTCGATATTCGATTCGGTGGCATTCGCGTGCGACGGGCCGCCGGAGTCCGCGGAGGTTGCCGGCCGATACTTCCGCGGCGTTCGCCAGATCGGCGGTGGGTCACTCCACATTGCACACGTAAGCAAGGGAGAAAACGCCGATCAGAAGCCTTTCGGCAGCGCCTTCTGGCATAACGGGGCGCGGTCCACATGGTTCGCGCAACTCGTTGGCGGCGGTGGTGACTCGAACAGTGAAACCCTCAGCCTCGGCCTGTTCAATCGAAAGGCGAACCTCGGCCGGCTTCAACCCCCCATCGGTTTCACCGTATCATTCGCAGAGGAGCGTACCACGTTCCGTCGGACTGATGTCGCGGACAATCCCGACCTTGCCTCGAAACTGAGCGTCCGCCAACGTATGGCGGCCCTCCTCCGAAAGGGAGCGATGGCGCCTGAAGAGATCGCTGCTCAAATCGAGGCCGATGTCGAAACGGTCAAGCGCACGGCGCGGCGCTACAAGGAAATGTTCGTTGTCATTCCCGGTGGCCGATTCGGCTTGCTCGAACGGAGCGCATCATGAACCCGGACAAAGTGTCCGGGACACCCGGACGGACTGTCCGCGCAGACCGGCGGCGGACACACTCTCTCTTTAGAGAGTGTCCGTCCGTCTGTCCGTCCGCAGTGCGGGAAAAGAAAAGAAGGGCGAAAAGCTCCGCTTCGCCCGCGTCGGAGGGTAGCAACCAATGAAACGAGCAAAGGGCGCCCCTTCAGGAAACGCCAGCGAGAAAGGCGCACGGGCGGCGAAGCGCGCGCGGACGGCACCCGCTAGCCCGAAGCCCGCGGGCGAGGGCTCGACGCGGCCTGGCGGGCAGGAAACCGGCAAACTGGGTACTGTGGCCTCGGTTTACATTTCGGAATCACCCGAGAAGCGCATCGACGTTGACAGAATGATGTGTAAAGCAGTGGGGATCGAAGACCCCGTCTTGGCCGGAGATTTTTTGGGGCAAGCGGCCAGCGTCCAGGTTTGGGGGGGCCTGAAGAACGATAAGGACAGGCTCATGGAAGCCTTGGGTTTCATGCGAGACATCAAGCCCGCGGGGGCGATGGAGGCAATGCTCGCCGTGCAAATGGTCGGAGTCCACCATGCTGCCTTGATGTTCCTCCGGCGGGCTTCCCTCAACGGGCAGACGTTCGAAGGCGCCGATGCGAACGTGTTGCGCGCAACCCGCCTAATGCGTTTGTTCAATGAGCAGCTTGAGACGATGGCAAGGTTGAAGGGCAAGACCGCGCAGCAGAAGGTTACCGTAGAACACGTCCACGTTCACGAGGGTGGGAAGGCTATCGTAGGTACCGTGAGCACAGGGAAAGCTGATCCGGGGGGAGGGGGCGAATGAAGGGAACGATGCAAACACCCCATGCAACGCGGCGCGGATGGCTCAAGAATGGCAACCGTCCGGGGGACTTCGCGAAGGCCTCGCGGTGCGGAGCGAAAACCCGGCGGGGGACGCTTTGCCAGTGTCGCGCGATGCCGAACGGTCGTTGCCGATTACACGGCGGGTTGAGCACCGGGCCGAAGACTGAGAAGGGCATCGAGCGAATCCGCGCGGCGGTAACGAAGCACGGCGGGTACTCCGCCGCGGCCAGGGCAGAACGGCGGGACGTCAGGGCATTGGTTCGGGACGCGCGGGCGTTGCTGGGCCGCGCTCGAATGGAGATTACGGAGTGAGATATCCGTTTTTCGTCATGCAACGGGACGGTCACATGACAACGGGGACAAGCGGCAAGACTACCAGCCACATGTATGCAGATTGTCGGCGACCGCGGAGAGCCCCGAGAGGTCAAATCGCATCTCCACTGGATTGGAGTTGAACGGCGTGAATTCAAGAACTAAGGTGGAGTGGACAAGCATCTTCACGATTTCAATGTTCGGGTTCGAGAAGAAAAAAGTCCTTCCGTCTGTAGATTTTGACATCAAGTAGCGGTTAGTCTCGCCTTGGTCATACCTGCCACGCATCGAGACGCCGATGTCCTGTCCGTGCTGGCCGAACTCCAGCTTGCCCTGCATCCCGGCGGCAATATATGCTTCAAACCTTCCTTCTTTGCATCGTAGTGCGAGAGTCGGGGTGCTCGTCGAACCCGGCCAGGCCTGAATTTGATTCTCTGCAGCCAGCGAAAGGACGACAGTCTCAGAATCATCGAACGAAGAAGTGCTTTTAGTTGATTTCCACTTTCCAGGTTTGCCGCTCGTGTGTTGGGTCAACTTCGGGCGCAGCCTTGGCAACAGGGCGGCGAAATCATCGTGCCATGCGGGATTGTCGTCTGAACATGCGGCGTTCTTGTCGTCCACGTATTGCAGCGTTTCCACGGCAAGGGCATGAAAGTTATCGGTCGTGCCGGCGCAAACTATGTCGTGGGTCTCCGTATCAAGAGGAGGTAAGCCCGGAATAGACTCGTTGCTCATCAAAGGCAGTCTTATTGTGACTGAATTGCCGTTCGAGAGTTCATTGGTTACCTCGTACCTTAACTCAACAGGGTGCCAGACGACCTTATGCGGTGGTGGCCCGGAGCCAGGCAGGACAGGTGATTCCTTTCCGGTCTTTTCGTCAACCGCGTAGAGATTGTAGGTCACATAGGCGCCAGTGCCAGTCGCCTTGTCGATCGGCCCGTAGTAGCGGCACATTATGGCCGCAGACATCGGATCCTGGCTAGACCACCTGCCGACAAGGCGCGATGAGGGGGTCGAATAGTCTCGATTCGGCGTATTCTGTGGCGTCCGGCGCGCGTCACAGCCTGGAAGCATCACTTGGGTGGAAGCGGCCTGTGGCGAATTGGTTTGTGTCGAGCCTCCGCTTGTCGAGATCCGAGGCAGAGTTACAGACGTCGGTGTTGTCCCTGATTGCGCTCGGGCCACGATAGATCCCGCGGCCAGAATTGCGATGACGGTTTCTTTGCGAATCATGCAGGCGCTCCTCTCATCGAATGCGCGCAGCGGTACTGACCTGAGTTTCGACCGGAGTGGACCATGAAAACAATACTGCTAATAGATATTCGTCGACGGTATTCTAGCCTCGGAGTTCACGTCGCATCGCAGCTTGAACAGAACGACGGCGTTCTGGTGGGAGGTGCTCGAAGTACTGCGCGATGGCATCTTCAACAACCTGCCAAGCCGGCCGGGTTTCAACGGCCGCGATGGCCTTCAGTTTGTTTCGCACAACGGGTCGAATTGTCACGAGCAGCTTTGGATAGTCGCGGATGCGCTCTGGCTCGCCCTTCTTTCCAGATCCTTCGGGAGGCCGCCCCATGCGCTTGCTGGTTTCTTCGGTCATACACTAGATTATATAACAAACTGCTTGCACTTGGTTATATAACAAAGTACAATGAAGTCATGAAGGCAATCGGCTACGTCAGAGTGAGCACAGAGAAACAGGCGGACTTCGGCGTTTCTCTCGAAGCGCAATCGGAGAAGGTCCGCGCTATGGCAGTGGTGCAAGGCGCCGAACTGGCGGAACTCATCATTGACGCGGGCGAGTCCGCCAAGTCGCTGAACCGTCCGGGCATGGCGCGGCTTCTGTCACTGGTGGAGGCCGGCGCGGTGGATACCGTCATCATTGCGAAGTTGGACCGGCTTACCCGGAGTGTGAAGGATCTGGCCGAACTATTGGAGCGGTTCACCCGACGCGGCGTGTCCCTGGTGAGCGTGGCTGATGCGCTCGACACGCGAAGCGCGGCCGGCCGCCTCGTTCTCAACATCATGGTCTCGGTTTCTCAGTGGGAGAGGGAGGCCATCGGCGAACGGACGCGGGACGCCATGCAGCACAAGCGGGCGAACGGCGAACGAGTAGGGACGGTGCCATTCGGCTGTCGCATGGCGGCGGACTGTTTGCACCTGGAAGCGGACACGGCGGAGCAAGGAATCTTATCCCGCATTCGGGAACTGAAGACGGCGGGCTACAGCACCCGGCAGATTGCGGCGGAATTGAACCGGCAAGGTTTCACCACACGACGCCGCACTGAATGGCGGTTTCAATACGTGGCGGAAGCGGTCCGGGCAGCATAGGCGGCGGGCCGCTTGGAACGTGGCACATGGCAAAGCGAATCGACAAACCGAAGGCGTCGCCCACTGAGCGTGCAGCGCAGCTCCGCCGCGAAGTGGCCGAACTGAAAACCGAACTGGGCGAGACCTGGAAAGGGAAGACGGGCAATAGATCATGTCACTCTATAAGCGCGGCGAAGTTTACTGGTACGACTTTCGATTCAAGGGAGAGCGCATTCAGGAGAGCGCCCACACCAGCAACAAGGACGCGGCACGACAGATAGAGGCCGCCCACCGGGTCCGACTCGCCAAGGGTGAAGCGGGCATTATCGAGCGGCCGCCCGCGCCGACGCTGGCCGACTTCGCTCCGCGATTTAGGTCGGCCATCAAGACCCTGTGCGCGGACAAGCCCGCGACGGTGGAATTCTACGAAGCGAAGCTCCGCCGGCTACTGGAAGACAAGCAACTCACCACGGCGCGCCTGAACGGCATCGATGAGGCGATGATTGATGCCTACAAGCAGCGCAGGACCCGGCAGGCTTCGCGTTACGGCCGGCCCGTCTCGCCCGCATCGGTGAACCGTGAATTGGCGACGTTGAGGCGGCTGCTGCGTTTGGCGCAGGAATGGAAGGTGATTGACCGGGTACCGCGCATCCGGCTACTTCGCGGCGAGCGGATTCGGGATTTCGTTTTGACCCACCAGCTTGAGCCGAAATACTTGGAAGCGGCGCCGCAACCCCTCAAGGACGTGGCGATACTGATTCTGGAGTCGGGTGTCAGGCCTGGCGAAGCGGCCAACCTCCAGTGGCCGGATGTGTTTCTGCAACCGGCCGTGCGGGCGAAATTCGGGTACATCAGAATCCGCGCGGGAAAGTCAAAGAACGCGCAGCGGAACCTGAGCCTGACTGCCAGGGCTGCGGCGATGCTCAAGGCACGTAAGGCCACCCGTTCGACTCCGCGGGTGTTTCCAGGTGAGAAGCCGGACGCCGCAATTCTCGGGACGTCCCTCGACCACCAGCATGACGACGTGCGGACCGCGCTAAAGCTTCCCTCCGACTTCGTGATACATTCGTTGAGGCACACCATGTTGACGCGGTTGGGTGAAGCAGGGGCGGACGCATTCACGATCATGAGGATCGCTGGGCACAGCAGCGTGACGGTATCGCAGCGGTATGTTCACCCGACACCGGAAGGCATGGAGCGAGCGTTCGAGCGGCTCGAAGAACTCAACGCGGGCAAGTACGAAACGGCCGAAGCAGAAGCCAAGGTAGCGGCGGCCGGCGGCTTCAGCCTCCCTGCAAATTTCACTACAATGAAAAAGGTGCGAATCAGAAAACCAGCGCAAGTAGTTGAAATTAAAAGCTAGGGCCCTTAGCTCAGCGGTTAGAGCAGGGGACTCATAATCCCTTGGTCGTAGGTTCAAATCCTACAGGGCCCACCAAATAACTCGTACTCCTGCAGCCTTCCGGACCACGCACCAGAACCCCGCGATCCACCAGGTACTGCAGATCGCGCAGCCCGGTATCCGGCGAGCACTTCGCCAGCTTTTCCCGTTTGGCATTGGTGAGTTTGCCTTCAAGCCCCTCCAGCAGGCTCCGCACCGGGGGGCAAGCGAATCCCCGCACGGCGCGCTAACCGCCCATGTGACGGTCGCATTCAGCGATGTCGGAATTGGCTTCCTTCAGTCGGCGCTCGGTCTCCGAAGTCTGCGGCTTCCAGACCTTCCAGCGGGTGATATTCTTCTGGAACAGCATGCGCGCCTCCCCGAAATAGCCATTGGAAATCAACATCTTACCGTAGATTCGATCGAGATCCGCGACAGCTTCCATAGCCTCCAGGGTGGGACGGGGAGCGGCCAGCAGGCGGGCCTGCAACGCCTCCGCACCGGTCACGATGGCAGCGGCTTCATCGGAACGTCCGGCTTGGAACAATTGCTCCGCCGAACGGTCCATCTTGGTGAGCCGCTCGGTGCTCTGCGCGTACCAGGTCTCGGTGGTGGGGTCGACCTTTGGCGCCTCAGCTTTCGGCGCGGGTCCGCAGCCGGCGAGCAGCGCGGCGGCGGCCACAAGCATAGGGAATGCGCGATTCATTCGGGGGTCTCCAACCGCTCGGCGATGGCGAGCAGCTTGCGAACGGAGGTCAGATTTCTGCCGGTGCTGGGCGTCTTCAGAATTTTTGCGATGGCGGGCCACGACAGTTTGGGACGCGCCAACCCGTTGGCGAAGTAGACGTAGACCTCGCGGCCGTCGATGTGCAATTCCTCGGGATGAATGTCCAGGGCTCGCACTTTGGCGCAGCCTTCCGGGTCGGGATCGGCAGCGAGGAAAATAATCAGCAGGCTTGCCGGATTGATGTCGAGCCGCTCGGCGAACGGGTTGCGGGCCAGCACGTCGCGCAATTCGGCGGCGTTGCGCAGAATCACGTCGGCATGGAAGCCGAACTTCTGCTCGATGGCATCTTCCAGGCGTTTGGTGAGCGCGATCCGGTCACGCGCCTGGGTGGTGAAGATGACGTTGCCGCTTTGGATAAACGTCTCCACTTTCCGGAGTCCCAGGGATTCGTAGAGGGCACGCAGTGCGTCCATCTTAATCATGTGGCCGCCGACATTCACGCCGCGAAGCAGGGAGACGATTACGGGCATCTCAGGTTCAAGGATAGCCCAGTTATTGGCGCGCTACGGGCAGGGTGAACGTCTGGCCAGGGCCTGAAGGCAAAGTGACTCCGTTGACCTGTACGTATACGGTGACGAAGTCATTGTATGTCTGGCCCGCCGGCATCGCGATATTGGGAACCACCACGTTGATTTGATAGAGCCCCACCGTTCCGGCCACCAACCCGGCATACGTCACAGCCGCCGGCGTTCCGTTAAACAACACCGTCGGAGACATTTGCAGAGGACTCGCCTGAGTAGCGATCTGGCCGGTGGGAACATCGGGTTCCACCGGCCCCAGGCCCATTCCGAAAAGGACGATGGTGTCGCCGGGGTGAGCGCGGCTGGTGGGAACGGCTGAAGTGTACCCGGGCGGCAACACGTAGGTGACGAAGTCCGGGAAGACAGCGGCGAGGTAACGGCTATACCCGTTAGCGCGTGGCAGTACCAGCAGAGAAGGCTGAATGGCGTTGACGGTGACCCGCGCCGGACCGGCCGACAGGGTCGACGGCACAAAGGCATTTACCTGCCCCGGGCTGATGTAGGAGACATAGGCGGGAATTCCGTCGATCGAGACCGCGGTCTTATCGAGTGAAATGGGGGCGGTGTTGCCCGTGAAGTCCGAGGCGCGCCAGGCGCGCGTGGTCGACGAGAGATTCTCGCCGTAGATCTCGATCCAGGCGCCGGGCGCAATGGTCGAAGCACCCCCGAAGGCCAATGCTGAAATCACCCCCGGCGCTGCGGTGCGGATCAGCGGCTGCGTCCTCCCGTTGGTGGGAACTGCGAGGAATCCGTGATTGGTAGTGCCGTCATTGTAGTAGCCTGCTACGCGGCCGTTGTCGTCGATGGCGGCGGGAAAAATCGCCTGCGCGCCAAGGACAGTCAACATGGGATAGCTGCCATCGGCGATACTGACGAATCCGGCGTACGTGCGTCCCCATGTGCCGGCTACCTGCCCGTGGTTATTCACCGCAAGCACTTGCGTGAAGTTGTCGGTCCCGGGCAGATCGAACGTGGCGATGACCCCGAGGGATTGCGCAAAAAGCCGTGGGCCACGGCAGATTCGGATCCGCCGGAAACGTACCATCCGACGATCTCGCCGTGGTTATCGATGCCCCGGACGCGCGTCCCTCCCGCCACGCCGATTGGCGTGACGGTGCCGTCGGCAGTGCGCACGAAGCCATAGGCCGAGGAAGCGCTGACCTCCACGATGGCGCCGGACACCTCGCCGTTGTCGTTGAGCCCGTGCGGTCCGAAAGCCGGACCGAAATCGGGAAGATCGAACGGCGTGAAGGTGCTGCCGTCGGCGCTGCCCAGGTAGCAACGGCCCAGTCCAGTTGAGGCTTCCGTATAAGTCCCGGCGATCTGGCCGACGTTATTGATGGCGCCGATGGTAGTGGTGCCGGGCGCAGCGCCAGTCAGGTTGATCGTGGTATAAGTCGAGCCGTCAACACTGCGCAGAAAGTTGTGCGTGCCTTTGGCGTCGGTATAGCTGCCGACGATCTGGCCGGCGTTGTTCATCCCGGTCACCGTGGTGGCGCTGGCGCCGGGCGGGGCAAATGTGAAATAGACGTAGCTTTGGGCCGAAGCCAGACCCGCGAGCGCAAAGACAAATGTGGTGACAGAGTATTTCATAGGGTAGATCAAGGCGGGCGCGGACACCTTGATCCTACCAAACGCCGAAGTGATCTTACCGGTTACCGCAGAGCTACACGCTCTCTAGAGCAGCCTGCATCATGGCACGGGCGTAGGCGACGCTGAACGTGATGCCGGTATACCCGCCGCCGCCGGGATAGCCGCCGATGCGGCCGCGGTCGCGGTCGGCGTCGAAAGCGCGCGGATGCTCGGGGTAAATCGTACCGGTGTACTTATTCCGCACCAGCGCCTTCATCACGCCGAACATGTCGTTTACGCCCGCGTCGATGAAGATCTCCTGATACTTCTCGTAGGGCTTGACCACCTGCACGTTGCGATAGTGGACGTGATTGATGCGTTTCCGGCTGGCGAAATAGTCCGCCGTCGTGACGGCATCCTCGCCCAGCTCGCGCGTCACGCCGCAGTCGAACGTGATGCCGTTAGCGGGACTGTCGACGATGGTGATGAGGTGCTTCCACCCCGCGAGACTCCCCATAATCTGTTGGGATCCGCGGCTGATGGGCGCGGGAGGGTCGTTGGGATGCAGGGCCATGCGCACACCGGCCTTCTCCGCAACGGGAATCGCGGCTTTCAGGAAGTACGTGATATTGGCCCACATCTCGTCCAGATTGTGAGCGCCTTCGTTGGCCAGCGGCGGCAAATCTTTGAACTTCACCTTCTTCGCATTGGGGAAGGCGGCGAGCGTTTCCGGCGTGAGTTTCCCGTCGGCGTCGCGGTAGAGCGGCCCAACCACACGGCCGCTGTCATCGATCAGCAGTTCCAGCTCATTATCGAACCCGGTATATCCGGCATTGGCCCGTCCGATGGTTTCGTAGTAGCCCTCGGTAGCGCGGTGCGCGTAGAAGTTGTACTCCACTACGGTGAGTCCGCCCTTGCCGGCGGCCTCGATGGAGGCGAGGAACGGCTCCATGTCCTTGGCGCGCGTGTCTTTCCCGTAAATGACGCTGGCCGGAAGGTTGATCATGGCGTTGTACGCCACCAGGCCGGCCGCTCTGGCGGTGCTGACGGCGTGGCGCACGCTCTCTTCGGTCCATACACCACCGGGCCCGCCGGCGTTGACACCCAACAAGTGCGTCACTCCGAGCTGGCGGATGCGCTGATAGCTGGCATTGATGTTGCCGCCGCGGCCGTCCGATGCCGCCTCCGGCGCGGATGTGGCCTTGGGATCGAGAATCCCGCCGAAGACGTTGCCGCCCGCGCCAGGGCCGCGCCCCGCACCGGCAGGCGCCGGTTGCGCGCTCGCAGGCAGAGGCTGGCCGCCATCGCCGGCGGAAAGGCAAAGCTTGGGAGTGTCCGGGCCTTCTTCAATGGGCCATTTGCGGGGCGCGGGCGCGCCCTCCGCCGCCATTTCGAGCGATTGCGCAACGGCCGCGCCGCCCACTCCCTGCATCATTTTTCGTCGTGAGAATCGAATGTCCATGTTCGGTTACCTGTGGCTGCTGGCAGTATAACAACTGGCATACCCGGTGAATCGGACAGGGAATTCGCTAACCCGCATTCCTCGCACCGTTTCGGGGGTGCCCTCTGAGCCGAGGGCAACGTCGCACGGCAGAAAGGGCGTGAAACGCGGGTTAATTCGCGGATGGCTTCTTCGCCGGTTGCCACACAGGGCCGGCGCCAGCGGGATGGCGAAAAGAATACGCATGATCGCCAGACGCTCCAGAGGCGTCATTCGTTGGCTTGCAGTAAGCTGTTGGCATGAAGATTCTGGTGATCGGCGGCACGGGTTTCATCGGCCGCCCCCTGGTGCGCGAGCTGGCCGCGATGGGCCACGCGGTCGCCGTTCTCACACGCAACGCCTCGTCGACTGGACTGCCCGCCGATTCGATCGTCGGGGAGCGGGGCGATCTGGCAACTCTCCGTCCGCAAGCCGATGTGGTCATCGACTTGATCCTCAGCTCGGGCGCGCAGGCCGGGACGTTGATGGAAGCCTTTCGCGGCGTGGCGAGCCGCGTGGTCGCGGCCAGCAGTATCGATGTGTATCGCGCATGCGGCGTGCTCCACGGAAGCGAAGAGGGTCCGCTGGAGCCGGTGCCCCTAACGGAAGATTCCGCGCTCCGGACCAAGCTGCAAACCTACCCGCCGGCGAGCGTGAAAGCTCTGCAAAAGATCTTCCCCTGGCTGGATGACGAGTACGACAAGATTCCCGTGGAGCGAGCGATCCTCAGCGATCCGCTGTTGCCGGGCACCGTGCTCCGTCTGCCGATGATTTACGGTCCAGGCGATCGCTTGCATCGCCTCCAGCCGGTGCTCAAACGAATCGACGACGGGCGGCGAAAGATCCTGCTCGAAGAGGGTTGGGCCGATTGGCGCTCACCGCGGGGGTATGTGGACAACGTGGCGGCCGCCATCGCACTGGCGGCGGTCTCCGGGCAGGCCGCCGGGCGGGTTTACAATGTCGCCGAACTGCCTGCGTTCTCGGAGCGCGAGTGGGCCGGCAAGATCGCGGCGGCGGCCGGATGGACGGGCGAGTTCGTCATGGTACCGAAGGATCGCATGCCGGCGCACCTGGCGCAGAAAGGCAACAGCGCGCAGCATTGGTCCGCCGACTCGTCGCGCATTCGCCGCGAGTTGGGATATCGCGAGCCCGTGCCGTTCGATGAGGCGATCGCGCGCACCATCGCGTGGGAGCGCGGGAATCCTCCAGGAGAGCTCAATCCCAATCGGTTCGACTACGGGGCAGAGGATGAAGCAGGGGAAGATAATTCTAGCCGCCGATGAACGCAGATGAACGCCGATAAGAAGGCTCTTATTTCGATCGGCGTTTATCTGCGTTCATCGGCGGCTAATAGGGATCGAGACTTGCCTGCACGCAGGGGAAAATTGCGCTCACATGTGACGCGCCAGGCGCGTGAGCTTCCAATATTGGCCGGTGGCCGAACCGGTTTCCGCCATGAACGGAGCGTACTCGCCATCTGAATATGTGTCGAGCGAATGGGAGTTGCCCAGATAGTCGTTGGTCAGGCGGATATAGCCGTCGCGCTCGGTGGTGTTAAGATGCCAGCATTGCCCGCTATAGACGCCCGCCACTGCCATAAATGGCGGATGGTCCCCTGTAGGGTAATTGTCCAAGGCGTGATCGGTACCCAGCAGCACGTTGGACAATCGATAGCAACCGTTGCCCCAAGCCGTGAGTTTCCAGTATTGGCCGGAGCTGTTCGAGGATTTTGCCATGAACGGCACCAGCTTATCGCTCGCCGTGGAGTCGAGCGAATAAGTATCGCCCAGATAAGAGTTGGTGAGGCGGTAGTAATATCGCTCGTCAAATCCGGTGTTACCGGCGAGCAGGGGAAGTATGGTCAGAAGGATCGCGGCATATCGAGGATTCATCGGGCCCTCCCGAAGAAAGGATATCATAGCCCGTGACCTACTCCGGCGCGACGAACTGATAGCCCACCCACGGCACCGTCACGATGTATGTTGGCTTGGCCGGGTTGGTCTCGATCTTCTTGCGCACCTGATTGATGAAGACGCGCAGATATTCCGGCTCGTCGCCGTAGTCCGGACCCCACACAGCCTGCAGGAGCTCGCGATGCGTCACCGGCTTGCCGGCGTGCGCCACCAGGTAGCGCAGCAGTTCGAATTCCTTGGGGGTCAGCCGCACATCGGCGCCACGCGCGCGAACACGGCGAGTTTCGAAATCGATGTCCAGCCCCGGCGATTGAAACGCGCGCAGTTCTTCGTCGGCTGACGACCGGCGCAGCGCCGCGCGAATGCGTGCCAGCAGCTCTTCGATGCCGAACGGTTTGGTGACGTAATCGTCCGCGCCCGCGTCGAGCGCCGCCACCTTGTCCTTTTCGGTGTTGCGCACCGAGAGAATAATCACCGGGGTGTCCGACCCTGCGCGAATGGCGCGGCACGTCTCGATGCCACCCATGCCCGGCATATTCATGTCGAGCAGAATCAAATTGGGCGACTCTTTGGGGAGAATCGCCAGGGCATCCTCACCCGTCCGCGCCTCAATCACTTCGTAGCTGTGGCCCACCAGCGTGGCTTTCATGACCCGGCGTATTTGCGGATCGTCGTCTACCACCAGAATTTTCCCGGCGCTCAACTTTCGCGACCTCCCGTGCTGGCAGCCAGCGAGAAATAGAATACCGCGCCCTGGCCCGGTTCGCTTTCGACCCAGATCTTCTCGCCGTGCGCTTCCACAATTCCTTTGGCGATCGCCAAGCCCATGCCCGTGCCTTTGGTGTCGAAACGGTGGCGGCGTCCACGATAGAATTTGTCGAAAATGCGCGGCCGCTCGTTCTCTTCTATTCCAGGTCCGCGGTCGGCCACCGCGATGATGATTTTCCCGCCCTTCAGTTCCGCCGAAATCTCCAGGGGCGAACCCTCGGGTGAGTATTTCAGCGCGTTTTCGATGAACTGCTTGGCCACCTGTCCGGCGAAATCGCGATCGGCTTCGACCTTGGGAAGATCGCCGGGGACGCGGAGTTTGAGCGGCCGGCCCTTGAGCTGCAGGGCGAGCTCCGAAAGCGCCCCGGCGATGAGTTCGGAAACGGCCACAGGCTGCTTCTCGAGATGCAGCTTGCCTGCTTCGATGCGCGCCATCTCTACCACTTCCGCCGCTAGCGTGTTCAGCCGGTCGGCCTCCTCATTGATGATGGTGAGCAGTTCGTGGTCGGCTCCGGGCGCATTGCCCAGCAGGCTGGTGACCGCGGCTTTGATGGACGTCAGTGGCGTTTTGATGTCGTGCGCCAGAGAATCCAGCAGCGCCGACTTCAAGACTTCGCTTTGCCGCGCCGCTTCCGCGTGGCTGGCGTCTTCCAGGGCCCGCGCCTTCTCGATGGCGATGGCGATAAGGTTGGCGATGGCGCGCACCATCTGGTCGGAGGGGGGCGACCCGATCAGCGCCATACTGCCCAGCGGCCTGCCGCCCAGCCGCACGGGTGCTAGAGCGACGCCGCGTATGAGGTCGATGGAAGGATCGTCCACCTCGCTTTCCGACAGCAATTCGTGGTCGGTCACTACCAGGCTTTCGGGGCCGGAGCGGACGAATTCGTCGGTTTGCCGGGAGTAGAAGGCCGCGGCGGTACAACCGAACACCTGTACTACGCGATTGACGAATTCCCGAATGGTTTTGCGCGCGCTGCCGGTGAGCATCATCGATTGCACCAGCGCATAGAGCCGCTCGATTTCCAGTTGGCGCGCTTCCGCCTCCGCGGCGCGCCGCCGGGCGTGCGTGGAGAGTTGGCTGGCGGTGATGGCGGTAACCAGGAATGCCGACAGCGCCACCCAGTTTTGCGGATCCTGAATGGTCAACTTACCGATTGGCGGCACGAACAAAACATCGAATCCCACCATCGCCACCACGGACGAGACGAGCGCCTCGGGCAAACCGAATTGCGCCGAGATGCCGAGGATGGCCAGCAGGAGCGATAGCGCGGCGGTGGTGGCGTTGACGTGTAGCTCCCAATCGGCCGCCAGCACGATCGCGGCGAGCAACAGGGACGCGGCGAAGCGGAAGAATTTAGCTAGCATGAGTCCCTTTGGGCAGTACAGAGCCTCTGGGTGCCATACGCTTACGTGAACTCAAGGAGAAGATGGAAGATCTGAATTCGGCCTTGGTCAGCTGGCGTACGTTGATGCCGCGAGACTTGCACACTTTGCAATCTTAGGCCCTCCCACCCAACGGGTGCCAAGCCGTCGCACGCGCAGATCTCGACGCTCCTGGCCACAAAGCCGAGCGCCAGTCGTCCGAGCCACGCAGCGCAAGTATCCGACTGCACGTAACCGAGCATCCCCCCCGAAGGCCATCCACGCGCGTATTCTGCTCTGACAAACATCTGGAGCCCACTGGGGCCGAAGTACTCGTTTACCGAGTCCGACCGGTACAGGCGTTTGGCCTCAATGTGAAATCGTCGCCGTAGCCCATGACCGGTACGCACAAACTCAATGTCGATACGAGGGCGTCTTTTCCCGTAGCGGTCGGGCAGAGACTGCGGTGGATCGTCGAGAACCTCCACATGTTCCATCCAAGACTCCGCCGCATCGCTCTCAATCAGCGCCCTGGACAGTCGAACCAGTTCTCCTGTAATGTGGGGCTCTTCGGCAGACTGAAGAGAGCGAATCTCTAACTGGCTGTGTACCCGAATCAGAAGCAGAAAGCAGTTCTGTACGAATGCGTCACCGTAGAGATGCTGCTGCGTTTCTGACGGCCCAGCCAGCATCAGTTGAGGCCCCTGGTTGTGGTGCTCGGTTCGGGCTCCAAGCAGTCCGCAATGATTTCGGCAGCGTCCTGAATAGCCTGCGTCCTTGTCCAGTGAAAGCGTTGCAGCGGCTTGAGCACGTAGGTTAGCGAACCCTCATAGACCCTGAGGTTTCGGTTGAAGTATAGCCACTGTGCACGATGCTCGATCAGGCGTCGTCGAGTCTGAGCCAGTTGTTGTCCTTCTAAATCAGAAGCGTTCCAAACATTGACTACTTGACTAGCGCTGCCACCCACTGCGAGATCTACCGCGACCAATCCGGAGTCGGCGCCAACCAGAATGTCGACGCGATGTCGGGTCGAGCTTGAGCCCCTGACAAAATCGTCGAGTTCATCCCTCAGAGTCTGAGCGTAAGATTTAAACTCCTCTCTGATGGGTTGCCTGACCGCCGATCCTTCTACCTTTCCCTCGACTAGACCTAGCCGCACCCGCACGAGGTCTTCGACGGCGGCCCTCGCGCGAGAGGAGAGCTTTAACGCTTCGCAGGTCAGTTCGTTTACTTCATCGACGAAATTAGACTGGTCAAAATCGTCCTTTGTTTGGTCTTCCGCAATACGTGAGTGCAGCGCCTCCCACCTTTCGAGACTTGCGGGGTCTGGAAAAGGAATCGGCAGCGAGCGGAGAGCGGACAGAGTATTTACGAATTTTTCGATTCCAGATTGAGGTGAGCTGAGGAATTGATGATAGACGGCGAAGTCTGAGTTCAAGTATAGTGCGATTGCCTTCAGAAGGCTTCGATTGTTGGATGGTGACGTGATCCCGATTTGTCGGGCAGGCACAACCAGGAAAGTTTCGCTGTACACCGCGAAGTTGCGCGACTCGCTGACTATTGCGTGCGGCGGACGGCACACGCCAATTCCGCCGCGTCTCCTAACAAAGACCTCCGACGCCGTCAAGAGGCGAATCGAGCTTTGAGGAAAACGTATCAAGTACCTTCGCCGTTTCATCCTGTCCAGATCGATAGTCGCCTTACCGATCAACTCGGGGTGAAATTCGGCCGAGTTGTTCTCGCCGGCGGAATCGCGCAACTCGGGGCCTTGGGACAAGAATAGTTCATCGGCAGTTTCCAGATCCCCAATTGACCTAAAGCGCCGCTGAACGCTGCGAAGGAGCTTCGGGTCGACGGAGGATCCCCACATAGCAATCTTCCAAGGAAGCGGTGACCCGCCCAGCACGTTGGCGTAGGGGAGCTCTTGAAGCTCGCTGGAATTCACCACGATGTTCCAAGTCTTATCCCGGTGGCCGCGCTTAGCAGAGAAGGCCGCCGGTTGATTTGCGACTAGCGGTGAGTACACCTCCACCGCCAGTCCGGGCGCATTGTCGCCCGTCATCTCGGCCATCGGCGAGTAGAAGAATGCCGCGGCGGGCTGTCTGGCTCGTCTGCCGAACAATACCTCCCGGAGATTTGCGAAATTGCCGATCGACCAAAGCTGATGCTTGGTCAAGAATGCCTTGCGGAAGCCAGCCGACTCATACTTGAACAAGGTCATTGCCGGAAGAAGCAACGCCGCACAGCCTTGAGGATCTAGAACCTCAGTCGCGCGCCACGCGAACCCTTCCGCGACTTGATTCCCGCCAACCGGATGCTCGGCGTGGTTTTCCGTCATCCACTGCCAGGCGGGTTCGTCATCCCCTTCCAACTTCTTAGGATTTAGCTCCTTCCAAGGCGGATTTCCGACAATCCATTGGAATGGGCGCTTACAGCCCTCGACATACCACGGCGAGTTGTCGTCAAACGCATCCCCGCAGAAGATATTCTTCTCACGAAGGGCCGGCAGTTTGAAAGTGGTTCCGGTCAGATCCGGCGGGTTTACATACTCTAACAGGGTGAGGGCCAAGCTGAGCTCAGCAATCTGGCACGCGTCTTCATCGATATCGACGCCGAAGATATGGTCCACGAGAATCCGTCCCAACTCTGCCGGTCGAAGGCAGCGACCGAGTTCGTGCAACCGCCGCTCGACCAGTTTCCGATAGCACTGGACCAGGAATGCCCCAGATCCGCACGATAAATCGAGTGCCCGCATCCCCGGCTGGAGTGGCTTCCGCGAATCCAGTTTGTCCAGCATGAAGTTCACTAGTGGTACAGGCGTGTAATACGCGCCTCGCACTTTTCCTTCCGATTTTCCGGAGGCCCCAGGTGTATCATGCAGAAACTGCTCGTATATGACCGACAGGGTCTCAATGGGAATGAACGAGAAATCATAGATGTCAAAGAGCGGCAGTTGGCCGCTCGTCGCCTCTTCTCCTCGAAACACCGAAGCCATCTTGCGGAGTCTGTCGGCGCCGAATTCTCGAATCTTACTAGTCGAGATCGGGAAAACGGAACCGTTTAACCATTCATCCACATTCTGTACCAGCTCGACGAAAGTGCTCAGGCGTGTGAAGATGTGGTCCGGATCGAGATTCCATTGCTTCAGGCGGCCGTCCGACAGTATGTCGCGTTGGCGAAGATAGTGGAGGTATACGAACTTGCCAATCATCGCGTGTGATATGCGGCGGTCCTCTACTCCTGTCTGCCGCAACCATTCGTCTAGAGCGCGAAGGTTGTCCAGGAGTTGCCAGTCGACCCGCTGTTCTGGAGAGATCTCTTTCCCGAGTTCCTTCCAAATGTTTCCGGAATCGACCGATTCGGCGCGCAACGCGCTCAGTGCGGTAGCAATCTGAGTGAAGTCTTCGAGTACCCGGAGCGCTCCCTGTCGGGGATCGCCCGATACGTCGCGGTCGTACCTGAACCCCCGGTAGAGCCGAACCCAAGCCGGGCTCACCACGAGCAAAAACGGGACAACGTTTTGGTTCCAGACTCTGCAATGGATCTCGCGAGCTTCGCTCTCCGATTTAGCCTCGCAAACGTAGACAACCGGAACATTCCCTTGCGGCCGGTCGTAAGCGGCTGCGTTCAATACGTACGCGCCGCGCAAATTACATTCGGGCAGTTGCGCCTTGCGAAAAACGTGGCCGAAATCGCGGTCGGATTCCAGACGCTCGCCCGTTAGGAAGTTGGGAGAGCCGTTGTACTGGAGCGAGTTCAGGACGCCGTCAAGATCCACCGCAGACCTCGGGCACATGGCACACCCGTGACATCTTAGTGATTATGCCACAAAAAACAAATTTGGCCTGAAATGTTTTGGCTGGAGAGGTGGCCTCATCGTCCAAACAGCCGGTGGAAGAAATCCCGCGTGCGCCCGCGGATTTCGCGTAGTGTCGCGTCGATGCGCTGGCCGTGCAGATGTTCGGGCGTCCAGCGCTTTACCAGATTGGTGAGCACTTCGAATTGCGCCAGCGACTTCGGCAAACTACCCTCAGCATGGCCCATCGACACGCGCTGCCCATGATCCAACGCGCGATAAAAGGTCGCCGCCTCGCGCAGAAAATCGGCGTCCTCGCGCTCCAGGTGGCCCATCTTCTCGATCACGTCGATGCGCTCCGGCGTATTGAGCATCTTATAAAAAATGCCCGCGCCTTTGAGCCGCAAATACATCAAGGCGAAATCGATGTCGTAATATCCGCCCGTTCCCGCTTTGAGCGGATTGCGCGGACCCTGTTCGCGCTCCAGCCGCGCGCGCATTTCCGACAGATCTTTGCGCGAGCGCATACTCTGTCCGTAGCGGCGCCAGTCCACTTCCTGCAGTTCGTGCAGAAACTCAGTGGCGCGGTCGAGATTGCCGGCCACGGCGCGCGACTTCATATACGTGATGCCTTCCCAGGCCTCCGCGCCCCGTTCGAAATAGCTCTTGTAAGTGCCCTCCAACTGCACCAGGTCGCCTTCGCGGCCATTGGGACGTAGCCGCGTGTCGACCGTGAACATCACGCCTTCGCCGGTATATGAGCTCATGGTCTGGATCATACGCTCAGCCACGCTGGTCCAGAATGCTAGCTCGCCGGCGTCCGCGTCGGGGAGAACGAACACCAGATCGGCGTCGGAGCCGAGATCGAATTCGTTCATGCCCAGCCGCCCGAGCGAGATCACCATCATCTGATCGCGCGGCGTGTAGTCGAGGCTTGCCGGCGGCAGCGAATCCATCACAGCGATACGGTACGAGGCGTCAATCACACGGTCGGCGAGCGCCGACGTCTTGCGCAGCGTGGTGAAAATAGGCGCCGCCGCGAGGATGCTCTCGCTTTGAATGCGCAGCATCTGGTGCCGGTAGAAGCGCCGCAGCGCGCCGCCTTCCTCCAGCGGCTCGGACGCTTCCATAGGGGGCGCGCCGATTTCGTCCAGCAGTTCGGGCTGGCGCAGCAAATCGTCGGCGAAGTGCGGACTGTGTTCGAAGATATCCAGCACAGAGACGGCTAGTTTGCCGTCGCTATCCAGACGGTCCAGCACCGCGGGATTGGCAAACGCCTTCTCCAGAAAATGCTCGAACCGCACCCGGCCGCGATTCAGACCCGCACCCGCCACAACCGCCGCCAGGGCAGGTGCGCGCTGGTCCAGCAGACGCGCCAGATTGCTGACCGGCGCACTTGTCTCCACCTCTTCCACGAACTCGGGCAACGGGACGGGAGAGTCGTAGAGCGGCTTCTGCGCGTGGATCACGCGATCGTAGATCTCGAGTACCGCCGCCAGGTGTTCGGCGAGACGCTGCTTGAACGATGCACCGTCGCGCGCATCGCCACTACCCTCGGGCGGCATTTTGCGCGCCAGCAGGTCGAGATCCTTGCCGTCCGCGGGCAAGGTGTGGGTCTGCTGATCTTCGTCCAATTGCAGACGATGTTCCACGTAGCGCAGAAACTGGTAGGCCGCCGCGAGTCGCCCGTATTCATTGTCGGAAAGCAGCCGCTTATCGCGAAGGCGGAACAGCGCGAACATGGTGCCGCCGTGGCGCACCCAGGATTCGCGGCCGCCATGCAGGCGCTGCAGGCACTGCACCAGAAACTCGATATCGCGGATTCCGCCGCGGGTCAGCTTGATATCCAGGCCGCGCCGCGCGCGCTTCTTGGAGGCGGCCTTTTCGCTAATGCGCTGGCGCGTTTCCGACACCGCTTCCACTGCGTGAAAGTCGAGCGAGCTCTGGTAAATCAGCGGCTCGACGAATTCCAACAGGCCCGCGCCGGGTTCCGGTTCGCCCGCCGAAACGCGCGCTTTGATGAGCATCTGCTTTTCCCAGTCGCGCCCGCGGTCCACGTAATAGCGGCGCGCCCCCTCGTCGGAGATGCAGATTTCGCCCAGCGTGCCATCGGGCCGCAGGCGCAGATCCACGCGATAGCACAGGCCATCGGCGGTGTAGGTGGAGAGCAGCGCGGTGTATTCGTTGGCGATTTTCTTGCAGAATTCCTT
>Ga0182030_10009502_pt1 | contig 19897 bp, 16 predicted proteins | sample 812S3MmetaG_FD_121299 | JGI IMG/M metagenome (GOLD analysis project Ga0182030, IMG submission 121299) | Permafrost microbial communities from Stordalen Mire, Sweden - 812S3M metaG (Illumina Assembly) | ecosystem: Environmental > Terrestrial > Soil > Wetlands > Permafrost | place: Sweden... | reverse complement strand
CGTCACCGGACAATTTCAGTCCCTGAAACGGGCTGGGGCTGAAAAATCAGCCGCCGTTCGTCCGCCGCCCGCCGCCGACGAATTGACCTTTCTCAAAAACACGAGTTTCCGGGCAGACACTAAATACGGAAGGATGCCACGGCAACCGAAAGTCTGGTGGTATCAATTTCCAAATGATTATGATTCCCGTTTCTTATTTCCATTGTTCTCCGAATAAATATTTTTGCTTTTAATACAGTTTCCATCCAACCTGAAAATTTATGAGCATAGCCTACCAAATCGTTGTTTGCGGCAGCATTGTTCCAGATCCGCTGCAAACCCTGGAACCCGTCGCCTCGCCCGCCGGGCCGGCGCTGAAAAATGAAATGATGCTGCCCGCCGTCCTCGATCCGTGGGCGGGCCACGCGCTTTACGAAGCCTCAAACCTGGTGAAAAACCAGCCCGGCAGCAAAGTCTGGCTGGTCAGCCTCGGCCCGAAAGCCAAGCTCCAGCAAGTGATGATGACCGTCGCGCAGAAAGTGCCATTTGAACTCGTCGCGCTCGACGGTCCGGCCAGCGGTTTCAACGACGCAACCGAAACGGCGGCGGCGCTCGCCGAGGCCATCAATGCCATTCCCGGTCTCGACAAATCCAGGCTGCTGGTTTTCGGCGGCTGGGAATCCGCCTCGCGCGGCGCGGGCGCGACAATGCAAATAATCGGCGAACGCCTCGGCATCGTGGACCAGTTTCAGGGCGTGGACCAACTCACGGTGAACGCCGACGGTTCGATGGAAATTCTGGAGCGCATCGAAGGCGGCAAACATCAGGTTTCCAAGTGCGCGAGCGCGCCGGCGTTGCTCGGCTGGGCCACCGGCAATCTGCCCGAGCCGAAAAACAATCCGCAGGTCGGCATGGTCAACATGCGCACGGTGATGCCGGCGCTGCAAAAAGCCAGGCCGACGAAACTCACCAGTGATGGGTTGACTTTCGCCAGCGTGGCGTTACCGAAACAACTGCGCGAAACGCAAATTGTGAAGGACAAATCGCCGGACGACATCGCGCAGGAAATTGTGGAGTGGATCAAGAAATAGGAACCGCAAAACACACGAAAACATTTCAAATTATGGAAACGATTCTTGTTCTGGCTCACACGGAAAATAACGGCGCGCTGGCCAAATCAGCGCGCGAAGCATTGCACGCGTCGGCGACGTTACACAAATCTCTCGCCGGCTCCAAGCTCGTCGTGGGCTTGATTGGCGACAATGTCCAGATTGCAGCGAATTCCATCGCGGCGTGTCTGGCGACAAAATATTTCGGCGTCACCGGCGCGGATTTCAGCCAGTCGCGCTACGCCACCGATGCGACGGCGGCGGAAGCCATTTGCAAAGCGGCACAGGCAACGGTTGTTGTGGCTCCGGCAACGTCGCGCTGGGCGCGCGTATTGCCCGGTGTGGCGGCACGGCTCGGCGGACGCGCGGACACGCACGTCACCGGCGTGGCGGCGGCGGACGGAAAAATTTCCGTCAACCGCTGGTATTATCGTCAGCGCATGGAAGGTTTGCTCACGCGTACGCAACGTCCGTGGCTCATCGGCATTGATCCCGGCAGCCAGACGCCGTGCGATTGTGGCGCGGGGACCGCAATGGTTGAAATGGTTTTGGTGAATCTAACCGACGCAGCGAGGCGCACCACTGTCGTGGGCATCCGCGAGCCGAAGGCCGACGCGCAAACGATTCGACCCGATGCGCAATTATTATTCGTTACCGGCGCGGGCTGGACGAAAAAACAGGCCGACGGACAGACGCATTTGCCGGAGGCGGAAAAATTGATTCTTGGTTTCCTGAAACAGTCGCGCGCGTCGCTCGGCAGCAGCAAATCGCTCGTGGATCAAAGCGGCGAGGGTCAGGCCGTGCTGCCGTTTCTGTCGCATTTGAACCAGGTCGGCCAGACCGGCGCGACACCGCGTCACGCGAAAGGCTTGAGCACCTGCTGTCACGGTGAGGAGCCGCATACCGTCGGCTGGCGTTTCATCGGCGAACGCCGCGCCATCAGTCTGGATCCGAATTGCGGCTGGGCGCGCGGCAAGGCCGACGTGCTTTATGTGGCCGATGCGTTCGCGGTGATTGCCAAAGTGAACGAGCTGCTGGCGGCGGCCGGAATGGCTTGAAATTGTCGAAGCCGCATCGTCACGGCTGACTTCGGAGGGATTCATGGAACGCGTCCCTCCGAAAGCGGGAAGTATTTGCTTGAACTTGCCGGCGAACGGGAGGAACTTCCCTTACTTCCATGCAACGAGCTTTCGACATCGTGCTGGGGACGGTTGGACTGGTGGTCACCATCGGTCTGGTTGGTTGGCTGTGTTTTTTTACGCTTAAGCGGAGCGATGATCCGGTAAAGTTACTTTTCAAATGGATATTCAGCGCCGTCGTGGTCTGGTTTGAATTCACAACCGCTGCACCAGCATTTGCCAGAGGTGGATTTGATGCGATATTTGGCCTGATTTTGACCTTATTAAGTGGACTGGCAATGGCCATTACCTGGCGGCATAGTATCACGGATTTAATCGCCAATCCGATTGGTGCGCTTTATGACGGTGGCAAAGAACAAATTGAGCCGAAGCCGTTTTACTCCGTCGCCATCTCGAAGCGGAAGTTGAACCGGCCGTTTGAAGCCATCGTGGCCGTGCGCGAGCAGCTCGCAAAATTTCCGGACGATTTCGAGGGCGTGACGCTGCTCGCCAGCATCCAAGCGGAGGACACGCAGGATTTGCCGGGGGCGGAAATCACGTTCAACCATTTTTGCGAGCGGAAGGACGCGCCGCCGTTGCAGGTCGCCACCGCGCTCACGCAACTGGCCGACTGGCATTTGAAGCTGGCGCAGGACGCGGATTCGGCGCGCACGGTGCTGGAAAAAATCATCGCGCGGTTTCCCGACACGCCGCTCGCGGCGCAGGCGGCCCAGCGCATCGCGCATCTGGGCGGCGCGGAAAAAATCCTGCTGGCGGCACACGACCGGCAGGCGACATTTTTGCCGGCGGGCGTGAACAACATCGGGCTGCTGGATTCAACCAAGCATTTGATTCCGGAGGAAGCGGATCCGGCGCAGCTCACGGCGGAATATGTGAAGCACCTGGAGCAGCATCCGCTCGACACCGAGGTGCGGGAAAAGCTGGCGATTCTTTATGCGCGCCACTACCAACGCCTCGACCTGGCGACGCTGGAACTGGCGCAATTGATCAACGAACCCAACCAGCCCACGAAGCGCGTGGCGCATTGGCTGAATTTATTGGCAGATTTGCAAATCCACGGCGGCGCGGATTACGAGACCGTGCGCGACACCCTGGAAAAAATCATCGAACGGTTTCCCGGTTTGCCGGTGGCGGACTTGGCGCAGTCGCGGTTGAACCGTTTGAAGCTGGAGATGAAAGGCAGACAGGAAACGTCCGATGTGAAGCTCGGTGTTTACGAGCAAAACATCGGACTGAAATACGGCGCGCCGCACCACTTGTGAGCCTTGGGCAAGTCTTGTGGTTTTCCGCGAAGCATTTTATTCCAACTCCTGGCGGAACCGGGCTTCTTCGCGCGCACGCTTGAGATTTTCCTGATACAAACGGTCGTATTGTGCTTCCTGCGAATTTTCGTCCGCGTGGCGTGGCAGCGAATTGACGTGCTCGCACTGGCCGTTGAAACCCGGATCAATTGCCAGTATCCGTTTCACCAGCGGCGGATGCGTGGCGAAGAATTGAAACCACGGGTCATAAGTCGAATTTGCAAAATACAAATGGCTCGCGGATTCCGCGTGCGGCGTATCAAGCCGGCCGGCCTTGTAAAGGCCGCCGATTTTCTTGAGCGCGCCCGCGACGCCCGCCGGATTGCGCGTAAACTGCATGGCCGCCGCGTCCGCCAGCCATTCGCGCTCGCGGCAGATCAGGCTCTTGAGCAGGCGCACAAACGGCGAGGTGACGTCGCCGATGATCAAAAATAAAATTCCGACGGGCGCGGTCGGCAGGATGGTGGGTTTGGTGTCCTCGTCGAAAATAGATTCACCGATTTCCGGCGGCTGCGGCGAGCCGCGCAACAGCACGCGCCCGACCACCGTCGGCCAAAAAAGTCCGTGCGCCAGCCCCATCAATTTCAGGTTGAGCCGCGTGTCGCCATTGAGCACATGGCTGAACTCGTGCGCGATGACGCCTTGCAGTTCGTCGCGTGTCAGCAGTTTGATCGCGCCGAACGTGACGCCGATGGCCACGTCGTCGCGCGTATGACCGGCGGCAAACGAATTGATCCCGCGCTCGCCATCGAGCACATAAATTTCCGGCACGGCCATTTCCGAGGCGACGGCCATTTCCTCGACCACGTCCCGTAATCTTCTTTCATCCAGGTCGGATGGGTGGTCGTCAATTTTTCTTCCGCCCAGCAGTTCCGCCACCGCCGGGCCGCCGTCGGAGAGCAGCCGAATTTTGTAGAGGCAGCCTGCCGCGATGAACAGCAGCGTGCCGGTTGTGCTCCACCAGAAAAGATGCGGATTCCAAAGTTTTTCCAAGACGGCGAGCGGATTGGCTATTCCGTCTTGAACCGGTGAAACCGGAAAATCATTGAAATAATCAAACAGGCTTGTCCTCATCACCGGTCTGAGAAAAAGCTGGATGATGACAGCGAAGATCAGGTAAGTGAGCGTAACGACCGCCAGCACGATCAATCCAAACAGACAGATCAACAGGCTGGTTTGCTTTCGTGCGTGCGCTTCCCGGTCAAAAAAGTCCATGAGTTATGGATGCCTTGTATCAAACGTCGCGGTTTGGAGGAATCTTTTTCACCAATAAAAACGTTTAAGCGTAAAAATAACCCTTATGCCGAGCTCGGCATAAGGGATATTTCTTTTAGCTCTGAGTAATGCCGAGTGGTTGGGGTGATTCTTCAAAACGTTGAGGAACCACCCCTTTTTCGTTTTTTGACTCGGCATTATCAGAGGCTTTGTAGGAATGCCATCAGTTGATCGGGCGGGCGGTATCGGGGAGGCCGTCCGTAGAACGGTTCCGTTTTAGCTAGCGCCTTTTCCTTCAGTTCGAGGCTGGCGTGGAGATAAATCTGTGTTGTATCCATTCGCTCATGGCCAAGCCACAGCGCGATGACGGAACGATCAACGCCGCATTGCAACAAATCCATGGCGGTGCTGTGTCGCAACACGTGTGGCGAAACGCGCTTGGATTTCAACGACGGACAGTGTTGGCGTGCCGTAGCCACATGCTTGGCGAGTACGTATTGAACTCCGTCCCGGCTCAACGGTTTGCCGCGTAGGTTGGGAAAGAGCGGAGTGTCGGGTTGGGCATTTCGCTCACACAGCCACGCACGGAGTATTGTGACCGTATCCTTGCGCAAGGGAACGCAGCGGGATTTTCGGCCTTTTCCGGTGCAACGCACATGAGGGCCACTATCCAATGCGACGTCCTGACAACGCAGGCCGATGATCTCCGAAAGGCGCAGTCCTGTTTGCAAAGCCAACAGGAGCAGCATGTGATCGCGACGGCCCAACCAGGTCTGCTGATCCGGCGCGGCGAGCAATGCTTCAGCTTCTGTCCGCGTGAGGAAGTCGATCGGTCTTTTGATGTGTCGCTTGCTCTTGATCGCCAGGACACGTTGGGCCAGCCCGCCGAGAGTGGGTTCTTGCAGGGCAACATAATGAAAGAAGGAATGGACGGCGGCCAAACGCACATTGCGACTGCGAGCGCTCACGCCACGGTCTTTTTCCAGATGATCAAGAAAGCGGCATACAAAGGAGGCGTCCAAGTCCTGCATGACCAATGCAGTTGGAGGCTTTTTCAGATGCCGATGGGCAAAGCCGATTAGGAGACGGAACGTATCCCGATAGTTTGCTATGGTGTGCGGACTGGCGTTGCACTCGTGCATCAGCCGCTGCGTGAAGTAGGCTTGCAACAGTTCGGAGAAGGTGGCTTGTGTTTTCATTGTCCGGCCTCCTTCGGTTGCAGGCGTTGCGTGGCCAGTTGCAACAGTTCCGGCACCGCCGAGAGATACCAATACGTGTCGCGAACATGAACGTGGCCAAGATATGTGCTCAACTCCGGTAAGCGCGCCTCGACATCCGTATCGGTGCGATACCACTGAAGCATGGTCTGGATCGCGAAGTGATGCCGCAGGTCATGCACGCGCGGGCCGCATAGGTCGCCGGGCTTGCGCAAGCCGGTTTGGCAGGCCACCAACAGGAACCAGCGATTGACGGAGTCATAACCCAGCCGGACGCCACCGTCCCAGACAAAGAAAGCCGGATTTCTCCGCTTCGGATAAATGGTGTCGCGGGTCGAGGCATAACGCCGGAGGGCCGCGACGGTTGAGGCGTGGAGCGGTGCCAATCGAGTCTTGTTCCCCTTCGCCAGGCGGATGGTCAACTGCTCGCGATCCCAATCAACATCGTCACCGTCCAGCTTCAGAGCCTCACTCACGCGCATGCCGGTTGTTGCCAGGAGGCCCAACAGCGTCCCCAGCGTCGGGCCTTTGATCGGATTGGAAGGAGCGATTTGATACGCCACCTCAACCAATCTGTGAACATCCTCATTGCGATAAAGCTGCGGCGGTCGCCGGCGAATGTGGTATGGCAGCAGCTTTGGCGAAGGCACTTCGGTGCGCGGGTCAACCGTGCTCAGGTATTCAGCGAAGCGCCGAACCGTGGCCAGACGACTGCCGCTTTGCACCCGCTTGATATTCGCAGGCTGCGTGGCCCATTGCAGCGCGAGTTTGGTGGTGACGAATCGGACTCGTTTCGCTTCTGCAAAACGAATGAAGCTGCGCAGCAACATTTCGGCGCTGTGCAGTTTGAACCCCAGCCCTCGCCGAAGCTTCAGGTAATTGATGAGATGAACATGCAGGTGGTTCATTGTGCACCTCCCGGCCACGGTTGCGCCAAGGCACGCAGCGCCTTCACATCCACTTTTGCATAGATCTCCGTGGTCTGCATTTGCTGATGCCGAAGCACCTGGCCAATTTGGGTTAGTGAAGCACCGCTCCGCAGGAGATTCGTGGCCAACGAATGGCGCAGCAGATGCGCGCCATGATTGACCGGATTCAGCCCAGCACGTGCCAAGGCCCGATTCACAATGCCACTCACGGCATTGGGCGGACCGCTGAAGCCCGCATACGGTGCCTTGCACTGAACGAACACACGGCGCGTTGAACAACGGGGGCGACCCCTTTTCAAATAATCCGCCACGGATTTGCCAACCTCCTGAAGCAGCGGCATCCGGTCCACACGGTTGCCTTTGCCGCGGATCACCAACTCCCCGGCAGTCCAATCAATGTCGTCCAGGTCAAGGTTGGCCACCTCGCTGGCACGCAAGCCCAGCCGGGCCAGCAGCACCAAGACGGCATAGTCGCGCCGCCCAACCTTGTGCCGACGGTCACAGGATCGCAACAACTTCTCCACTTCTGCCGCCTCCAGATAACGAGGCAGTTCCGACAAACGCCCACCCGCTGTGGCGGGGATCGCCGCCCCCAGATTGGTGGCGGTCTTGCCTTCCTGAAACAGGTAATTCAAAAAACTCCGCAACACGGAGGTCATCAATTGAGCTGAGCGACGACCGCGAATGGACGAGTCTTTCAAAATAAAATCGCTTACATCCTTCGTGCCGAGTTCCCTCAACCGGATTTTTCCGTCCCGAAACCGGTGCCACAAAAACCGTCTGGCGACGGTCAGATACTGCCCCACGCTCGCCGACATGAACCCGCACTCCTGTCGGAGAAAGCGCCCGTAATCGCGTTCGATCAAATCAATCGGATTCAGAACCACAGTTGCTGGCGGTGGGATAATGTCTGTCTGGCGCAAGTATTTGAGCAGCAGTGCCAGGGTGCATTGATCGCCACTTTGGTGAGCAACACGTCTCCAGCGCAGTTTAAGGAACGTTGCGGCCCGCTGTTCATCAAGGGCTTCCGACGGCAGATTTTTCTGCATCATCCAGCGGCTCAAGCCCGCGACCAGCCGAATTTTCTTCCAGCCTGCAGGGCTAGAGTAACCTTGCTGGACGAGCAATTCAGCAAAGCCGTCCAAGTTCGTTGCCAACGGTCCATTGCGCAATCGGCGCATTGCCGTAGGATGTGGGGCGAAGCGATTTTTCATGCGTATGTTTTCCTTTCTTGGTTTGAGGTTGAAGGAAAAGCACAACCGGAGTGCGGGCAACTGCCAAGATTAAAAAAGGAGGAGCGTGCTTGCTCATCCGACATCAGCTTGCCATCGAAGAATGCTGAAAAGTGTGAAGAGCTTGCCCCCAGTCAATCACCGGACAGAACGCAAATCACAGCACGAGCGGAACTTCAGATTGGCGTATAAATGAACGCAGCAAATCAGGCCTTGCTTGAACTCGCTTGATCTCTGATTCAACAGAGCGGCGGAGTTTTTCCATCGTTGGAGGGGCGAAATTCGGCAATCGGTCATACTTTAAATAGAACCAAACTCGGTCCACGGGGTTTAATTCAGGTGCATACGGAGGAAAAGGCTCGGTTGTGATATTGGGAGCGGTCTGAAGATACTCAAGCACCACCTCTGACGAGTGAATGATGATTTGATCCCAGATAATCGTGATTGGTCCTGAGATCTTATTTTGGAGGTGCTTTAAAAAGTCCACCACCCTCGGACCCCGAAAGTTCGTATCGTTGGCCAGCATATAGTAATGGAAGCCAACACATGATCTCTTCGGACTAACGGTAATTGCACCGCACACAGAAATACGACCGTGAGGGTTAAAAACTTTGTTCACCGGAGTGCTCCCGCGAGGCGCAAAGGTTCTCCGGATTGTCGGAGTCATCATGAATCCGGACTCATCAACAAAAGCCAGATAGGCATTGCGTTCCCTGGCTTGCCGCTCAATTCTTGGAAATTCTTCTGCTCTCCATCTGGCGATTTCGACATCGTCACGCTTTGCGGCTTGCTGCGCTGGCCTAATAGGCGACCAGTGCAAACAGTCTTTCAGAATGCGCCATACACCGCTTCGGCAGTACTCCACGTCGAAGTGGCTTTTGATAACCTCCCGAACGCGTAGCGATGTCCACAAATTGTTGTCCCAGCCATGAGCAACGGAGCCTTGCATGAGCAATTGTTCGAGTTCCGCAAGCTGTTGGCTATTCAGGAGACGAGGGCGACCAGGCTGAGGCTTGCTTTTGAGACTTTCTCCGTTTTTCACTTTCCTCAGCCATACATACAACGAGTTCTTGGTAACCCCGAGGATTCGAGAAACGAGCTCCTTCGACTCGCCCTGTTGCAACAATTCGACCGCACGACGACGGCGAAACTCGAAACCACTTTCAGAAATGTGCATCGGTGTCCTTTCCTAACCGCTTACACGGTACTGTCACATTTACCATCAATATCGAGTGAAGGCGATGCGAAAATAATGCCGAGTCAAAAAATGAAAAAGGGGTGGTTCCTCAACGTTTTGAAGAATCACCCCAACCACTCGGCATTACTCGGAGCTAAAAGAAATAACCCAACTCACGCAATGAAGAATAATCCTTCGCCCGCTCCGCCGTCGCGCGACCGATGATTTATGCTGAGTGCTGGATTATGCCAAGTTGGGCGCAGCCCAGTGTGTAAAACGAAGTTGCCCCCTAATTGGAACTTAGGATAATTATTGAGCATCCAGAAATGATAGCAGCCGGGAGAACCGCATAGGGTCGCGTTTGCGTCGTGGTTTGCTGGGTTGTTCAAGAAGCTTCATGCATTCCCGCTTCATCTTGATGTCGGCCTGCACGTAGGTATGTGTCACGACCGGTTGCTCGTGGCCGAGCCAGAGAGCGATGACTTCCAGCGGCACGCCGGCTTGCAGCAGATGCATCGCAGTTGAGTGACGCCTATGCCGTTGCCGGCATAGGCGTCATACCGCCGCGATGGAGTTGCTCCAAGCAGGCGTGGATCGAGCGTTGATCGCCATCTGGCTTGGTCACGAGTCGCTCGACACAACGCAAATTTACTTGGACGCAGACCTCCAGTTAAAGGAGACCATCCTCGCTAAAATGAACCCGCCGAAAAGCAAACCGGGGCGATACCGCCCCGATGACCAACTCTTGAGCTATCTCAAATCGTTGTGAAAACCCCGCCGTTTTATGCCGCATGGGAGGGTTGTTGACCCAAGCCAAAATCTGGTAAATCTTGAGCCATGCGGCATAAAACGTTATACGGTATAACGCCGCTCGGATGATTGTGGACCAGCACCACGCCCGCCGCGTTCGCCGCAATCGCCGCGCGGAACACCTCGCGCGGATGCACCAGGATCGTGTCGAGCAGTCCGTGCGAAATTTCCTCCGCGCGGATCAGTTTTTTTCGCACGTTGAGCAGCAGCACCTGGAACGATTCCACATTTTTCAGCCGGTTTGTCTCGCGCATGAAGCCCACGACCGTCGCCGGATTGTCCAGCACCGGCGATTCCTCGCGCCGCTCCTGCTCCATGCGCCGCGCCAGCGCGAACGCCGCCACCAGCGTCGCCGCCTTGTCCGGGCCGACGCCGGAAACCTGCTTCAACTCGTCCACCGTCGCCAGCGCCAGCGTGTTCAGGGAATTGTCAAATTTCTGCAAAAGACTTTGTCCCACCTGCACCACATTCGCGCCGCGCAGGCCGGTGCGCAAGAGAATGGCGATCAATTCCGCGTGCGTCAGCGCATCCGGCCCGCGCGCCACCAGCCGCTCGCGCGGCCGCTCGCTCACCGGCTGGTCTTTCAACCGCAGGGATTCGCTCATGCCAATGTTTTAGGCCAATTCTTTGCCGTTGAAAACTTGAATCTTTCCACCTGAAACTTGAAACTCATCCGTGATGAAACCGCCGCGCCCCCAAAACGATCTGCTCACGCCGTCCCAGCGGCAGGCGGTCGCCGCGCGCGGCAACGTCCTCGTCATGGCCGGTGCCGGCACCGGCAAGACCAGGACGCTCGTCGCCCGCTGCCTCGACTGCCTCGAACGCGAGCGCGCATCGCTCGACGAACTGCTCGTCGTCACCTTCACCGAGGCCGCCGCCGCCGAGATGCGCCAGCGGCTCCGCAAAAGTTTGGAGGAAAAATCCGCCGCGGCGCCCGGCGAGAATTTCTGGCCGGAACAAATCGCGCGCTTCGACCTCGCGCACATCGGCACGCTGCACAGTTTCTGTCTCAAGCTCGTGCGCGAGCACTTCCACGAGCTCGGCCTTGACCCGCAGCTTGCCATCCTCGACGAAGGCGAAACCCACCGGCTTGCCGGCGAAACACTGGACGGACAGTTTCAGGCGCACTACGCCGGTGAAGATCAATTTTCCCTGGCCGTCCAAACCCTCATCCAGATCCACGGCGGCGGACGCGACGAAAAAATACGCGCGCTCATTTTGCGCCTGCACAACTATTCGCAAACCCGCCCGGACGCCGCCGGCTGGCTGGCGGAACAAATCCAAAGATTCTCCGCCACCGAACCGGCCGACTGGCAACGCTGGCTGCTGGCGGCGATTGCCGACTGGCGCGACGAATGGCTTTCCCGCCTCGGAACGCCGGTCTCCGACCCGGCGGGTTTTTCATTGTCCACGAAAGGCGCCGGGTCGGAGACCGGCGCTCCGCCAAATGAGAAGGCCGCCGAATTGACGGGCATTTTATCGCGTCTCAAAAAAAACTTCACCCGCGAGCTCGCGGCGGAAATTTTGGAGCAGATCATTTCCGCCGACGGCAACTGGCCGGCCCGGCGAAAAACCGTTTTGCGCCGGCCGTTGGAGGATTTGTTCGACGACGCGGAATTTCTTGCAGCCCTTGCGCCGGTGAAAAACGGCAACGACCCGCTCGCCGAAGACTGGAGCTGGGTGCGCAGCGACATGGAAACCTTGCTGCGGCTGGCGCGGGAATTTGCCGGGCATTTTTCCGAACGCAAGCGCACCGACGGCGTGCTGGATTTCCACGACCTCGAACAGTTCGCGTTGAAGCTGCTCTGGGATTTTGGTGGTGACAAACCAACCGCGACCGCCGAAATCTGGCGCACCAGACTCCGCTTCGTTTTCGTGGACGAGTATCAGGACATCAATGCCGCGCAGGACAAAATCATTTCCGCGCTGTCGCGTGGCGGCACAAATGCGAATCGCTTTCTCGTCGGCGACGTGAAGCAGAGCATCTACCGTTTCCGCCTGGCCGACCCGACCATCTTCCGCGACTACGCCAAAAACTGGCACGGCGAAAACGGCCAGGTCATTCCGCTCGCGGAAAATTTCCGCAGCCGCGAACCGCTGCTGGATTTTGCCAATTCGGTTTTCGGCCTGCTGATGCACGAGGAAATCGGCGGCGTGGCTTACGACGAGGATGCAGAATTAAAATTTGGTTCGCCTGCCACCCGCGCCGATTTCAGCGCCGCCAAAAATCCGGTGCCGCGCGCCGAATTACTGCTGCGGCTCAAGCCCGGGCGCTCCGAAGCCAGCGCGGACGACGAACTCACCGACCTGACCGACGCGGACAAGGAGGCATGGCTAGTCGCCCGGCACCTGAAAAAACTCGTCGCGGACGAACACAAAATTTGGGACGACGAAAAAAAACTTTTCCGCGCAGTCGGGTGGCGCGATGTCGCGGTGCTGCTGCGTTCGCCGGCGGGCAAGGCGGAAATTTTCGCCAAACAATTTGAGCTGGCTGGCGTGCCGCTGGTCGTCGCCCGCGGCGGATTTTTTGACAGCAGCGAAATCCTCGATCTCTTGAGCCTGCTGCAACTGCTGGACAATCCGCTCCAGGATGTGCCGTGCATCGCCGTGCTGCGCTCGCCGCTCGTCGGCTTGTCACTGGACGAGCTCGCGGAAATCCGGCTGGCGGGAAAAGACAAACATTTTTGGACGGCGCTGAACTCAATCCAAAATCCAAAACCAAAAATCCAAAAATTTCTGGAGCGGTTTTCGCGCTGGCGGAAGCTGGCAAAACTGAATTCACTTTCGGAATGTCTCGAAACCGTACTGGCGGAGACGCTTTACGCGGACTGGCTGCGGGCGCAGCCGCGCGGCGCGCAGCGGGCCGCCAACCTTGAGTGTTTCCTGAATCTCGCGCAATCGTTCGACCAGTTCCAGCGGCAGGGACTTTTTCGCTTTTTGAAATTCATCGCGGCGCAACAGGCGGCGGAAGTGGAGCCGGAAGTTCCTGCCGTCGCCACGGAAAACGCCGTGCGCCTGATGAGCATTCATCAAAGCAAGGGGCTGGAGTTTCCGGTGGTCGTGCTGCCCGATCTTTCCAAAAAATTCAACGAGCAGGATCTGCACGGCGAAATCATTTTTGACGAGGAGTTCGGGCTTTGTCCGAAAGTGAAACCGCCGTCGAGCGGGCGGCGTTATCCGAGCCTGCCGCACTGGCTCGCGCAGCGGCGGCAGAAACGCGAACTGCGCGGCGAGGAGCTGCGGCTGCTTTACGTCGCGCTGACCCGGGCGCGGGACACGCTCATTTTGTCGGCGGGCATCACCGAAAAAAGCTGGCTGGAGCAATGGTCGCAACCGGAACCGGTGACGGTGCAATGCATCGCGGACGCCAACAGTTTTGCCGACTGGCTTGGTTTGTGGTTTTCAGTCCAGACTCAAAAATCTAAAATTCAAGGTGCGATGCAAGGTGAATTGCCATATCTGCGCTGGCGATTGGTCGAGGACGAAGAGCTTGCGGGCACGGATAAGGCGGAAGGCGGAAGGCAGAAAGCAGAAACCGATTTGCCCGTGCTTGACGAAGCAACCGCGAAAAGGCTGCGCGCGGTTTTGAATTGGGAATATCCGCAGCCGGCCGCCACAAAGCAAAAAGCAAAAGCATCTGTCACGGAACTGCGCCGTGCGGCCGAGGAAATGGACGACGAGGCGGAACCGGTTTTTGCGCGGCCGTTTTCAGCGGCAAAGCATCGAAAATCGAAAATCGAAAATCGAAAATTGTCGGCGGCGGAAACCGGCACGGCCCACCATAGATTTCTCCAGAATTTCGCACTGGAGAAAGCCGGCGACCTCGCGGCGGAGGCGGATCGGCTGGTGCGGGAGAACTATTTGTCGGCGGACGAACGTGTGGTTTTGGATCTGGACGCGCTGGCGGCGTTCTGGAATTCAGAGCTGGGCCGAAAAATCCGGGCGAACCCGGTAAGCGTGCGGCGCGAGCTGCCGTTCACGGCGCGGTTCAGCCCGGTGGAGATTGCCCAAATCAAAGGTGAGAAACTTCAAGCAGGCTTGGAAAACGAATTCGTCGTGGTTCAAGGCGTGGCGGATCTGGTCGTGCTCCTGCCGCAGGAAACCTGGCTCGTGGATTTCAAGACGGACGACGTTGGCGCGGGCGAATTGCCGGCGAAAATAAATGCCTACACACCGCAGTTGCAGTTTTACGCTGCGGCGCTGGAAAAAATTTTCGCGCGCAAGGTGACGCTGCAGGCGCTACATTTTCTCGCTGCGCGCCGGACGGAATTAATTCAACCTGGAATTTGAACCGCGAAACACGCGGACCACACGGAAAAAACCATCACGGCAGCCGGTTCATTCGGGTGTTTTGTGCATTTCGTGGTTAATCCGCCTCAAGTGAAAGCTGGCCGTCGTCGGGCTCGGGCTGTTCCGGCACGGTTGCCGCCGTTTCTTTTTCCGGTTCCGGCGCGGGGGCGGTTTGCAGGCGCACGATCGCGGGGCGCAGCAGTTTTCCCTGGAAGGTGTAGCCGGCCCCGACGGTTTCGTCGACGACCGCGCCGTCCGGAATTTTTTCCGGCTGGCCGGCCGCCTGGTGTCGTTCGGCATCAAACGGCTTGCCCGGTTCGGCGATGAAGGGCACGAGACCGAGCCGCCGCACGGTCTCCTGGCAGGCGTGCTGAAAATTCGTGATGGGTTCGATGAACCGCTGGTCGCCAGTGCGCACGGCACCGGTATGCAGGGCAAAAACATGATCGAGCACGCGCACGAGAATCTGCAGCCATTCGCCCTCCGCGCGGTGCAGCTTTTCAACTTCCAGCCGCAGCGTGGCCTTCTCGCTGTCGTTCATCTTGATCATGTATTCGGAAAACCGGCGGGCTTCCTCGGTCATCTTGTCGGCAATGGCCCGGGCGGCGGCGGTGGATTTCCCCGCTTCCGCCGAAACGGTTCCCTGGATGACGGCCCAGTGGTTCGTGGCGGAGTTGATCTGCTCGGAAATTTTCTCGAGGTTCTGGATTTTTTCGGCGACCGCGCCGAGCGCGTTGACTTCAAGCGCTTTTCCCATCGCACGATAATCGAGATAATATGGCACCACACCGAGCACCGCACCGAGCGCGACGCAGCCGATGGCAATGAAGATTTCAGCTTGCGAAATCGGATGCCGGGCCTTGTAAATCAGGGCGGCGGCGGCGATGAGCAGCGACGCGTAAGCCAGCAGAAACGGCCATTTGGGAATTTTCCATTCGGAGACTACGTTCATACTGGCATTGTCCGAAAAATGTCATCGAAGTGCAAGCACACGGCACGTTTCTCCTCGACTAACGGCGTCCGCGCCAAAATCATCTGCACGTGCGCATCTGTGTCATCTTCAATCCCGCCGCGCGTGGCAACAAGGCGCGGCGGTTCCGGCATTTCCTGAACGATCTGTCGCAGCAATGTTCGCTCAAGGCCACTACCGGGCCGGGCGACGCGCGGCGCTTCGCGCACGCGGCGGCGTCCATCGGCTACGACATCATCGCCGCGGCCGGCGGCGACGGCACGGTGAACGAGGTTTTGAACGGTATCGGCGATGAGCCTGATGGTTTTGCCAAAACCCGGCTCGGCGTGCTGCCGCTCGGCACGGTGAACGTCTTCGCGCGCGAGCTGAAAATTCCCCTTCGCCTCGAACACGCGTGGAAAGTCCTGAAGCGCGCCCGCGAAACGAAAATTGACCTGGCCCGCGCGGAGTTCATGGATGAGGGCAAACCGGAATCCCGCTACTTCATGCAGCTCGCCGGCGCGGGACTGGACGCGCGCGCGGTGGAACTGGTGAGCTGGAAACTGAAAAAAAACGCCGGGCCGCTGGCCTATGTCGTCGCCGGCCTGCAGGCGCTCGCGGAAAAACAGCCGCGCATCACCGTCAGCGCCGACGGTCAAAAGCTGGAGGGCGAGCTGACCCTGCTGGGCAACGGGAAATTTTACGGCGGGCCGTTTGACATTTTTCCCGGCGCGAATTTAAGCGACGGGCTGCTGGACGCCTGTGTGTTTCCGCGCGTGAACCTGCCGGCGTTCCTCGGCCTTGCGCCCGGTTTTCTGCTCCGGCGGAAATTCGCGGAGGAAAAAGTCCGGCGGCTGCGCGCGGCGAAACTGGAGCTGACGAGTGATTCGCCGGCGGCGTTTGAGCTGGACGGCGAATGGGCGGGAAAACTGCCCGTGACGTTTGCCGTCGAGCGCCAAAAACTGCGCGTGGTGGTGCCGTGAAAAATCACTGGTCCAGTTTTGCCTTTTAATTCCGGCCATTTAGCGTAATTAGCGGATGGGAATCCTAAATTGCATGAGCCGCCGCAGGAAAATTTTATTCGTCGCTGGCATCGTTTTCGGCGTGGCGATACTACTTCCGGTTCTCCGCCATTATCAACTGCGCTTCGCGGTCGAGTCTTACATTGCCGAACTTAAAGCCAAAGGCGAGCCGATGGAACTGGTGCAGGTGATTCCGCCGCCCGGGCCGCCGGAGCAGAACGGCTCGGAGATTTTTTTGAAGGCTTATGAACTCATTCGGAATACGACCACATTTTTGAGCACAAATTCCCCCTACGGGAAGAAAATGGTTGCCCCGGGCCGGTCAAAAGTCTGTTTTCGTCAGCCCGAATTAAGCGAGCCAGGCGAGTTTGGGTTTACGAACTCGTGGGAACAGGCGGATCTGGCAACAAAACAATATGATGATGCCATTAAGTTATTGTGCCAGATCGGTGAAGGGCGGATTCCGAATTTTCAAATTGACTATGCAAAGAGTTTCGACGACGACGGCTTTTTTACAAACTTGCATTTGGTTGACTTTAAAAAATCCACAACAATATTATGCGATGTCGCCCTCGTTGACCTTCATTCGGGTAATGGCACTGGAGCTGTTCAAAATGTCTGCTCTGCCCTTGCGTTGACAGAAGCTTTGAAGCGTCAGCGATTGGTCATTTCTGAACTGGTTCGCATTGCGATAGTTTCAAATGCTCAAAATGCCACCTGGGAAATTTTGCAATTTGAAAAGCTCCCGGATAAAGATCTGGCTGCATTGCAAAATGCTTGGGAGCGTCTGAAATTCACTTCCGGTCTAATCGATGCTCTCACCATGGAGCGGCTGGTTGGGGATCGGACGTTGTCAAAACAGCGGAAATCCAGCGCCGAGCTTGAAAAATATCTTGGTATCTACCAAGCCGCTCGGAGGTCTATGGGTGACGATGAAGAAGTAGAACCAACTCTTTTTCAAAGAGCAAAATTCCACGTGGAAATTTTCCTGTGGCGATATTGGTGGTCATATCGGGACGAACTGCGAAGCCTCCGTGGTTGGAAAATCTTAGAGGAGAATGCCCGCCAAGCAGAAACGAACAACGAATTCTCGACCTTGTTGCACCAGCAGCAGATCAATCTTGAGAAGGTGGGGATCGTTCAAGGTTCGGATAAGCTGTCGAACCCACTTTTGTTAATGGAGCAACCTGATTTGCACTCAATGCTTTCCGATTCGGTCATTACGCTAAGCGGCTGTTTAAGAAAAGTGATGAATATCGAGACCCTCCGTTCCATGACTATTACTGCCATCGCCTTGAAACGCTTTCAACTCAAACATGGAAATTATCCGGCGGATTTGAATTCACTTGTGCCGGAATTTCTTCCCGCAGTTCCGCTTGATCCAGTGGACGGCCAGCCGTTGCGCTATCGAAGAAATGCGGACGGGACATTTCTGCTTTATTCGGTCAGCGAAAATGGTGTGGACGATGGCGGCAATCCCGCATTGGAAAAGGGCGTCACGAATTCGAGTTATTCTTGGCAAAATCCTCACGCGCTAGACTGGGTCTGGCCGCAGCCGGCGACGGAGGCGGAAATAAAATTCTTCTACGAGCATCCGCCAAAGTGATTGCTTGAATTGAAATTTCCGCTATAACCACGCGCCATGTTGAAACATCTTTTCCAGCCGCTGCTCGATTGGTATCAGAACGCGCTCGAAACGGGCGGTGCCTGGGTCGTCGGCCTGCTGATGACGATGGAAAGCTCCGTGCTGCCGCTGCCGAGCGAAAGCATCATCCCGCTCGCGGCGAGCTGGTCGCATGATGGCAAGATCCACGTCGGCTTGCCGGCCATCGTCCTCGCGGGCGCGCTTGGCTCGTGGGTCGGCGCGACGATTGTCTATTGGCTGGCGCGGCTGGCCGGCCGGCCGTTGCTGCTGCGCTACGGACGATTTGTTCTGATCACGCCGGAAAAAATCCAGAAGAGTGAAAACTGGATGTCGCATTATGGTGCGGCGGGCGTGTTCATCGCGCGGCTGCTGCCGGGCGCGCGGCAGCTCGTCGGCATTCCCGCCGGCATTGCGCGGATGAATTACCTGACGTTTTCCGCCTTCACGCTGCTCGGCGCGGCGATCTGGTGCTCGGTGCTGTGCTGGCTCGGCGTGAAAATTGGCGCGGACATCACCAAGGGCGAAATGCACAAGGTCATTTTGTCCGTCGGCGGCACGGCGCTGGTGCTGGGCGGGCTGTATTATTTCTTTGTCCACCGGCACATGAAGAAAAGTGTGAAGTAAGAAGTCAGGATAAAAAATCCTTTGCGCCCTTGGCGCTTTGCGTGGAAATTCTCTGTGTGCCTGTCACCAAAGCCATCCGCAAGAAGCTGGGAATCGTCCCGCACAAGCCCGGCGTGTATCTGCACAAGGATCGCTTCGGCACGGTGATCTACGTCGGCAAGGCGCTCAACCTGCGGAAACGCGTCAGCCAGTATTTCCAACCCAGCCGCCGGATGGGCTGGGATTTGAAGTTCAACGCGCTGGTAGAGGCGATCTGCGATTTTGATGTCCACGTCGTTCGCAGTGAACCCGAGGCGCTCCTGCTCGAAAGTAAGCTCATCAAGGAATTCAAGCCGCGTTTCAACGTCATGCTGCGTGACGACAAGCGCTACCTGATGCTGAAGGTGAATTTGAACGACCCGATTCCGAATTTCACTTTCACGCGCTTCAAGAAAGATGACGGCGCGCGCTACTTCGGCCCGTTCGTGAATTCCGTCGGACTGCGCAACACCGTCGCGCTGGCACGGAAACAATTCAACCTGCGCGGCTGCCGCGTGTTCACGCCGGGCGCGGCGGATTACAAGCATTGCCTTTACGCGCATTTGAAGCATTGCACCGCGCCGTGCGTCGGCAACATCACCCGCGAACAATATCTGGAGCAGGTCATGGCGGCGTGCCATTTTCTCGAAGGCCAGTGCCGCGAAATGCAACCGCAGCTCGAGGCGGAAATGAAAAAGGCTGCCGCTGCGCACGAATTTGAAAAGGCCGCCGACCTGCGCGACCTCCTCCGCGACCTGCAAGACACCTGGAAAAAAACCGAAAAATTTGCGCGTGTGCCTTACAATTTGCCGCTGGCGTTCAATCCTCAAAACGATCTGGTTGAACTCGCAAAGATTCTTGGTTTGCCCGCGCCGCCGCAGCGGATTGAGGGTTTTGATATTTCCAACATCAGCGGCACCTTCGCCGTCGCGTCGCTGGTGAGCTTCAAGAATGGCCGGCCCGACCGCGCGAATTACCGGCGGTTCAAAATCAAATCGGTCATTGGCCAGAATGATTTTGCGAGCATGGCGGAAGTGGTTCATCGTCGTTACTCGCGGCTGAAACGTGAAGCCAAGGTGATGCCAGATTTGATTTTGATTGATGGCGGCAAAGGCCAGTTGGGCATGGCGTGCGCGGAACTCACGAAGATCGGCCTAGAAAAAATTCCTGTCATCGGCCTGGCGAAGGAGTTCGAGGAAATTTATCTGCCGGGGAAAAGCGAACCGCTGCGACTCGGTTTG
>Ga0182030_10009501_pt1 | contig 19897 bp, 12 predicted proteins | sample 812S3MmetaG_FD_121299 | JGI IMG/M metagenome (GOLD analysis project Ga0182030, IMG submission 121299) | Permafrost microbial communities from Stordalen Mire, Sweden - 812S3M metaG (Illumina Assembly) | ecosystem: Environmental > Terrestrial > Soil > Wetlands > Permafrost | place: Sweden... | reverse complement strand
GGCAAGGGGCGCCAGGACCGCGACGTGATGCTCAGCCCGAAGCTGCTCGGCGTGCTGCGGCAGCATTACCGCAGCCTGCGCCAGAAGCCGGCCACCTGGCTGTTCCCCGGCGGCACCTATCACAGCGCCGACCGGCCCATCGATCCGAAGGTCGTGTGGCATGCCTGCCGCGAAGCCGCCAAACGGGCCGGCCTCGGCAAGCAACTCCACCCGCACACGCTGCGGCATTGCTTTGCCACGCATCTGCTCGAGGCCGGCGCCGATCTCCGCACCATCCAGCTTCTGCTGGGCCATCGCGACCTGAAAGAGACCTCCATTTATCTCCATCTGTCGAGCCGGCATTTGCATGCCACGGCCAGTCCGCTGGACTCGCTCCCGCTGTTCGACCAGCCCGCCAACGGGCCGCAGACGAAGTAGATGCCGCGGCCACCGGTCGAGGTGGCCGATGTGATCCGCGCCGCGGGGACACAGTTCTTCGATCGCAGCCGCGGATGGCTGAGCTGGCTGCACGTCAAAGTGCTCACCGCCATCCTGCGCTGCCGCACGCCTCTGCTCGGCGCCCATGTGGACGCCTGTTCGCGGTGCGGATACCAAGCCATCTCCTACAATTCCTGCCGCAACCGGCACTGCCCCAAGTGCCAGACCAATGCGCGCGACCGCTGGCTCGAGGCGCGCCGTCGCGAGTTGCTTCCGACCCGCTACGCGCATGTCGTTTTCACTCTGCCCCGTCCACTCGCGCCGCTGGCGCTGCAGAACAAACGCGCGATCTACGGTCTTCTGTTTCGCGCCAGCGCCGAGACCCTGCTCGCGGTCGCGCGCGACCCCAATCACCTGGGCGCGGAGATCGGATTCTTCAGCGTCCTGCACACCTGGAATCAGCAACTGCTGCACCATCCCCATGTTCACTGTGTGGTTCCAGCCGGCGGACTGAGTGCCGATCACAGTCGCTGGATTGCCGCCCGGCACGGCTTCTTCCTGCCGGTGAAAGTGCTCAGCCGCGTCTTCCGAGGCAAGTTTGTCGCGGGCCTGCGCAGGCTGCACGCGCATGGAAAACTCGGCTTCCACGGCGCGCTCGCTCCACTCGCCGCGCCCAAGGCGTTTGCGGCCCTGCTTCGTACGCTGTTCCGCACCGACTGGGTCGTCTATTCCAAACGGCCCTTCGGCGGCGCCGAGCATGCGCTGCATTATCTCGGCTGCTACACACACCGCGTGGCCATCTCCAACCACCGGCTCGTGTCGCTGGCGGACGGGAGCGTGACTTTCCGCTGGCGCGATTCGGCCCATAAGAACAAGCAGCGCCGGATGACTCTCCCCGCCGAGGAGTTCCTGCGGCGGTTTCTGCTGCACCTGCTGCCACCCGGCTTCGTGCGCATCCGGCACTTCGGCATCTTTGCTCATCGGCGGCGCCGCAGCCTGCTGCCCCTGTGCTGCCAACTGCTGGCCGCTGCTCCATTACCTGACGCACCGTCTCCGGACGCCATCGGTCCCCTGTGGACGTGCCCGCATTGCGGCGGCACGATGGCGCTGATCGAACGTCTCACCCCGGCGCAAACTCTCCTCCGCTCGCCTCCAACCCTCCATCCCGGACGGCTATGACTCGATCTTTCTCAACTTCGGCAACTCACACACCCGTGCATCAGCGCCACTCGTGCGCCCAGGCCGCGTCGCCACCATTCCACCGCAACTCGAACCTCCCGCATCGATCTCTCTGCCCGCTGGCTCACAGCTCGGATCCCATCCCTCGACTGCCGCTCCCACTCTGCTCCAAGCTCACGCCTGCCATTCAAACCCCATAGCTGCACCGTTCCAAAACGGCTTCCTTCAAACGGCTGTATCGAAAGCGCCCCGGCGATCCACGCTCGCCCATCCCCGAAAGACAATCGCGCCGGGCCGCTCCCGATACAGCACTAACGTTTATCGTTCCTAATCTTCTCAGTGCCGTTGGATGTGCGACATGACCTTTTGGCCGCCTACAGGATGAGGGTCCAATGTGGGCTTCCGTTCCAGACTCTGGGGTCCTAAACTAGCCGTCAGGAGGTAGTTCATCTTGGCCGAAAAGTACAACGGTTGGGAAGTCATCCGCCCGCTCGGGAAAGGCGGCCAGGGCACGGTTTACCTTGTCCGAAACCCCAAACGCGGTGAACAGCTTCTGGGGTTACAGGCCCGAGTGAAACAAACCCTCTCCCGTATTAACCTCGGGGTGGCCGTCAAAGATGACGATCCTCTGACCCTCGCCAAAGACCTCGTGGCGCTCGGCGGTCCGGACCCCTCGCACGAACTGGCTGCGCTAAAGCTGTTCGATCTCCCGACGGAGGATGAAGAGCAGCAGAAAAGGGCTGTCGGAAGGCTGGAAGCAGAGGTCACAGCGTTAGAGAAGCTCAAGCATCCGGCGATCTTGAAACTTCTGGCGACTGACCCTTTTAAGAGATACATCGTGGTGGAGTACCACCCAGGAGGCACGCTTAACAAGCACCTCTCAAGCTATCGAGGGGACGTGTTGAGATCCCTCGTGGCATTCAGGCCGCTAGTGGAGGCTGTCGCAGCGATTCACGAGCAGGGAGCGGTTCACCGAGATATAAAAACAGAGAATATTTTCGTGGCGGCGGACGGCCGGTTGGTGCTCGGCGATTTCGGCATCGTGATCTTCACGAAGGGCGACAATGGGTACCGCTTCACAACCACTTACGAGAAAGTTGGAACTAGTTACTGGATGGCACCTTGGGCATACAAACCAGAGAGGTTGGCGATCGAAGACGTAACGCCTTCGCTCGACATCTTCCCACTTGCCAAAATCCTGTGGTCCATGATTTCGGGTCGCGACGGCTTCCCCTTTTGGGAAATCGACCGCGACGAGAACAAGCTCGAGAAGTTGTTTCCACTCGACCCGATGATGCCGCAGGTTAGCCACGTTCTCACTCAGTGCATAGTGCGAGAGGAAGCGGACTGCAAATCATCTGCGCGCGGTCTGTTGGAGTCTGTGGCAAAGCTGATCGAATCGGCACGCTCAGCTGGACAGAAGCCGGACGATGGCGGCACTTGGCGCTGTCGAATGTGTGGCCGGGGGCACTACGTAGAAACCAAGGTTGCGATGCACGCATCTGTGATAGGTCGCGGCGATAGAGTTCCGTTCAAGCTCTACGCTTGCGACAGCTGCGGACACGCTGAGATGTTCGAGGAATCCGTTAGCCGCCTCTAGACCGGTTGGAGTGTCACCGCGGGGGGTGCTGTATTTGTTTGGCCCTCATCAGCGTCCGGGAAGTTTTCCCGATAAGCGTTTCCAGAAAATGGAGTCGCGCTTCCCGGTATCGAACCGTAGCCGCCCGACTGACGAATAACCCACTACCCACCAGCTTGGCCGCCATCCAGACTCCGGCAAGGAAACACCCGCCGGCTAGTGCATTGTCAATCAGATCAACCGCGGCGGTGTGCCCTCTCCGGCCTCGCTTTGCTAGATCGTACGGGAGAAAGTTATGCACAACTCTGATTGCGTGAGGGGCTGGTGCCCGGTCACTCTTCGCTCCTTTTCGCATCTGCGTCGCTGCTAGAATTGCTACGGTACAAATGTCTCTCACAGGTAAGCTTCCTTTGGGCGCTCTAGGCCGCCTCGCCGCGGCTGCAGCAGCAGGATACGCCGGAGCTCACACGGGTGCGGATCCAAACTTGGGCGCCGCACTTGCCGCAGTCGCCTCCGGATACCTGATCAACCGGGCCAATGCCGTGGAGGAGACCTCCTTGGAAGGGATACGTGCCGGCCACAATCACCATCTACAACTGGCCTTGGCCGGCGCTCTGCGCACTACCCTCGACGAACTCCAGCCCCTCCACCCCAGCCACAAGTCTCTCTTTGACTTATGGCAAGCAATTCTGGAGGCTGCCCTCGACCAGCCAACGACCCTTCTGGAAGTCATCATCCCCGCTGAATTCACTCCGCTTTTGGATGCCGCCAGTCCCCACGCAGACCGACAGGCCGCCGCGGAAGAGATCGAATCTCTCCTCCGCTTCTGGCTGGCATACCAGGAGGCGTACGTTCGTACCAAAAGCTACCCTTCTGTTCCGCCGTCTGCCACGCCTGAGCTCCCGGCTGACCTCCGCCAGTCCCTTCAGACTCAATTCCTACCCGAATTCCAAAGAGCCTTCGCTAATCTGCTCGTCCAGAACGATTCATCGTACGCGCGCCGTGCCTTTGAACGCCGTCACCTCCAGCAGCTGGTCGCGGCTAGCCGCGAGCAAACTGCCATTCTGGAGAGCCTGAACTCGCAGTATCTCCTCCCTCTGGCGCCGCTACGTCCGCCCGATCCACTCGACGAAAGACATGAACTCGATCTTCTCCGCCCTCAAAACCGCTCTATCCCTATTGTGGGCCGACAACCCGAGCTTGACGACCTTCAAGTTTGGCTGACGTCCCCAGCCCCAATTTCCGTCCGCGTTATCACCGGCCCTGCCGGCGCCGGCAAAACTCGTCTCGCCATTCAGCTCCTCGAAGGCCTCGACGCTTCGAACTGGCACGCCGGATTCCTCCGCGAATCCGACCTGAATAACCTAGAGCAGCGTCGCTGGTACCGGCCAACCCTCGCGATTATCGACTACCCAGCCTCGGTCGCCCAACAGCTCAAGTCCTGGATGGCGCACTTGACCGATCAGACGCCCAACCACCGGTTACGCATCCTCCTGCTAGAACGCGAAGCCAGCATCAATACCGGCTGGCTCGGCCTGTTACTCGATCACACCTCCACCGGACATCGCATTGCCTCGCTACTCGATCCGCCAACCCCGTATCCCCTGGCGCCCCTCAATGACGTCCAACTGCGCCGCCAAGTCCTCCAGAACACCCTCCAACTGCTCGGGGGCAAGTGGGAGCTTCCCCCTCCCGGAAGAAACAGACTCTTTGACCGGCGTCTCGGTGAGCCACGCTGGCAGTATCCGCTCTACCTCATGATGGCCGCCCTCGTCGCCCGCAAGCCTGGAGGCCTGCCCCAAGCCCTCTCGCTCGCTCGCACAGACCTGGCCTTCCGTTTGGCCGATCGCGAACTCAGCCGGATCCGCAAATTCCTCCCGCCAGGCGTACCAACGGAGTCGGCCCGTCTCTTGGTTCACCTCGCCGGCATCATCACCGCTTGCCGGTCCGTGGAGCGATCTGATCTTGTGCTTATCGCCAAGGAGGAGAGCGCAGAGCTGGGTATTGAATTCCACGGTGGCCCCCGCGTCGCCGCCGAACGCATCGCCGAAGCCCTCAACCGGCAAAACAAACCGGCGCCGATTGAGCCGGATATCATCGGCGAAGCAGTCCTGCTGCGGTGCTTCGGCGGAGAGGGCCTGAAGGAAGGCACCCTGGCACTGGTCCGCGCCGCCCGCCGCGCAAATTGCCGCTATGCATCGAACGTCTGCTCCGCCATCCTCAGGACAAGCCAGGATTTCGCGAACGACGAATGCCAGGACCCGCTCGATTGGGTCGAAGAGTTCATCAGCACCGGCGAGCCCAATGATCTTGGCCTTCTGCTCACGCTCGAAGGGCAGATGCCGCAACACACCCTGGTCCTAAGGGAGCGCGCTGCGCGCCTAGATCAGCTTCTGCTCACCCACTTCAAACGACTCCGGGAGACCGCGCCGTCAGAACAAATCCAAACCACGTGTGCGCAGCTCGCGAGTAACCTCTCCTCCCGTTTAGCCGCCCTCGGCCACGTCGAGGCAGCGCTAGCCCACATCGAAGAAGCCGTCCGCAGCTACCGGCAATTGGCACCGCGACGCCCGGACGTCCTGGCCGAGTTGGCTGCATGTCTGGACAATCGGGCAAACATCATCGGAATGACGGGCCGTCGTGATGAGGCACTCACTGCGGGCGAAGAAGCTCTTGACCTCTACCGACAACTGGCGCAAGAAAGCCCAGACCCCTGCCTGCCCGGGTTTGCTGCGTGTCTGGACAACCAGGCGCTCAGACTAACTTCCCTAGGCCTCCGGAAGGCGGCACTGACGCTGGGTGAGGAAGCCGTTCGCATCTACCGCGAACTTGTTCAGAGAGACACCGACGCCTTCCTGGCCGAGCTGGCCGGGTGTCTGGACAATCATGCCTGCAGACTAGGTGACCTCGGTCGCCGCCAAGAGGCGCTGGCGCAGTCCGAAGAAGCCGTCGACCTCTACCAGCAACTGGCACAACACCGCCCTGATGCTTTCCTGCCCGACCTAGGTGCGGCCCTCACCAATCTAGCCCTCAGACTGAGCGCGCTCAGTCGCCGTGAGGAGGCACTGGCACGAGCCAAGGAGGCCGTCGCGCTCTACACTCAACTCGCAGAACAACGCCCGGACGCCTTCCAGCTTGATTTGGCCGCGGCCGTGAACAATTTGGCAAAGACCCTCGCCGAGCTCGGCCGCTATAAGGAGGCCCTGCTGCGGGCGCAGGAGTCCGCAGATATCAACCGTCGACTGGCAAGGAGGCGTCCGGATGCCTCCCTGCCCGACTTGGCGATGTCCCTAGGGAATCTAGCCGCAGTGCTCAAAGACCTTGGCCGCCACAAGGAGGCGCTGGCGAGGGCGGAGGAGGCCGTCCAGATCTATCGGGAACTAGCGGAGCGCAACCCAGACGCGTTCCTCTCCAGTTTGGCGATCTCGTTGAACAGCCTCGCCCCTGCACTCGGCGCAGTCGGTCGCCGCAAGGAGGCCTTGGCGCGGGCGGAGGAAGCCAATGATATCTACCGCCAATTGGCGCGCCATTCCCCGGAAGCCTTTCTGCCCGATCTCGCAATGTCCTTGTGCAATCTAGCCGAGAGCTTCGGAACCTGCGGCTGTTACGAGGAGGCGCTAGCAAGAGCCGAAGAGGCCGTCGGGATGTATCGCCAACTCGAGCAGCAGAACCCAGATGCGTTTCTTCCCCGTTTGGCCGCATCGCTGAACAATCTGGCAGCCGCACTCGCCGGCCTGGGGCGCCGCGAAGAGGCGCTATCGCAAGCTGAGGAAGCCATCAGGATTCAGCGCCAGCTGGCGCAAGGAACCCCGGACGCATTCCTGCCGGATCTGGCTCTATACCTCGCTGTCCATGGCACCATAGCCGCCAAAGAGAGACCAGCCGAAGCGATGGAATCCTTGGCGGAGGCGATTCGCGTGATCACACCCTTCTATTCGCAACGCCCCGAGGCCCATGAGCAGTTTATTCAGTCCTTCTGCCTCCAGTACATGGTCGCCGCTCAAGCCGCCAACGTTGCCCCCGATTACGCCCTGCTCGCTCCGTTGATGGCTGATCACGTGACGCTTCAATCACCGGAACTTCCCGACCCGACCGGAGTCGGCGGCCCAGCCTGAATTGGACTGGGCCCCAAGCTGCCACAACTGGGTAAGACTCACGCTTGGTAAAACATGAGCCAGTATGGAGGATTCCCCGCAGAACAGTTCAAGGAGGCCGCCGTCACGCGGCTTGGAACTGGGGGCGCAGGGCCTGAGATTTCGTCCAACATCGCTTTGCGCCCTGTCTTCGGGGGTTCTCAGCGAGCCTTCGTTGACATGAGCCGGTGCTGGCATGGCTCGTCGAACGATCCCTACGTGCGCGGGCGCGTCATCGCGCTCTGGCTGGATGGCGCGATTCGTCGCGAGTCGCGCGGAGAGCATTCGCTGGACGACGTGATGTTCGACATGGTGCGAACTGGCGACCAGCCCATCACGCTCGCACGAATTCTCGATACGGCCGCACGCTATCTCTCCGCCGACGGGCGCGGTGTGTTGCAACGCGCCGTAGTCGATCACGGAGGCCTGCCGGCACCCGATCAGGCACCCTCGATCGGCGGCTGCGTCCGTCCGTACCTTCAGGACTTGCCCACGTTCGAACTCGGTCTCGATCTCGCCAGTTCGCGGGCAACGAGGCAGATCACCAGCGTGGTCGAAGGCGGCCCGGCGTTTGAGGCAGGACTGCGTGACGGACAGTCGCTCGCCAGCGTCTCGGTCAATAAAGGTGATCCCGACCGCCTCGCGAAGTTCACGATCCACACAGGCGCCGGCGATAGACAGATTACGTACTATCCTCGCGGCAAGGCGGTCGCGGCGTGGCAGTATCGCCTTGATCAAAGCGGAACCTGCGGGCAGGTTCCCTAGAATGACGGCCACTTCCGCATGTGACTTCTTGCCTGTTGGGTAGCGCTGCGGGCACTTCACGATCGCTGCCGAGTGGTCGCTTATCTGCGGTCCGATATCCTGGCTGTGTTCGTGCACAGGAGGGCAGAACGCGATACTCTCAGCGGCGGAGGGATACGAACATGAAAGAACCCGGACTGGATCACCGTCATCGCGATAAGGCTGTACCGAAAGCCGGCGAGATTCAGCAAAAGCGCGGCGATACACTCAATAAGAACCTTTCGAAACCCATTCCTCAGTTCTCGCCGAACGCGAAACTAAGCACCATGAGAAAAGAGACCGGTAAGACCAGCGAGGAGGACGTGAGGCGAACTGCGAAAAGGGTCAGGCCAGACGACTAGGAAATGCGGCGCACGCCATGCGACACATGCTCAAGCGGTGGCCGGAGGATGCCGGCCTGCCGCACCTCTTCTCCCCGCACAGCTCCCGGGTCACCGAGCGTTTCTCCGGGCGTAGCGCCGGATGCCTTCTCTCAGTTCATCCACACTTCTCGTTGGCGAACATCAGGTTGTCATTGCGCTCCACCGTCGCCAGGCAGCTCGCATTCCAGCGCAGCACCCGGTGGCCGCCGTGGTGGAGTTTGCCGCCGGCAACGGCCGCCAGAATCTCCTTCGACGGTTCCGACAGGCTCTCGTACGCTGAGGAGGAGGACACATCAAGCAATTCAGCGAGTGTGGGCGCCACATTGGGAATTGGCGGCCTGCCGCTCATACGAGTTCCCCTCGGTGGTTTGTGGCGCAGGGTTCCGCAACTCAACTCGGCGCGCCACTTCGAAAAGTCAGAGCATAAAACCAGTGGTGTGAATTCGTCTAGAGGTGTAAGTGCCGTCATCACGCTCTCGCGGGGGTCTCGATGAGTTCAGGTATAGTTCGTGATGCGACTCTTTGTTGGCACCACGAGACGTGTAACAGGATGGATGAGTTCTCGGAGTTGGAGCAGGTTGTCAACGAAGCATTCGTCACTTTGCGTGATCCGATATATCGTTACGTCTTCGCCGCGGTGGGAAACCCCGGAGACGCGGAAGACCTTGCGCAGGAAGCATTTATCCGCCTTTTTAGGGACCTTCGCAAAGGCCATACGATCGAAAATGTGCGGGCATGGCTGTTCCGCGTCGCCCATAACTTGGTGATTGATTTTATCCGCCGCTCCCCAGTGCCGGAGAGATTTGAGGGACCAGCTTATGAACGCGTGACCGAGGAGGTGCCTGATCCCAGCCCAAACGCCGAACAGCAGATCGTGGGTGAAGCCTCCCGCCAGAGGCTCCTTCGGCACCTCACGCTCCAGGAACGAAGGTGCATGGAATTAAGGGCGGAGGGCTTGCGATATCGCGAGATTGCGGAGGTTTTGAGTTTGCGGATACCCACCGTACAATCGACGCTAGGCCGGGCAATCAAGAAGATAGTGCGGCAAACCCATGAATAGCAAGCGATTGAGACAACTGCTTAACAACCTAGGGCACCCTTCGGGCACGGATCTGCTGATGTACACCGACGGCGAGCTAACTGCTCGCAAGGCCCGTCAGATTCAAAAGCACTTGCACGCTTGCTGGCGATGCCGCGTGGAACTGCAAAGAATCGGACAGGCCATCGAAGAGTTCATGGAATGCCGCAATGCCGAAGCCGGCCAGTCACCCCCTCTGAGAGGTTGGAGCCAATTCAGCCGGCTACTCCGCTCCGCTGGAGCGGAACAGGAGGATGCCCGGCCGTTCCTGAGCGGCTTTGGACGCCGGCCGCGCCTCAGATTCGCGGCCGCCGGCGCAATGGCGGTGGCTGTGGTGCTGCTGTGGGTGCACCTGCGCTCGATTCCCACAGTCTCCGCTAGTACCTTGCTCGACCGCGCCGTAAACGCGGAGATCCAAACTGCGCGCGGTATGAGCGGCGATGTGGTGTATCAGAGAATTGCGTTTCGCCGCAAGCCTTCATCGCGCCTGGCTGGGCAAGCCGGGGAGGTGGAGGCCTGGAGCGATTTGGATCTCTCGCGCTACCGGCAGCGCAGCAGCGCACCAGCCTGGCCGGAACTGGAACACGTTTTGCAACGCAACCATATGGGTGGCCGCCGTTTGCTTTCGGCTGCCGCATTTAGCCAATGGCGCAATTCATTGACCCGCCGCCAAGAAAGCGTCTACAGCACCAAGCTCGCCGACGGGAGCGAGGCCCTAGCCTTAAGGACAGTCGCCAGTGAAGCACCGCAGCCTGACTCCATCCTGGAGGCCAGCCTGATAGTACATGCAGGAGATTGGCGGGCAGTGCAACAAGACTTGCGCGTTCAAGGGGAGTCGGATATCTGGGAGTACGAGCTGAGCGAGATCAACTACGCAGTCATACCTCGGAGTTCTTTGGACGCCTCGATTTTCGGCACACCCCCTCCAACGCTGCCGCCGCTGCCGACCACTGTGCCGGCGCCGGCTCTGATCTCCCGGAGTGAGAAGGAGAGCATGCCAATCGAGAGCGAAATCCAGGCGCTGTATGCGCTGCACCAAGTGCGCGCCTGTCTTGGCGACGATGTTCAGGTCACCCGCAGCGTGGCTGGCCAAGTAATCGTCCGAGGCGTGGTTGAAACGCAACAGCGGAAAGAGCAGCTTCAGGCCGTTCTCCAACCAGTCCATGGGGTCAAGGTGCAAATCGAAACCATCGCGGAGTCGCAATCCGCAGCAGTCCCTGCTGCGCCCGCAAGCACGGTCGAGCTGCCCGGAAAGGTTTCGATTGCTGAACGCCATGCCGCTCCAATCCAGGACGCCTTGAAGGGACGACTCAGCGCCAACCGGATCGTGGCGCTATCGTATCGTGCAGTCTCACTCTCCGAGGACTGGGTTGCAGAAGCCTGGGCATTGCGCCATCTGGCGGAAGCTGTCTCGGCGGAGGATCTGGCGAATCTGACCAAGTCAAGCCAAGAGATGTTGGCGGAGATGGTTCGGGATCATACCGCGAGTTTGCGGGCGAAGGTTTCTGAGTGCCGGACCGAATTTGAGCCCTATCTGTCTAACGAGGCTTTCGATTTGGAACCAGAGGCAAGAGAAGTGGATTGGCCCGGCTCCGCTCGGCAAGTCTTCGCGGCTGCGACCAACGCCGCGGATCTGGCGCGCTCATTGTGCGCGGGCCCCGGACCGCTGAATGCACCTCCAACAGACGCGATTCGGAACCTTGTAGCCTCTCTTCGTGACACCGAGAGCGATGCGACTCACCTGGAGACTGCTATCGCCGCCCTTTTGGAGTCTCGCGCTGAGGCAGTCCAGGCCAAGAGCACGAAAAACAAGTGAGTGCTTTAACTCTTCGGTAAGAGTGCTGTTTGGCTCGCAACATTCGAAGAAACGGAAAAGCGCAAATGGCGCTGGGAACTACAGCGATCACGCGATGGCTGGGTGTCTTTCCGACCGGGATGAGGCCGTAAGGGCAGTGGAGGCATTCCGGGGGGCCATTCAGTTCCTTGGCAGGCTAAACATCGTGCCATAAAATGGCGGCCACGGATTCGTCTTAATTGTCAAGAGGCACGCTCGCGCGCGGAATGTTTCGATCGGATAGGGTCTATGTTCGGTCCGGTGAAGAGCCGTTGCGGACGCGTCTCAGTTCAAGCCACGATTAGGAGAAAAAGCCATGAAGCTCTTCGGCATCGGCAGGCGATGGCTGCCAATAGCGATCCTATTGACAACCGCCGCTCCCGTCGCCCTCAGCCAGAATGCTCGACTCTCAGGCCGAGTGACCGACCCATCGGACGCGGCAATTCTCGGGGTCGAAATCAACATAACTAACATCGAAAACGGAGCCCGCAGAAAGCTTGTCACGAACGAAGAAGGTTACTATGTCGCGACTTCCCTCCAGCCCGGCCACTACCGCTTGAGTGCGCTCAAGGAGGGTTTCAAACCTCTGACTCGCGAAGGGCTTACGTTGCAAGTAAACGACAAAGTGCAACTCGATCTGAAGTTGGAGATCGGGGTCGTGAGCGAGACTATTTCGGTCACCGGGGAAACCCCGATGCTGCGCACGCAGGATGCGCAGATCGGTGAAGTCGTCGATTCACGCATGGTCGAGAACCTGCCGCAACTTGATCGCGACCCGCTCAATTTGCTGCGCTTGACGGGTGACATCTCCGGGAACCCCACCGCGAGTAACCCGGCGGGCGGGCCGGGTAGCGACGTTCGTATCAACGGCGGCCGGATGCAGGGCATGGATGTCCTGATCGACGGCAACACGGTGATGTCGGGCAAGTTCCATGCGATGTACGGCGGCACTACGCCTTCGATGGAGCAGGTAGACGAATTCAAGGTGATCACCAATGGCATCCCGGCCGAGTATGGCCGTGTTTCCGGCGGGCTCGTCACGATGGCCACTAAGAGTGGCACCAACGGATTGCACGGGCAGGGGTTCGAGTATTTCAAGAATCAACTGCTGGACTCGAACTCCTGGGAACAGAATTGGCAATCTCCCTACGTGCCGGGCCAGAAGGCTAAGCGCTTGCAGTTCCACCAGAACGATTACGGTGGGGCGATCGAAGGTCCAGTGATTCTGCCGAAGATTTACAACGGCAAGAACAAGACGTTCTTCTTCTTCAATTTTGAGGGAACGAAGCTCCGCCAGGCTGGGCATACCGAACTCGGCATGTCGGCGTCGCAGGCGGATCGCAACGGCGACTTGAGCGGGCTGATTGCGAACGGCGGAACTGCGTTGATGTATGACCCGCTGGGCGACGTTGGGATGACTCCGTACTCGTCGGCGAATGGGGGCTGCCCGGTCGCAACGGGCTGCCAGCTCAGATTAACGCTGTTCCCCAACAATGGTACCGTGATACCCGCCGCGCGCATCAACCCGTTGGCCCAACTCGTAGACAAGTTGATGCCCGCAGCGAACCGGACACCTACTCCGGGCTGGACCCAGGAGAACGCGTACCTCGGGTACCAGAGCAGCTTCACGAATGACGCGCGGTGGGAAACCCGGATCGACCACAACTTCACGGATAATAGCCGCTTCACTTTGCGTTTCGATCGCGATAACTACACGCGCGGAGATTCGGGGTGGTATGACGAACTGAATCCGGGAGACCAGGTTGTCAGGCCGGGCGCTCTCCAGGGATCGCTCGCCTGGACCTGGACGGCGACGCCGACCACGATCGTGGAAATCCGCGGGTCGGTGATGCACCATCCCCAGACCGACGGCTATAGCTGGCCGAATAACGAGGGAAACTGGCCGATCGACCCGCTTATGGAGGCGTTGACCAGTGGCTACCCAGGGGGAGTGGACTTTCGCGTCTGGTCTTCGAATGCGCAGGGCTGGGGCGATAATCCGGGCGTTCAGGGTCAGGACGTTCAGGATCTCGGTGCCGAAACCACTTACAACGGCGTAGTCGCCGTAACGAAAATCTGGCGGCAGCATATCTTCAAGGCCGGCTTTGAAACCAGGCGCATGTACGACAATCACTATGAAAAGCTATTCGGACCTATCGACTACCAAGGCGACGCCACCGAGCAAAGCAACGACAACCGCTGGGAACAGACCCTTTGGGGCAGTCCGACCAACTCCAGCTTTGCGAATTCGTGGGGTGATTGGCTGCTCGGCATGCCGGGCGACTCCAGCCAGACATCGAGACTAATTCTGACCGACACTCAGAACTACTACGCCTCCTACATTCAGGACGACCTCAAGGTGAACAAGAGGTTGACCCTCAACCTCGGTCTGCGTTGGGACATGGAGACGCCTCTGACCGACCGTCACAATGACATCTACGCCTGGAACCCGAGTGCTCCCAGCGCGTACACGCTCCCCGCCGGCTATAGCTGGACGGGCGCGCTGCAAGCAGCGGGCTTGACGGCCGCCCAGATCGCTCAAGTCCCGACTCCAAGTTGGGTAACGAATGGGAAACTGCCCAACGGCGCGCCGTGTTACGCCGGCACTCCGCAATGTCCCAGTAACATTCTTTTCAAGTACCATCCCTGGCAGTTCGCTCCGCGCCTGGCCGCCGCTTACGCGCTCAACTCCAAGACCGTGCTGCGGGCCTCCTGGGGCATGATGTACCTTACCGCCACCGGCGACTACTGGGACAGTTGGGTTGGGGACCAGGCCACTGCGTCGTCGCCTTATCCTCCCGACCGCGCCAATGGCCCCATGGGCACCCTGGTTCATACTGACCAGAGCCTGTTCTTGCCCTCCCAAAACATCCCCTTCGATAGGACCAATACCGCACTAAACTATACGCTCGGCAGTTTTTATGAGTCGGCAGGCACGGACGTGAACAAGCATCCTCCGCTGGAGCAAAACTGGAACTTCAGCATTCAGCGGCAGCTCCCCTGGAACGTCCTCTTGGAGGCCGGTTACAACGGCAACCATAGCGGCGACCTGATCACGGCTCAGCCGCTGTCGCCCTACCCGGCGAACCTTGTGAACCCGCAATATACGGCACTGTTCCAGACCCAGGTCGCCAACCCGATCGCAAGCCAGGTTCAGCCAGTAAACCTATATTCGCAGCCAACCGAGATACTGGGCATGCTGATGCTCGCCAACCCGGCCTTCGGCGGCCTGGTTTTGTACGGTCAGAACATCGGCCGGGCCATGTACAACGCGGGCACGTTGAAGGTGCAGAAGCGGTTCGCGCAGGGCGTTACATTTCTGGCGACCTACACCTACAGCAAGTCCCTCGATGATGTCGGCACCACGGCCAACGGCGGCGGCGGCGGAATTACGCCGGGCAGCAAGGACTACCAATCCTTTCAGACCATCAACGATCTGTATGGCTATAGCCCGATGGATATGACGCACCGGTTCACCTTCTACCACGATTATCAGTTCCCATTCGGAAAAGGCCGGAAGTTCCTCGGTTCGCCGAAGGGCGTGGGCGGCAAGGTCCTCGACGGAATCGCCGGCGGTTGGGAGTATGCGGGAATCTGGATTTACCACAGCGGCACGCCGCTCCAATTCGATTCGTCGCTGGAAAACAGTGCCTCGCTTGGAGTTACCACCGGTGTCACAGTTTGGGACCACATCAGCGGGAACATCGGGCAAATCACGCCTTCGAACTTCAGTAATAACAACCAGTTGTTGACATCCAGTCAAGTCAACGTCGGTACCGGGTTCTACGACCTCGGCAGCGCGCCGGTCCGGCGGTTTAACGCGGCTCAATTCTCGCCCCCGGTGCCGATGACTCCCGGCAATGTCCCGAACATTTATCCCTGGATTCGCAACCCCGGAGCGAACAGCTATGACGCATCGCTCATGAAGAACTTCGGCATCGCCCGGGAAGGCAAAATCTACCTGCAATTCCGGGTCGAGGCTCAGAACTTGCTCAATATCCGTGGATTGGGCAATTACGATACCCAGTTTGGCGACCCAAACTTCGGCCTGATCACATCTTCGGCGCAAAACCCGAGGCAAATGCAGATCTCGGCCAGGCTCTTCTTTTAAGAGCGCTTCCATCAACGAAGGGGGAGCGGCCAACGCCGCTTCCCCTTTCCCGTTGTTCCTTCCCGATTCCGGTGCCCCGTGCGCATCGTAAACTCAACTCAGTGGTTGTCCATGCGCCTGTGTGTCTTGCTGTTGTTTATCGCGGCCTCCGTTGGTGCGGCGCAAAGCACGCAATCCACCTCCCGCGACGATCCTAATCGTACCTTCGCCGCGGCGGAAGCGTTGATGAAGGCGCGCAATGTGGCCGATGCGGCACAGGCTTTCGAGCACATCATCCGCCTGTGGCCGGACTTCGCGGAAGCGTATTTCGCGCTGGGTGTTGCTTACACCCAACTCGGCAAATCGGAGGAGGCGGCCGCGGCGCTTCGCTCCTACCTGAAGCTGGAGCCGCAATCTCCGGACGGCCACGCGGTTCTGGGGATCCTGTTATTCGACGACGGCCGCATCGCCGACGCCCGTCCGGAGCTCGAACAGGCGGTCCGCCTGGATCGCTCGCAGATCGAAGCGGCTAAGGCCCTGGGGCGCGCATACAACCTTGAGGGAAACGCCGCCCAGGCCATCACTCTTCTGCGCCCGCTGGTGGCATCGCGCGCGGCGGATGACGACGCTCGTACCATTTTGGCGCGCTCTCTCTTGAGCAGTGGCGACGCGGCCGCCGCCGCTAAACTCCTAGACGAAGCTTTGGCCGCCAACCCGCGAAGTCCACTCCAGACTTACATCCTCGCTGCCATGGCGGCCAGAGACACCCACAACCTTCCGAAGGCGCTCGAGATCTGCGAGCGTGGAACAAAGGTCTATCCGAATTCAGAACAGCTTGAGGGCTTGGCCGTTTCGTTTCCGGAAGAAGCGCTGATTGCGCGAACCACCCAGCGAATCGAGCAGATCAAGAATAATCTCAAAGATGCAAGAGAAATGATCGCCGTCGGCCGGATCATTATCGCGGCGGATAAGGGCAAGCGTAGCGGCACTCTGGAATTGGGTGCAGCCCTTCTGACGCGCGCGACGCAACTCGAGCCCGACAACGCCGCCGCTTGGTATCACTACGGGCGCTGCTTACTCGCCCTGGCGAAACCGGAGGAAGCTTCCGCCGCGTTCAACAAGGCGCTTGCGGTTGTCCACGACGACGAATTGCAGGTACTGATTCTCGGCCGTATTGGTTTCACCAAAACGCGCTTCAATCACTTCGACGCGGCCGACGAGGCATTTCAGAAGTCTCTTGAACTCAACCGGAAGTTGGACCACCACATGCCCGAATCCGCCTTCCTCTACTACAAGTTTCTGGTTCTGCGCGAGCGCGACGCCGAGTGGCACGCTCTGCTAGACGAGATTCTGCGCTGGGAGCCGCTTTATGCGCCGGCGATGCTGGAGCGCGCCAAGAACTTCTTATCCCAGGAACACCCGGAAAAAGCATTGGAAGCCGCCTTGTTGGTCACGCGCAATACCGAGGACCCCGACACGTTGCGTTCTGCCCACTTCCTCCTTGTGAAGATCTACCGCATGACCGGAAACGAAAAGCAAGCCGATCTCCATGCCGATTGGATCAAGTTCCACTAAGGCGAAGCTCCCCCCTTTCCTGGCAAGGATTGGCCACCAGGAACTGACCATTGCCGGCCGTCTAGCCACGTGAATCCCAACGATATCCGGTGATATCGGTAGCCCTTCTGCCGGGCGGGGCCACACCCAGCCGCCACGAGCTGCCGACGGCTTTTGCGGTGGCCTGGAAAAGCGTCGCCTCTGGACAGCCATTCTACTTGCGCTGGAAGACAAGCGTGATCGGCTCGTGTGTTGGCCTTACGACGTTGACCATCATGGTGCCATCCGCGCCGAGCGTGTAGCTTTCGAGAGTAACCACGCCGGATTGCGTGGTGGTTACCTTCAGGACGTCGTGATCCCACCTGGTCTTGCTCTTGAGGTCTTTACCGGTGTGAATCGTGGCGTTGTTCTCGGCATCGGTGATGTCGCGGTAGTAGAAGGTCTCGGTGGCGCCTTCATACACGAAACTGCGAGTGACGATGATGATACCCTGCCGATCGGCGATGGTCACGGTGCCGGTTTGAACGACGGGCTGGCCAGCAAAATCGCTCTTGGCGGGCACCAGCGTCCAGGTGCCGTTCAGGGCGCTGTGGTCGCGCGCGAAGGCGGTGAACGCGAAAAGCAGGATCGTCAAGACGGCTCCGGTGATTGCAGCAGTTGAATATGTCCTCATGATTTCCTCCCAGCGGCTACCGTTTTCAACAGAGTCGTATGTAGCGTTGGGAATGTTAGAGCACGCGCTGTTCCGTTCCGGTGAAATCGGCGACGCAGGCAGGATCTGAGGATCTGACGAAGGTTGTCGTGGAATGTCGGTTTGACGACTGGCTGGCAAGGCAAAGACTGCACTCGTTGTGACGGATTCTGCACGCGGCCTTCGGAGCGAACGGCGCGTCCCAAGTCACAAAGGCAGCTCATATAGTTGGGTGGATCTGAAGGTAACTGGGGGGATTGCGAGTTCGTGCAGGATGTCGGGTTCGCCCCACGGACTGCCTAAGAAGGCCGTCCGCATTCATTTCAGCGAGGCGACGTTGGTTCGCGGAGTCCGGCTGCATGCAGTCCGCAATCGCCGTCTAGCAAACAAGGGCTTAGAGTCCCTGCGCGAATCCATCTCCAGAGCCTTGAGCCGCGCCCTGATATTCATACGGCGCCTCCCGGGTCTGACACCTGTGACTCCAGCAGCCGCACGAGCCGCGACTATAGGTGCAACCTCATCGCCGTACTCCCGCCTTCGCGAGTTCCGCCGCCTGCTCAAGCGCGGTCACGCGCACCTCTACATCTTCGATCTCAATGGCCTGCTGGGCGTGATCCAACACGCAGTCGGCGGCACGCACGCCCGGCAACACTAGCCCACGCTCCTTACAGTCCCGGAGTAGACGTTCTGCTCGCCGAGCATGGCGCGCGCCATCGCGTTCGTGATAGCTGAGATGCCGTCAATGCGGCTGGTGCTCTTCTCGCGCTCCGGCTTGGCGAACATCAGATTGTCGTTGCGCTCCACGGTCGCGAGGCAGCTCGCGTTCCAGCGCAGCACCGGGTGGCCGCCGTGGTGCAGTTTGCCGCGGGCGACGGCCGCCAGAATCTTCTTCGACGGTTCCGACAGGCTCTGGTAGCCCTGCCGTACCTCGAAGCACTGGAAGCCGCTGTCCACCATCGCCACCGACACCTGCCGCGAGTTCCACGGGTCCCAGCAGATCTCCTGCAGATCGAACATCTGCGATCCCCACTCCAGCCGGTCCTGCACGAAGCGATAGTCGATGACCTCGCCGGGCGTGGCCTCCAGGTACCCATCACGGATCCACTGCGCGAGCGGCACGCCGAGCTTCAGTTCGAGCTTGCGGACGCGCGCTTCCGGCACCCAGAAGAACGGCAGCACGTCATAGGAGTCCTCGTCGCCGGGGAACAGGAAGACCACGGACGTCAGATCTGTCGTCATCGACAGATCGACACCAGCCCAGCACGTGCGCTGGAAGAAGCGCGCCATGAACTCGTGCGGCAGCGTCCGGACCTTGTCCTCCGGCAGCTTCGGCAGCAGCCCGGGCGTCTTCCACTCGCCGGCGCTGGCGTCCCACTTCGCCATATCGAGGGCCCGATTCTCCTTCTGGTCCCAGATGTTGAGGAAGTACCGCTTGAACGATGTCAGGTCGCCCTCCGACTCCGCGGTCTCATACTCTTTACGGATCTTTTCCTCTGTGATGAAGCCGTCAACGATCTTGGTTGGCTCCTTCTCATCAAAACGAACGAGCGACGGGTTGGCTTTGCGCCAAGTCGCCGGATCTGCGGGATCGTCCTCAGCAGCAGCGCCGTAGATCTTGCCGTAGAACCGATGGTCCGTGACGATGCCCTCTTCGATCCGCCGCGTCTTCTCGTGCAACTTCCATGCGAGCGGAGACTCGTTCTGCACGCCCGCCGTGGTGATGGCGATCGTCAAGGTCTGCCGCCGCGTGATCCCGCCTTTGCTCAGCACGTCCCAATTCTCAATCTGCTTGCGCGTCTTCCACCTGTGGACCTCGTCCGCCACCACGAACGCCGGATTCACGCCGTCGCCGAAGTCGCCGTCGGCCGCCACCGCCGCATAGAAACTGTCCGGATCCTTGCGCTTCAAAATGCGGTGCGTCCCGCGCATGATCCGTAGCCGCTTCCTGAGCCATTTCGACTGCTCGACCATCTTGCAGGCCGCCCGGTAAACCTGCAGCGCCTGGCGCGTCGCCGCGGCCGCGCCGTAGACCTGGCAGCCCGGCGTGTTCGTGCTGACCAGGGTTAAGAGCGCCAGGCCCGCGGCGAACTCGGTCTTGCCGGCCTTCTTCGGGACCTCGAGGTAGACCATCTCGATGATGCGATTGTCATGCTCATCGAGGTTTCCGAAGATCTCG
>Ga0182030_10009500_pt1 | contig 19898 bp, 21 predicted proteins | sample 812S3MmetaG_FD_121299 | JGI IMG/M metagenome (GOLD analysis project Ga0182030, IMG submission 121299) | Permafrost microbial communities from Stordalen Mire, Sweden - 812S3M metaG (Illumina Assembly) | ecosystem: Environmental > Terrestrial > Soil > Wetlands > Permafrost | place: Sweden... | reverse complement strand
TCGCTTACATCGCTGGGATAACCGATCCGCTCACGTTTCTCCATGCCCCCAGCATCAACAACAATCACTAAAAGACATATAACCATGCAAACAAACGAACAAAGTTAATAACAGGCTCTAGCGAAGCCCTGTATGCAGGTAAGCGAGTAGATCATTTATCTGGTCGTCGCTGAATCGTCCCGCAAAGGAAGGCATCATTCCCTTGCCCGATAAGACGACGCGCTTCACCTCAGCATCGGTCGCCAGCGCTCCGCTGGGGAGCGTCGTCCGGCGGAACACGTCATGCAGATCAGGCGGGACCTTCTTCAATGCCAGATCGTTGTCTTCGTGGCAATGCGCACAACGCACAGAGTACAGATGCTTCCCTTCTGTTTCTCGTGGTGTCAGGGATGGAGCGCGATGACAGCCTGTCAGTCCCAAACCGATCCCTGCCGCGATGCCGAGGAACCAGAGAATTCCATCGCCGAAGATCCGGCCACGGCGGTTTTCACGCCGGTCCATTGGCTGCCGTTTCATTGAAAATGACATCTTCGAGCCTGGGCCACCCGAATGCGACTTCCTCCAGTTGCACGCCGCCTATCTCGATTGGCTTTCGCGCGATCGGTTTTCCGCCCATGCGCTCGTAAAACTTCACCGCAGGGTTCTCTTTCAAAACCCAGAGCACCATGCCCGAATAGCCGGCGGTCCGTAGCGCTCGGGTCAGAGCGTCAAACAAACTGCGCCCTGCTCCCTTCCCTTGTCTTTCGCGAAGAAGATAGATCGCGTATAGCTCTGCGTCGAAAGAATTGAGCGCTTCCCTCAACTTTCCGCCGCATGCAAATCCAAACACGCCTGCCTCATCTTCCGCGAGAAACATCAATGCATCTTCAGCCGCAAGCATTTTGCCCCACATCTCCGCGCGATCATCGATATTGAGCGAGACTAGGAATTCTTCGGGGACAATTCCTGCATAGGTGCTCCTCCAGCTATCGACGTGTACGCGCGCAATCGCGCGAGCATCCGCTGCATTGGCTCTCCGAATCCGGAATTCCATGAGCCCGAATCTATCATGGACCGCCGTCTACGATTCGTCGCCTCCGATATGCTGGACAAATGACGCTCCCGACACTCAGCCAAATTCAGGATGCGCAGGCAACGGTCTATCGGTATATGCCGCCCACGCCTCAATACACCTGGCCGCTCATCAATCAAAGGCTGGGCACCGAGGCATGGATCAAACACGAGAACCACACGCCGGTCGGCGCCTTCAAACTGCGCGGCGCGCTTGTCTACATGGAGTGGCTTAAGCAGACTCAACCCAAGCTTGCCGGAGTTGTTGCTGCAACGCGCGGCAATCATGGCCAGGGTGTCGGTATGGCGGCGCGGTTGCTTGGACTGAAGGCAGTCATTGTCGTGCCCCACGGCAACAGTCCCGAGAAGAACCGTGCCATGCAGGCACAGGGTGTCGAACTCGTAGAACATGGCGACGATTTCCAGGAGTCGCTCGAGTTCGCGCGTGCTCTTGCAACTGAGCGGGGCTTAGCCATGATCGATTCATTTCACGAGCGGCTGGTGATGGGCACCGCCACGTATGCTCTTGAATTCTTCAAGGGTGCACCGCCGCTGGATGCAATTTACGTCCCCATTGGGCTCGGATCGTCCATCTGCGGCGTTGCCGCTGTGCGCAATGCTTTAGGAATCAAAACCGAGATTGTCGGCGTAGTCGCCGCCCAGTCCCCTTCCTACGCGCTCAGTTTTGCACAGCAGAAGATCGTCGAGGCGCCATCGGCGACACGGATTGCCGATGGTCTTGCCTGCCGAACGCCGAATCCCACCGCGATGGAAAGCATTTGGAATCACGTTGCCCGTATCGTCGAAGTATCCGACGCCGAGATCGTCGATGCCATGCGCGCCTATTATCAGGACACTCACAATCTGGCCGAAGGAGCGGCGGCAGCCGCTTTGGCTGCTGCGATCCGGGAGGCACCGATTTTGTGTGGCAGGCGCATCGGACTTGTTCTTACCGGCGCTAACGTGGATGCGCCCGTTTTCGCAAAAGTCCTCGCCGGGGATTTCAAACTATGACGCAGACCCATCTCGACAACCTCGCTCCATTCGCCCACTCCGCGCAGAACCGTTGCTTTGGCTGCGGTCAAGCAAACTCCAGCGGGCTGAAGCTCGAGTTCCTGCTCGCGCCTGACGGCACCGTCGTATGCCCAGCGACCATTCCCGATCAGTTCGAAGGTCCTCACGGTTTTCTGCATGGGGGTATCATTGCCACTCTTCTCGATGAGTCCATGAGCAAGGCAGTTCGCGCAAGAGGCCTGACTGCGATGACGCGACATATGGAGATTGACTACCGGCGCCCGGTACCTTCGGGCGCACCCATCCGGATGGAAAGCAGAGTTGTACGCAGCGAAGGCCGCGAGCACTGGGCAGAAGCACACATCCTGGGCAGCGACGGAACCGCGCTGGCTCAGGGCAAAGGACTCTTCGTGGAAGTCAAGCCCCGATAGCGATCAATGTTGGGGGACGCGAAAGGAATTACTCATTTGAGTTCGGAGAGCCAGTTAATGATCGTGCTCTCAAGGTAGATGCGACGATCGGACCAGCTATGATCGGTTGGCGCGTGTATCGACGTCACCTTCTGGCCGCCTCTCGCCGCAATCGCCTTCACGAGTGCATCTGTGCCCGGCGCAAGTCCATCATCGGCAGAGAGTACCAGCAGAGGCAATTGGGCTAGGCCGTCCACGGTGTTATTCAAGCTGAATGCTTTCGCATTGGCTATTACTTCGTCCGCCATGCTCTCTGCGGTGACTCCGTTCAGGCTCTCCATGTCGTCTGCCATTTCGCTTACTAGATGCTCGCGTGAACCTCCACCCTGGCCCATGTGGCCCATATCGGCGGCACTGATCAAGATGGCGCCAATCAATCCGCGATCATGCGCCGCAGTTTGAGCGGTGACCCAGCCGCCCATGCTATGGCCCGCGATTGCAATGCGTTTTGTGTCGATCTCCAGTTTTGCTGCGTTTGCAGGATCTCGCAGATAGGCCAATACCGCGTCGGCGTCCTCAAGATTTTGCGCGAAGCGGAAAACGCCGGGACTACCCCAGGACCCACGGTAGTTGAAGGTTACCGCGTTCCACCCAGCCCGACGCACGGCCTGTGCGAGATCAAGGTTTTTCTCATTACCTGGCAGACCGTGGCAGATGACGAGCGTCGGATGGGGTCCCGCACCAGATGGACGATAAAGTAAGCCGTTGATGAGCACGCCGTGGCTCGGAATATGCAGCACTACCATTCCGGCAGGATGGGCTGCGTCCGCGGGAGGATCGGTATAAATTGCCTTCGGAACGGATTGGCCCGAAGATGCAGCCGTGCACAGAAGGCATGCAAACAAGGCGATCAGAAGACGCATTCAGAGAACTCCAGTTAAAAGAGAATCAGACGCGACTGCAAGCCATTCACCTCGAAGTCGCGGATCGTTAAGTCCGGGTCTTGCCCCTAAGTTCGCAGTCAGGATCGCGTCCACTGCCATGAGTTTTTTGCCGCTCCAGGGAAGTAGTGACGACGTTGATCGGTCCGAAGTGAAGTTAGTGTACATTGTCGAATCGAGAGCAGATGGCAGAAACACGAATGCCTTGCTTCGGGCGCACAACCACGCGATCAGCAAGGGATTCGTGTTTCTGCCATCTACTCGCCGATTCGATCGGGTGGGGTTAGTGAATCATGTTGATCGTTTCCTGAGTCACGGTATCGAAGGTTGTTACCGCTTTGGAATTCGCTTCGAAAGCTCGTTGCGCAACGATCAGGTCGGAGAATTCCTGCGAGATGTTGACGTTGGAAGCTTCGGTGTCACCACCCTCGATCGCGCCACGTCCACCTGTTCCGGCCACACCCATCGACGCACCGCCCGAGGTGCTGGTGGCCTGATAATCGTCCGACCCTACACTCGACAGACCCTGCTCGTTGTTCACCGTGGCCACCGCTAACTGGCCGATAGCCTGATTTTGACCGTTGGAGTAACTCGCCGTAAGGGTGCCGTCCGATCCGATGCTGAATGTCTGATACTCGCCCGCCGCGTATCCGTTCTGGTTTTGGGCGGATTGACTCGAAGCAGCCGAGTTCTGGCTGAGGTTGCTGGCACCATCTGTGCCAAACAGATTCCAGGTCATGTCCATTGGAGCCGCCCCGTCGGCAAGGCCGCTAAATGTGATTCCACTGATGTCTGCAGCGGGGCTTATCAGGTTGCCGCTGGAGTCGAACGTCAGTGTCCCGCTCGCCCCGGCTGATGCTGCTGCATCCTGGATCACGCTTCCACTGGTAGCTGTAGCGCCAGTGATTGTCAGGACGTTGCCGGTGGCCGTCAACGAAACGCTGCCCGGACCGGCATCCAGAATTCCAGCTGCCTCTAACTGGGCATAAAGGCCTGTAGCAGGAACCGCAGGTATTGCGGGGGGGCCTGGTACGGCCGGAACCGTCGGGGCCACGACGTACGTAGCCAAGTTTTCGCCAGGTGCAGGAGCGAGAACGGCGGTGGTCGCTGTCCCGCCCCCCGCTGTCGGGCCGGAGATTTCAAGGTTCGTTCCAGGGTCGACCGTAGCCCCGGTGCCAAAGCTATAAGTAACTGTGCCAGGGACTGAAGTATTTGGAGTCAGTGTTTCAGGTAACACGATGTTATAGCTCCACGTGTTGGGTGTAGTCGGGGTACTGATATTGGTGTAGGTCACCGTGGCATCGTAGCTGTTACCAAGCGAATCGAAAACCTTCTCGGTGCTGGAGGTCGTTCCGCCCGCCGGGGTCGTGGACTGAAGGTTTTGAGTGATGCTAAAGGTCGTAGTCGCAAAGGGCTTCATGACTTCCCCAGTGGGAATGTTGATGTCTGTGACCGTACCACTGGAGTTGACCACACCGTTTACTGCGGCATAACCCATGACGGCCTGACCTCCGGCGCTTTCGAGAGTGCCATTGTTGCTGACGGTGAAGTTACCGTCGCGGGTCAACAGCTGCGCTCCACCTCCTCCATCCAATACAAAAAAGCCCGTTCCGTTGATCGCGGCATCGGAGTAGACTCCGCTTGTGATGTTTCCAGTCGTAAAATCGGTGCTATTTGAAGCAACCTGCACCCCGGTACCAACCTGAATCGGGTTTCCCGATCCTGAAGAACCGAGATTCTGAGAAAGCAGATCGCTGAATGTCGTCGTTTGCGCCTTGAAGCCCGTAGTGTTCATGTTGGCAAGATTGTTGGCAATCGTATTCAGCGCCGTCGAGTCGGCGTTAAGTCCGCTCAGAGGGATATCGAAACTTGGCATCTTGAATCTCCTGTGAATGTCTTCTGTTCAGGCAGGCCTTCATGGCCGCTATTGAGAATTTGTCTCCGGCTTCCGACTCTGAGCTCGCCAGATGACTGCGTTTTCGTAAAGACGAGCCATTCGAGGTCAGTAGTTCCCCGCCACAGCAACTGAAGGACCGCTATGGTGTCCGCTCAGCGATTGGGCCACGCGTTGCGCCGCCGGGTTTGTGTTTGGTACGCTGAGATTTCCAGGTGCAAGTGGTGTAGCGGAATTCGGAAGTATCGAATGGTTGGCGGATGCCTGGACCTCTGGAGCCGCGGGGCTTTGTGTAGCCGCCCCTGAAGGCTGCGTAGATCCGCCGGGAGTGATGCTCTGGCTTCCGACGCCGCTGCCACTTGCGCCCGACGTGCCAGTCGTCGTGCCTGAACCTCCCAAAGAAGTGGAAAGCGTCTGGTTGATACTGATGAGCTGTTCCAGGCTGTTCACATTCACGAGCTGATTGATATATTCGTTGGGATCAGTATCCGCCGTCGGATCCTGATTCTGCATTTCGGTCACGAGCAGGGTAAGGAAGTCGTTCGCCGAAATCGTAGCCGAATCGCTGCTCGAGCTGCTGCCCGTGCTCCCTGTCGAACTGTCCATCGCGGTGATACCTGGCACCGCTCCGGCTGCCGCATGATTCCAAATCCCTGTTACTGTGCCCATCTCTCCTCCGATACGTTCCTAACTTTTTCCATCACATCGCGGTACCCGTTTCTGAAACGTCGTCGTGACTCGACCATCCTTTTTAGGCAATTACCGAGATGTACTTCGCTCCCGTCGCGACGTAAGCTGAGGACGATTCAACCGGATCGTGTGTCTGACCAAATCTGTCCTGTGCTCCGGTGCCAGCAGGAGCCACGCTGTTGCCAGATGCCTGTTGCTGTCCGGAATGGTTCTCCTGAGCGTTACCCTGTCCTGTGTTGGTGCTGCCAGAATGGTCCGTATTTCTTCCCTCCCATGAACTATCTGGCGTTGCCATTGTCAAGGTCTGAACGGGTGTGTGGTGCTCGTCGAGATAAGCGCTGAGATTCGTCATATTGCTGCTCAGGGCCTGGCTCGCATCCGCAGTTGCCGGCACCACTGCGACATGGACGCCGCCAGCGTCTACCTGAGCGCGCACCCCAACCCAGCCAAGTGTTGGATCCTTAAAACCGGCTTCCGCTGTGTTCCCACCAGTGTGAATCCAAACTGGAGCGCCCGACGGATTCTGCCCATCCAACGCCGCGAAAGTATCCTGAGCGTTAGGTTTGACTGCCCCCAGCCGGGATGAACTGGCATCGGACGGGGTAACGGAAGTCGCACGGTTCATGGTCAGAATGCTTGACTCTTCCCGAGGGAAACCCAGCGTCGTCAGTGGATGTGTCACGGAACTTTGCGAACCAGAATGGATGTGAGGTGCCTGATTGATTTGAGGGTGCACAGGTGTGGTCTGATCGACAGTGGATATCGCTTTGTCGGGCGCAGGCCGAGGGGGAAACAGCTTTGAAGCTTGTGGTGCGGCTACCGTAGCGCGCTTGGACTGAACCGACTCGGAGGATACGGTCTCGGGAAGAGCTGCCGCCGGATTCATGACTTTGTGCGCGGAGCCGGATCCCGAAGGTGCTGTTCGTGGGCTCGGAGCGTTTTGTGTTGATCGATCCGTTAGTTGAGAAGATCGTTTCCCGCTGACAAAGGCGCTGTTCCCTCTTTCCAAGCCGACAGCCAATTCCTGCGCAGGTTCACGATTGAAATACGAGACAGCTTTTGCTTCCAGACCATTTTCCTCGAAGTGAACTTCTGAATGATTTGGAGAACCGGTTGCAGATGATACTCGCCCACTGCTTGGCCCTGCGGTTGTCGTCACCGGAGAACCTCCACCACCCTCGTCACGCACTGCAGTTGGTATTCTAGGTGAACTCCTGCCGTTCCCTCCCAGCGCTTCAGCCGTCGTATTTGAAGAAAGTCTGGTGTCTCGTCGTGACTCCGCGGTTGCTACTCTCAAAGATCTTCGGCTGCCTTCGCTCGGCTCTGCAGCAGGCGAATTCAAAGAGTTTCTGCCGTCTGGTATAGCCGGTTTTCCGGAAGTCGATGCTTCTTGTAAATCGGTAGCTTTGCTTCCAATCTCGCTGCTCACGTTCGATCTCCGCTTGCTTCGAGAGACCGGAGACCCTGCAGGGGCGGCTTCGGCGTGAATTTCCGGAGCTTCTGTCTTCATCCTGACTTGAGCGACCGGTTGCGCGGGAAGGAAGGAGGGAGGGGTGGTCGACGGCTGCAATTCCGCATAATGAGTCGCAGTCGTCGCTTCGCTATGTGGAGTTTTTGCTTTTGATTGAGGGCGCGATCCTGATGTGCCTGACCTGGTCAAATTGGATTTCGATGGCTCTTTATCCCCAGCTCTCTTTCTGTTCGCATTGGCCTCAACCTGATCGGCGCCGGGATCATTCGTTGCAAGCTTCGGTAAAAAGAACTCCTTGGCAGTTAAGAGAGCCTGAAAGCTGAACGGAGCTTCTGTGGGTTCTGAAGGTGAAGTCGCAGACAGGCCTCCAGCCCACATTGTTTTCTGGCCGACGACCCGCATTGGGCTGAGAGCAGGACCGTGTTGGTATCTGCCGCCGGCAACGATTTCGAGCCCGGATGCGTTATTCATGCTCATGATGAAAGCAGGCATCCCACCAAATTCGCCGCAGTCGTGTTAGAGCATTGTCAGAATTGGAACTGGATCTCCGGTTTCGAAAACGGCCGATGGTTCAGGCCTCAATTCCTTTGAAGTTTTGCAGCCGTCTTTTCTATTGATTTGCCGGCGGCGAAGCGGCGGTGCTTGGTTGCCCCATTTCGCATAATCGATCCTGCTTCTATCCGTGATCGGAACCACTCATCCAGATCTTGTTGGCTTCGTCTAGCGCCTTGTCGAGCATCTGTTCTCTCGGTTTCCTCGATCAAGGTCTCGGCTTGTCGCCGCTTTATGCGTGTGGAAAGGTAGCTCTCGCGCTGCTCGCTCACCTCCAATTCGGCAGAGGCGATTCTTTCCGATAAGACTTCCCTCAAGCGAAGCGCGATGCGTGCTTCTTCCAGGCCTGCAAGACGGTCGCACAGCTCGCCGGAACGCGCACTCAGTGCAATGAGCGCCCTTCCATTTCGCTCACGATGACCCGCCAAGTGAAGAGCGTGGTTGAGACGATCCCTTTCTGCTATAGCGCTCTCGAGTGCTAGCCGGCTCCGCTCCTCCTCCAATTCTCGAATGCGAATCAGCCGCCTCAACGCATGCGAAACAGGCACGGCTCATACCTCCTGTGCAACCGCTGCGAGCCGGCCGACACTGTTTGCCAGAGTCGCACTATCGTTTGCGGCTTGCGTCATGAAACCTCGCATAATATCGCGGGCTCGTAAGGCACGATCCAACTCCGGATCTGCTCCGGGCTTGTAGGCGCCAATCCGCACCAGATCTTCCGAGTGAGCATAGACAGCCAGCAGTCTACGGAAAAGGGCGGCATTTTCGCGATGATGCGGCGCGGTTACGGAAGGCATTAGCCGGCTAATTGAATCGAGAACGTCAATGGGCGGATACCAGCCCTCGGATGCAAGGGAACGCGAAAGGACGATATGACCATCCAACAGCGAACGCACGGCATCCACAAGCGGGTCCTGCTGGTCGTCCCCTTCCATCAGCACGGTATAAAAAGCCGTAATTGAGCCAACCCGAAAATTCCCCGACCTTTCCACCAGCTTCGCCAGCCGTGTGAACACCGACGGCGTATAGCCCTTGGCCGTCGGCGGCTCCCCTGCCGCCAGCCCGATTTCGCGCGCCGCCATCGCAAATCGCGTGAGTGAGTCAAGGACCAAAAGCACATGCCTGCCCTGTGCAGAAAAGTACTCAGCCAACGTTGTGGCAGCAAGCGCTGCGCGCATCCGCATTAATGGAGACTGGTCGGAGGTCGAAACCACCACGACCGACCGAGCCCGGCCCGCCTCTCCAAGCGAGTCCTCAAGGAACTCGACCACTTCGCGACCGCGCTCCCCCACCAGTCCCACGATCGTCACATCGGCTTCCGTATTGCGGGTCATCATGCCGATCAGCGTGCTCTTACCGACGCCGGAACCTCCAAATATTCCCACCCGTTGCCCTCGACCGACGGTCAACAGTCCATCGATTACTCGGATGCCTGTCCCCAGAGCGGCGCGGATCGGAATTCGATCGAGCGGCGAACGCACCGCACTATCGAGCGAGAGCGGTCGTAAAGCACGCGGCAATGGACCCTGGTCAATCGGACTTCCCGCGGAATTGAGGACCCGCCCCATGAGGGTCGCGCCCACTTCAATTTCCGGATATGCTCCGAGTGCCGCAACGGCATCTCCATAGCGAATTCCATCGGTGGTCTCGACGGGCATGCATAATACATTTGTGCCGCGAAACCCTATCACCTCGGCCAAGTGTGTTTGGCCAAATCGGTTCAGAATCTCACAGCACTCTCCGACAGCGGCCATCGGTCCGACCGATTCGATGGTTTGCCCGACCGATTCGACCACGTGGCCGCGCCAGCGCCACGGTTGTCCGCGGAGCAGGCGAGAAGTGTAGCGGTTCAAATGGTTCGTCATGAAGCAAGCCCGGAGTCGTCGGACCCTGCCCCGCATTGCGAAACATCTGCAACCTCACTTGCCCGGCGCGGCCGATCGAAGAACCCTCGCTCGATTTCTCCCAATTGAGCGCGAATCCCAAGATCCACGGACCCCATTTCAGTCTCAATCAGACAGTCGCCCAAGTGCAGGCTCTCGCCAGCAAGAACATCTGGCTTCAGCGGCAGGTTCGGTATATGCGCGATCGCATCGGTCCACAGGTCGAATTCGGACTCGGGAACTTGCAATCGAACCTTGGTGGTCTTCGAAAGTTGGCCCAGGGCTACGCGCACCGCACCCGTCAAAAGAAGAGGGTCCATCTGCGACTCGCGACGAAGAATCCGCGCAGCCACGGCCAGAGCCAACTCGACCACCTCATGCTCGACCTCCTGGAGATAGCGGTCGCTTTCAACGACAAACTTCTGAATCACCGCGCCAAGTTGTTCCTTGTGACGTTTTTCCTCTTCAAAGCGCATCGCGGCCTGCAACTCGTGCTCCGCCTTGCGTCCTTCTTCGTGTCCCCGTTGCCGTCCTGCGTCAAATTTCTGTTGTAACTCGGCTTCAATTTCTTCCTGTTCTCGTGCACACTTGTTTATCTCCGGGATTCCTTCACTCGCAGGCGCCGCGTTGACCGGTTCCGAATTAAGTGCTGACATGCCAATCCACAAGGGGGGCGGCGAATCCGGTTCCGGTCCAGCTGGATAACTGAATACCTCAAACGCGACTCCTGCTTCCCGGCTCATCGCTGTCTCCCATCTCCAGGACGAACTGAGGGAAGCCCTTTTCCAAATAACCGATCAATGGTCAAGCGAGCATCTCCTCGCCCGTCTCCAGCTTCAAAACCACCTTGCCTTCGGCTTCGAGGCGCCGAGCCAGGTTGAGGATCTCCTGTTGTGCTTGTGCGACTTCACGCGAGCGCACCGGGCCGAGGACCTCCATGTCTTCCTTCAACATCTCCACAGCCCTTGAACTCATCGCCTTGAAAATCTGCGCCCGCAGATCTTCGTTTGCGCCGCGCAGCGCCATGGCCAGCTGCCTTTTGTCGACACCCGCAACAATCTCGCGAATAGTGGCTGGAGGGACGGTTATCAAATCGTCGAATGTAAACATCAAATTCCGAATGCTCAGGGCCAGCTCAGGCTGTCCATCTTCGATGGATTCGAGAATCTTTTTCGATTCCTCGGCATTCAGCCGGTTCAAAAGGTCTGCCACAGCCTTGAAGCCGGAATAGCTTTTGCGCGCCGTGTCCCCCATACTTTCCAGCCGGCGATGCAGAATGTGCGCCACTTTCTGCGCCATCTCCGGTGAGAACTGGCGCATCTCCGCCAGGCGTTGAATCGATACCACTTTATGATCTTCGCTCAAATTATCGAGCACCATGGATGCGCGCTTGGGGTCAAGGTGTGCCAGGACAAGTGCGATCGTCTGCGGATGTTCGGCATCAAGAAGCTTGCCAAGTTGCTGTGGATCGGTGCGTTGCAGCTTGGCCAGGTTGCCCTGGGCAGCTTCCTGCGACCGACGGACAAGCGCCAGCAAATCGTCGGCACGGTCTTTGCCAAAGGTCTCCACCAACAGACGGCTGGCGTAATCGAGTCCTCCATGAACCATGAAGTTCTGAGTCTCGAGCAGTTCCCAGAACTCTTCAAGAATTTCGCTCGATATTTCGGGCGTTATCCCCCGCAAATCCGCCAGTTCTTCCGTAAGTCGCTGCACATCGGCCTCGGGAAGCGCGCGGAGAATCTCCTTCGCGACATTCTCACCGATCGCCACCAAAAGGACAGCCGCCTTGCGCGCACCGCTCATGGCCGTGGTTTGACGACGCTTTCCCGCCCCGTTATCGCTTCCCTGTTCTGCCATAAGTCACTTGCTTTGGAGTTTTCGTGTCCAGCTATCTTCTGCTCATCGCCATCAATTTCCGCAGCTTCAGTCTGAATGAATCCAGCTCTGCAATAAACGCGAGCTTTGCGTTGGCTCACGCTTCAAATGCCCTACCACCTGCTCGAAAATTTCCTGTGCCCGTATCCGTTCAGGATCCATTGGCATGGGCTCGGGGGGTGGAAAGACGGGCTGAGTCGCAGTCTCAGCCGACAGCTCTCCGCTCGCGTTCTTGACTTGCGTTTTAGACGATTCCAGGTTTGCTGTCCGAGAGAGTCTTAGTGCCGGCCGAACGCCGAATGCGAGCACCACAAGCAACCCCACGAGCAACGCGGCATATTTGACGAGTACAGGTGAGTTCTCTGCTTCCGCCAGCACACGTCTCGCGGTGGGGATCTGCGGTTGGACACGGTTCTCGTCGAAGGCGAGATCCTCAACGGTCAGCACGTCGCCGCGACTTGCGTCGAATCCCACAGCCGCTTGGGCGAGCATCGTCAGATTGTGTAATGCGTCAGCCGGCCATGGCTGCCACTGTGCCGTCGTTCCTATTGCCGCCGTGCACATTACCCTGTCATTCACCACAACGGCGGCAGTCATGCGCCGCACACGACCAGGGTTAAGAACAACATGGCGCACCGACTTCGAAACGCCGTATGTCCCAGCTTCGGATTTGGACGATTCGGGCGGCGCTATCTGCTTGGGATAGACGGGGAGCGCCTGGGAGTTGGGTGCATTCGAGGCCGTTCCGGGAATCCCCGTCGCTATCGGCTGGTTCCCGCTGGTCTGCTCCGTTCGCTGCATTGACAACGTCGCCGTCTGATCCGGATCGTAAGTCTCCTCCGTCTCTTCGGTGGCGGACTGATCGTAGTCCAGCGTCACCGAAACACGGACGTTTCCCACTCCCGTCACCGGTTCCAGTGTTGAGATCAGCTTCTCCTCCAAAGCCTGTTCGGCGCTCAGAAGCAGTGCCTCTGGGGTCTTCGGACCCAGTGGAAGATGCCCGGCAGCATCCACCAGCACCACGCGGTCAGGGCTGAGACCATCCACGGCTGAAGCGACGAGGTTCCGAACCGCATCTGCTTCACCGTCCGCCAGAGAGGCGTGGCGAAGCTTTAAAACAACCGAGGCTTTCGCAGGCCGCTCTTCTTCGCGAAACAGAGACTCATGCGGCAGGACGAGATGGACGCGCGCGGATTCGATATCAGTCAATGTACCTACCGTGTGCTCCAGTTCTCCCTCCAAAGCGCGCTGGAAGTTCACCTGTTCGTCAAACTCCGATCCAACCCAGTTCGGCTTATCGAAAAGTTCAAAGCCGAGCCGCCCGCTCTTCATGCCGCCCTTGGCCGCCGTTGCCAACCTAGCTTTGTCCAGGAGCGGGGCCGGCACAAGAATCGCTGAACCGTTTGCCGCCACGTCGAAGGGAATTTGCGCCTGGGTTAGCGTCAGCCCCGTCTGCCGCGCATCTTCCGGATCGAGGCCAGCGTAGAGAATCCGCCAGTCGGTGCGTAATCCGTACCAGAAGATCCCCCCTATCAACACAGCCAGCAGCGATGCACTTACCAGAGACCAGCGGCGCTGCCCCTGCTGCATCGATGCCCAACGGACGCGGCCTCGGGTCCAAAGAGTCGCAAGGCGGGAGCTCAACTGTGCTGTGCCTCCAACCGCCGGCGCGGTCTTTTCCAGTTGTCCCAATGTTGCCGCCATGACTTTCCCGTCCCGCTTCTACGCCTAGAATTGCATTCCCATCACACTCTGATATGCCTGCATCGCCTTATTGCGGACAGAAAGAGCAAGTTCAAATGCCATTTCTGCCTTTTGTGTGGCGATTACCGCTTGATGAACATCTACACCGGTGCCGGTCATCAACCCATCCACCGCATTGCGCGCCTGGCTCTCAAGGGTACTCACATCTCCGACTGCATCGCTGAATAGTTTGCCGAAGGGCTCGGATGTGTCGCTGACTTTATTTGCCGATGGCAAGCCCGCGGGGAATCCGTTCAGGCTCGACGCGATGGAGGTTAGCGCCGATCCACTCATGAGGTCGGTCCCCGTTCCAGGTCACGCATTTTCCAGTTTTCGCGCATTCGTCTCCTTACGTCTTGGCGATCTCCAATGCCGAAGCGATCATGCCTTTTTCCGCCTGGATCGCCGAGCCATTCAACCCATAGGCACGCGTCGCACCCATCAGATCCACCATCTCTGTGAGTGGATTAATGTTGGGGTAAGACACGTATCCATCCGGTCCTGCATCTGGATGGCCGGGATCATATCGTTTCAGCGGAGCAGCTGGGTCTTCGACGACCTCGGCGATATGCACGCCTGGCACCTGCGAGTTCGCCAGTCCGGAAGAAGACCAATCGGCCGGTCCTGACGAGGCTAGACCTCCTGCAGCGTCGTTAAACGTATTGAGAAACTTAGAGTTTCCTTGGTCGGCAGCGAAGACCACCATGTGCCTGCGATATGGTCCGCCGGACTCTACCTGCGTAGTCTCGGCATTTGCCATATTTGCGGCCACTACCTCGGCACGCACGCGTTCGGCTTGCATCGCCGATCCCGAGGTCTGCATCAGTCCAAAGAGGTTCATCCCGTTCCTCCGTTTCGGAGCTTGCCCGAGCCTACTTGCTGTCGGCGTGAATCGCGTCCATCACCCGCTGGAACTCCTCGCGCAACAGGGCCACGCCCGTCTTGAACTTCAATTGCGCTTCCGCCAGGTTCAGGCTCTCCCGATCCATCGAGACATCGTTTCCGTCCGGACGTGCGATCAGCCCATCGACCGCCGTCACCCGCGCAGCGCGAGTACTGCGCGCCTGGTCCACACCATTGATCGCCTCTCGCATCTCTGACCTAAAATCCATGCCGAGCGTACGATAGCCAGGCGTGTCGATGTTCGCCATGTTGGCGGCCGTCAGTTTTGCCTCGCTCGTGGTCAAATCCAAATACCGCACAATTTGGTCGCTCAATCGCGTTTCGATTTGCATCCTCGCTGGTCCTCCGCCCTCTGACAGCCGCCATTTTCCTCACCTGCGCAACACCAACACGGTTCAGTTGATGGCCAGTCCAAAATCGATTTCCCGCGCTGTCAGGACCGATGCGTCGCCCGCCAGGATTGCGGCCCGCTCTAACACGTGTTCAAGTTCACGCACATTGCCGGGCCAAGGGTGCGCAGCCAGTTTGGCAACGGCCGTCGAATCGATCTGTTTCAGGGGCATCTCGCGGCCCATTTGTTCGAGAAAGTGAGCGATGAGAGACGGGAGGTCCTCCAGGTGATCGCTCAGTGCTGGGGTGCGGATGAGGAAGACTGCGAGGCGGTAGTAGAGGTCGGGACGGAATGTGCCTGTCTGCGTGTGCTGCGATAGGGGCTGATGTGTCGCGGCAACAATGCGCACGTCCACCTTCACGGTCTCGTTGTCACCGACCCGTTGCAATTCCCCGCTCTCGACAAAGCGAAGAAGCTTCGCTTGCAGCGACAGGGGCATCTCGCCGATCTCATCGAGAAACAATGTTCCCCCGTCGGCTACCTCAATCCGTCCGACGCGACCCTGCACTGCTCCGGTAAAAGCACCGCGTGTATGGCCGAACAATTCGGCTTCGAGAAGCGCTTCCGGGATGGCGGCACAATTGATGGCCACGAATGCCTTGCGGTTCCGTGTTGAAAGACGGTGCAGCGCCTCTGCGACCAGTTCCTTGCCTGAACCTGTGGGTCCTTCGATCAAAACTGGCGTGGAGCGGGTTGCGACCAACCGGATGCGCCTGCTGACTTCGAGCATGCATGGCGCTTCGCCCACAAATTCGGGAAGTCTGCCCTCGGCGCCAAGGGGCTTTTGTTGCTCGGCATAAGCTTGTTTTTGCTTCGAGATCGCAACATTATGCGTTGCCAATACATTTCCTGCTCTTGGATTTTTCACGCTCTCATCGGCAACCCAACCGGAAGGGCACCCATCGGACAAACGGCTCTGCGCATGGGCAGAGGTGAGCGGCACCAGCATGTCCGTCGGCAACAGCTGAGCCGTATTCCAAGCGGCGCTTGCGGTTTCCTGGCTGCGTCGTAACGCGTAGAGCAATTCCTGCCGATGAGGTCCTCGCGGGCCCTCCCCAGTCAGAGCTCCGTCGGCGCTGAGCAGGGCCACCTCGGGAAAGGAGGATCGGAATTCTTTGAGAAACTCCACGCAACTGAGATCAGGGAGCCAGGAATCGACGATGACTGCTTCTGGGAGCGTCGCTTCCGTTTGAGTCCAAGCATCGGCCCCGCCCGCCGCCGCCCGCACTTGCCAGCGGAGACCTGTAAGAATCTCATCGAGCCGGCTGCGAAAGCTGCTATCGGCACTCACGATCAGAGCAGTTCGCGGCTTCGTTCGCGCGGCATTCGAAACAAATGGGATAGTACAAGGTTCCATGTCGATTCTCCTTTAGTTCATGCCAAGAACTGCCAAACCGAGCGGCCTCACTCTGGTTGTGGATTGAGCCGAGGATTATCTGTAGTCGAAGGGGGCATCATCACAACTCCAAGCCCGCGTTCGCCTTCCCTGGGAACCAAATAGCCTTGGCCGCGCACTGTACGCACGAGCTTTCCCGGTGCTGGGTCGTGGAGCTTGCGACGAAGATAGTTCACATACACATCAACAATGTTGGTTGTTTGAGCGGGTTCCATTTTCCATACAGAATCAAGGAGCTCGACCCTCGAAACGCAGTGACCGCGGTTGAGCAAGAGATGTTCCAGCAAGGCAAATTCTTTATTAGTAAGCTCGATCGCGTGACCGCATCGGGTTACTGAATGGTCCAGCCGACTGACCTCCAGATCGCCGGCACGCAAGTACAAACCTGTAGCTCTTTTTCTCCGTAGCAGCGCGCGGACCCGGGCGCGCAATTCAGATAGACTGAAGGGCTTCACCATGAGATCGTCGGCGCCACGATCCAGACAGCGGACCCGGGTGTCCACTTCCTGATGCCCGGTCAATATCAGCACAGGAAGATCGGCATCCATCATTCGAACATCGTTGAGAACTTGCTCGCCATCTCTAACCGGCATATTCAAATCGAGAATCGTGAGGTCCGGCAATTCCTCACGGAATGCTTCGACTGCTGCCGCTCCATCCGACTCCAGACGAACTTGATATCCGTCCGCCTCTAGACCGCGCCGCAAGAAGAGTCCAAGCGCCTTGTCGTCTTCGGCAACCAATAACCGCATTTTGACCTTTCTGTACAGCGGAGCTTTTCTCAGATGTCCGCTTTCTTAGCCGCCACTGTTAGACAGCGCTAACTTGAGGCTCTCTCCACATTGCGACGCAAAGAGAGGGAACTCAAGCCAGATTAGAAAAAGACACCACACCGATTCCGAAAATGGAACGGAGGCAAAGCGAGTGTCAGAATGGGATTGGGGAATCTGCCTTAGAATTCTGTCTCTTTGGAAATGGCTAGGGATAAAGCCGTCATCTCTCAACCCTAAATTGAATTGCGATTTGCATGTTTTGGTTCTCGGGGAAAGATAAACTAGAGAAAAATTTCCTCCGATTCGCTTTTTGTTCGCTATAATTCGCCCATGGCTGTTACTCGCAGGCAAAAGGAAATCCTCGATTTTCTCGAGTCATTCGTCGGCCGCAATGGCTATTCCCCTTCTTTTGAAGAAATTGCCAGGGGAATGAGCCTCAAGAGCTTGGCGACGGTTCACAAGCACATCACTAATCTAGAGAAAAAGGGCCTTCTTGATCGCGTCCACAACCGCAGTCGCTCGATCGACGTCCTACCGCCAGGTGCTCGCACCCGTACTACCGATCGCCTTCCGCTCGTGGGAAGAATTTCGGCCGGGTTGCCGGTGGAGACATCCGAGACCATGGAGAGCATCTCGCTGCACGATGTAGTTGGCAATCGCGATGTGTTTGCACTCGAAGTCCGGGGCGACTCAATGCGCGATGAGCACATCATCAACGGCGACTACGTGCTTGTAGAGAGAACCCGCACAGCCCGACAGGGCGAAATCGTTGTCGCCCTGGTGCACGGAGCGGAAACCACGTTGAAACGGTTCTATTCCGAAGGCCAAGTAGTGCGGTTGCAACCCGCAAATACAGAAATGGAACCCATTTACGTTCCTACCGTAAACGTAGCCATTCAGGGTCGGGTGCTCGGTCTTCTACGCAAGTTTCGCTGAGGTTCTTCACGCGCGAAAAGGAAGGCCCGGCATCCGCCAGGCCTAACTCGTGGATTGGCTGCAGATCGATCATTTTTACGCCAGTAGGCGTTGTACTTTTTCTTCGATCACGTTCTGAGGAACGTACCCCACGACCTGATCAGCAACTTTGCCGCCTTTGAAGAACAAGAGAGTCGGAATTCCGCGGATGCCGTAGCGCGAAGGCGTTGCGCCATTTTCATCCACATTCATCTTCGTGACCTTCAGTTTGCCCGTATAGGCCGTTGCCACGCTGTCGACCATCGGCGCAATTGCTCTGCATGGTCCGCACCAGACTGCCCAGAAATCAACCAAAACCGGTTGCTCACTTTGGAGCACTTCCTGATCAAATGTCGCATCGCTCACTTCCATAACTCCCAACCCTCCCATGCTCCTCCTTGCAACGCTAACGAAACTAGTCTAATCCAACTCGCACACTATGTGAGATGCGCTAGGTCACGAAACGTCGCAAACGGCAGCGAAACAGGACGGTGCAACATCTCTCGACGAACGGTAGAGTCTCCGCAAAGCAAGCTTTCCAAGGGCTGGCGTTTATCTTTTCGGCTCTGTTTTTTTCGGCCTAATCTAAGTCCGTCTTTCTCGCAAATAAAAGCGCCCGGATCCCAGTAAGGATCACGGGCGCTAGAGCAGCCCTCCCCCAGAACTGCCCACGCAGCGAATGTAGGGGTTCCAAAGCCGAATAGCAAGTAAACTTAGGTAATACAAGGAGTAATCACCGACAGGTGATTAACAAAAAAGATAACCCAATTTTTGTTCGATTTATAATTACGATAACTCTTGGATCGGATTAAATGATCTGTTCCCATGAGTCGAATCGTAACCTAACATCATAGCAAGACCTACTCGAGAAACTGGCTCGATCCGCTAAGCTCAAAGTTGCAAATTTGGAGTTCCGGCTCTTCCAGGCCACTTGCAGCCTTAGAGATGGCGGTCGATGCCGGTCCAATATTTCCTGCCCCATCGACCACAACCAGAACAGCTGGCCCTGCCCCGCTCAGCGCCGCGCCGAGTATGCCATGCTCCCCTACCAATGGCAGCAATCGCGAGAGCAATGGGCAAATCGGCGCTCGATAGGGCTGGTGGATTAAGTCCCTCATCGCGACCTGCAAAAGGTCCCCTCGAGCTTGGGCAAATGCCAGGCCAAGAAGGCTCGCCGACTGGATATTTGCCACAACATCAGACCGAGAATATGAATTCGGCAGGACCGCGCGTGCCTTGCTGGTAGCGAGCGGTCGCGACGGCAGCGCGATAATCGCACGCCATTCGGAAGACGGAGAAACACGCGCGCAGTAAACTGCCTTGTCCTGGTAGGCAGAAGCAACGAATCCACCCAACCAGCAGGCAGCGGCGTTGTCGGGGTGCCCCTCCATCGCGCTTGCCTCCGCGAGGATCTGATCCGAGGTCCATCCCAACCGACCGAAATGAACGGCCATTGCAATTCCAGCAAGCCTGCCCGCGGCTGAGGACCCACAACCCATTCCCAGAGGAATGCCATTGACCATTTGCAAAGCCAGTGGTATTTCAGGTCTGCCGTTTTCCGCAAGAAGCCTGCGATATACACCAAAGATGAGGTTGTCTTCGAGGCGCGCACAGCGCGCAGCGTCGCGCCCCGTCGCGTTAATTGAGAATTCCAGTGCAATCTCGGCGTCTATTTCGAGATAGAAATCGAGAGCCACAGCGGCTGCGTCGAACCCGGATCCAAGATTTGCCGATGTCGCAGGCAACCGTAGCCGTAGCCGCCCGCCGCGCGGAGTCGAGACAGTGGTCATCCGGCATTTCCCTTCATGGCGGCCAACACCGCAGCCGGGCTCGCGTCTACGGCAAAAGCATTGCGCCGCAGTCCATCGACTTCCGTTTCGTGACCGGCAATCTCCTCTTCCTTCAGCAGGGTTCCCCGGTGAAAATCAATGGTGTAGTCGGCGTCCTTGAGCGTATGT
>Ga0182030_10009498_pt1 | contig 19899 bp, 15 predicted proteins | sample 812S3MmetaG_FD_121299 | JGI IMG/M metagenome (GOLD analysis project Ga0182030, IMG submission 121299) | Permafrost microbial communities from Stordalen Mire, Sweden - 812S3M metaG (Illumina Assembly) | ecosystem: Environmental > Terrestrial > Soil > Wetlands > Permafrost | place: Sweden... | reverse complement strand
GACTCACCTTTTGCCGGATCCAGATGTCCCGCGCGAACGGCGCCGATGTCCACCAGCTGATTCCAGACTGTTACGGCCTCCGCGATGCGCCCGGTGTTGGCGAGAAAGTTCGCGAATCCGACAAATGTTTCGCGGCTCGGCGATCCCGGGGGAACGGCTGCGAGCGCCACCGGCCAGACGCGCAGAGCTTCGTCAGTGCGGCGCGTCGCGATCAGATACGCCAGGTACTGAACCGCCTTCGGCCCCCGCTTCGGGATCAGGCGGAGGATTCGAGCGGGGTCGTCGCCGGCCGCGCGCCAGCAGAGATCGAAGACCGGTGTGAGGTCGAAGCTGAGCGGATCGAGATCGAAAATGCGCTCCAGCATTGGCCAGGCTTTCGCGGCCTCACCCTGGCGGGTATAAAAATTGGCGAGGGTCCAGGCGGGCTTGAACTGATGATCGATCGCCGCCGCCTGCGTCAGCTCCCGCTCCGCCGCGGCGCGGTCGCCTTCGAATTCCTCGCGCACACCCAGCGTCATCAGGATCTCCGAATTGAACGGATCGAGACGCGCGGCGCGCCGCAGCTGTGCGTCGAGGCCGGGATCCAGCTCGCCCGCATCGTTCCGCGCCAGCACCAGCCGGGCCTGCAGTTGCGGATCGTCCGGCGAATCCTGCACGGCTTTGGCGAGCGCCTGGACCGAGTCCGGACTGGCCACCCAGTCTGCGATCGCAAATTGAACGGAACGCCAGACCGAAAAGACGCAGACTGCGATCACCAAAGCGCGGTATATCAGCAACGCGGCGTTTTTCAGAGGCAACCCTCAGCTTATCGTTTGTTCCGGCTCGTGGTGCGCGGGCCCAAGGTGCGCGGCGCGCTCTAATGGCTGCATGTTGTTTTTTCTGCGGAAGCTGGCCGAAGGCCTCATGCTCCCCATCGGATTCTGCGGACTATTGATTCTCGCCGCCGTTGTCCTTCGCCGGCGCCGGATCGCTGTCGTCGCTGTTGTGGTGCTTTACGGGTTCAGCACAGACGTGGCTGGCGTATCGCTGCTGCGTCCGCTCGAACACTACTATAAAGCGATGCCGGTGGCCGAGGCTCCCCGGTCGGACGCCATCGTCGTTCTGGCCGGAGGCCTGATCAGGGGCTACTCCCCGGCGGGATTGCAATGGGGCAACGACGCTAATCGCTTCTTCACCGGCGTCGATCTCGCGAGAGCGCAAAGAGCGCCGGTGCTCGTTGTATCGGAGGGAATGCTGCCCCGGGACGGGCCCGTCCTGCGCGCGGCTGCCGTGCGCGACGGCATCGCCCCCGAGCGCGTCGTGATCACACGAGAGGTGCTGACAACCGAGGACGAGTCCCGCGCGGTCTCGGAAATACCCGGCATTCATTCCATTCTGCTTGTGACCAGCGCCTTTCATATGCCACGGGCGGCGCTGCTCTTCCGGTCCCGGGGATTTGACGTCAGGCCATTCCCCACGGATCAGCGCGTGCCGGAGGTTTTCCGTCCCGACCTGACCTCATTGGTCCCGACGGCCGGCGGCCTCGGGAACACGGAAACGGCGCTGCGGGAATACTACGGCCTGATGGTCTATTGCGCAATTCCTCTCCTCCGCGGTTCCCCGCCCCGATCGGGACCTGGACTCATTCTTACGTCCGATAAGTTAAAATAGCCCGCCGCGGTTTAGGCTTTTTCTGAACCTGTTATGCTATGGGCAACATAGCGCCAACCTTCGCTCGGCCCGTATGTGGCTGAGATAGCGGTAGCTTGCTCTTCGCGCGCTTCCCAGGCGCCATCGCCTTCCCGCCTCGACTTCCCCCATGCACCGCATCCTCTTGTCGATACCCCACATGGGCGGTCGGGAGCAGATCTACGCCAACGAGGCGTTCGACCTCAACTGGGTCTCGACGGCGGGTCCTAACCTGGAGGCCTTCGAAGCGGCGTTCTCGCGGCGCATCGGTCTCCCCTCGGTGTGCCTCTCCAGCGGTACTGCGGCGATTCACCTGGGGCTGCGTCTGCTGAACGTCGGCCCGGGCGACGAAGTCTTCTGTTCGGCTTTGACTTTCGCCGCGTCCGCCAATCCCATTCGCTACCTCGGCGCGGAGCCTGTGTTTGTGGACAGCGACCGCGCCACCTGGAATATCGATCCACAGCTTCTCAGCGATGCGCTGGATGCACGAGCCGCGCGAAACCGTCTTCCCAAAGCGCTGGTAGTGGTGCATCTCTATGGGCAGTGCGCCGACATGGATCCCATCCTTGAAGTGTGCGGTAAATTCGGGGTGCCTGTCCTGGAGGATGCCGCCGAGGCGCTGGGATCGACTTATAAGGGACGGTCCGCCGGCACGATGGGTGATGTCGGGGCGTTCTCGTTCAACGGGAACAAGATCATCACCACTGCGGGCGGTGGGATGCTCGTGGCGCGCGATGCGCGGCAGGTAGAGAAAGCCCGCTTCTGGTCCACCCAGGCCAAAGATCCGGGAATCGGCTTCGAGCACTCCGAGATCGGCTACAACTACCGCATGAGCAACGTGCTCGCGGGCGTCGGCCGGGGGCAGCTGGAGGTTCTGGATCTGCGTGTCGAGCAGCGGCGGACCATTGCCTTCCGGTACCGCGACGCCTTCACGGATCTGCCGGGCATATCGCTCATGCCCCAGGCGCCTTACGGACTCCACACCAACTGGCTCAGCTGCTTCCTTATAGATGCCGAAACGTTCGGCTGCACCCGCGATGAGCTGATTCGCCATCTGGATGCGGCCGGCATCGAGTCGCGGCCCGTATGGAAACCGATGCAGCTGCAGAAACTGTATGCAGGTTGCGAATGCATTGGCGGCGAAGTCTCGCGCGACCTGAACGCGCGTGGAATTTGCCTGCCCAGTTCGAGTTCGCTTTCAGCCGAAGAGCAGGCCATCGTGATCGCCCGCGTGCGCAGTTCCACCGTCGCGGCGACTGAAAAGGATCTGGCGTCCTATGCCTGAAAAACGAGCCCCGCAGGAACACCTGATCGCCCTGCTCGGCGGCGCGCGGCCGGGTGCTGTCTACGGAATCGAAGTTGTCACCATCCTGGTTTCCGCCGTTCTGGCGTTCCTGCTGCGCTTCGATTTCCGGATCCCGGAGTTCTATTTATGGGTGCTGTTGCTCGCCGCCGGCGTCTGGCTTCCGGTAAAGCTGTATATGTTCAGGCTGCTTGGGCTCGATCGGCGCTGGGCGCGCTACGTCTCGCTCTCCGACCTGGTTCGTTTCTCCTTCAGCAACCTGGCCGGCAGCTTTATCTCGGTGCTGATTCTCCTGCCCGCAGGGAAAGGGGCGGTTCCGAGATCCATCTATGCAATCGACTTTCTGCTGTGCGTGATGCTGACGGCCGGCTTGCGGGTCGGTGTGCGCATGGCTTCGGAATCCCGCCGCGCGCCGAAGCCTGATTCCGACCGGAAGCGGACTATCATCTACGGGGCCGGAAGCGCGGGCGCGTCTCTGGTACGCGACCTTCGTCAGGACCCGGCCGCGAAGTACGACGTGTGCGGCTTTGTCGACGACAATCCGCGCAAACGCGGACTGGTGCTGCAGGAAGCAAAAGTTCTGGGGAGCGGCGAGGAGTTGGTTGCGATAGCCCCCCGGCATCATGTGGATCTGGTTCTGATCGCGATCCCCTCGGTCACCGGCGCCCAGATGAAAGAGATCCTCGAGCACTGCACGGCTGCGGGGGTTCCTTATAAGACCGTCCCGGGTCTGGCCGAGATCATCGCAGAAGGGGGGCTCGCGAGTCAGATCCGCGACGTTGCCGTCGAGGATCTTCTGGGCCGCACGCCGGTCAATCTGGAACACGATCGAATCGCATCCAGGCTTCAGGGCCGAACCATATTGGTTACCGGCGCCGCGGGGTCGATCGGCTCAGAAATCTGCCGCCAGATCGCGCGTTTCCGGCCGGACGCAATTGTCGGATTCGAGATCGCCGAGTCTCCGCTGTTCAACCTGGGACTCGAACTCGCCCGCGATTTCCCCGGCTGCGTCTTTCACCAGGAGATCGGCGATATCCGCAATAGAGCACGGCTCTTCGAAGTGTTCGAGCGTTATCGGCCTTCCATCGTCTATCACGCCGCGGCTTACAAGCACGTACCACTGATGGAATCGCACGTCTTCGAAGCGGTTGAGAACAACGTTTTCGGAACGAGGAACGTGGTACAGACGGCGAGCGCCTTCAATGTGGCCGAATTTGTCATGATCTCCTCCGACAAAGCCGTCCGCCCCGCGAGCGTGATGGGCGCGACCAAGCGTCTGGCAGAACTCATCGTTCGTTCGCTGCAGCCGGATGGAAGCAGGTATGTATCGGTCCGTTTCGGCAATGTGCTCGGCAGCAACGGCAGCGTCGTTCCGATATTCAAGGATCAAATCGCGCGCGGGGGGCCTGTGACTGTAACGCATCCCGACATGCGCCGCTATTTTATGACTATCCCGGAAGCATGCCAACTGGTACTGCAGGCGTCTTCCATGGGTCAGGGTTCGGAAATCTTTGTGCTGAACATGGGGGAACCGGTCAATATTGCCGATCTTGCCAGAAACCTGATCCTTTTATCCGGCCTGCGACCCGAGCAGGATATTCAGATAGTCTTCACGGGCCCGCGCCCCGGGGAAAAGCTGTTCGAAGAGCTTAGTGAGGATGGCGAGGATCTCCTTCCGACGCCCCATGAAAAGATTCAGGTATTCTCAGGCGCAGGCCTTACGCGGGCAGAAATGGAATGGCGGCTGTCCACACTGGACGCGTGCTGCCGTGACAGGAATTTCCGCAGCATCATCCCGGTTCTCAGGCAGGCAGTTCCGGAATATCAGCCGAGCACTGAACTTCTGGCAGCATCCGGGCTGGCAGACGTCGCGGCGACCGTGGTCTGACTTAACCTGAGCTCCGTCGTTCGGAACCAGCGTTCAACAGGCAGTCCTATCGACCAGCCCGGAGTTGTTCAGGCGAGATGCATAAATCCCAACTAAGTGTCGCGGCTTTTTTTGTGGTGGCCGCCGCCCTGGTCTGCGGCAATCTGAACGCAGCCATAAGGTCTGTCTCGGTCAGGGATTTCAAAGCAGCGGGCGATGGCATAACCAACGATACAGCCAGAATTCAGGCCGCTCTCGATTCCGTACAGGACGGTGACGTCTACTTTCCGGCCGGCAGATATGCTGTATGTTCCATATCGGCTAAAGGGAAGATTGTGGTTCTCCGGGGAGCGGGCAATCATCTCAGCACGATTGTCAGACACAGTTCCTGCCTCCAACAGCCGACCAATATGGTTAGCGTGACTGATTCGGAGTCACTGGTTGTGCGCGATCTGGGTTTCGATCAACGGGGTGACGGGACGGAGACCAGGCGATCGGCTCTGTTCACATCGCAGGTGAACAATGTACTGATAGACGGCGTATCGGTGAGAAGAGGCCAATCTTCCGGTATTCTGATTGACCGTGGAAAGGACATCAAGGTTGTCAACAGCGCTTTCGAACAGTGTTGGTGGATAGGTGTCGCTGTGGGCGGGGCCGGCACCACCGAGGATTTTCCGCGCAAAGCTGAAGCTGTCCAGCGGATCATCATCGCTAACAATACCTTCACCGACACAGCCTTCGGTTCGATGGTCAGCATATTCGCCTATGACACCTCGATAACCGGTAATATTTACAACAAGAGCAGCATTGGAGTGGCCCAGGCTACCTACCGGCTGCTGATTTCAGGCAACCTCGTCTTCGGTGCGCACGAATACGGCCTTCAGGAAAAGGAGCCCGGCATCCAGATCGAAGCCGCCGATGACGTCACTGTCGCGGATAACACTATTCAGAACCCCGCCGCGGAGGGAATATTCATACAGGGCTCGACACTGCAGATACCGCCCGGAACGGCGCCCAACGTTCAGCTGTCCTCATCGAGAATCGTGGTAACCGGCAACAAGGTTGACCAGGCGCCGAAACAGCCGATCCATATTGCCGCTGATTCTCCGGGGGGGAAGCGCGCCTCGCAGATATTGGTTTCCTCGAACCAGATGACCAATTCACATTCGTGCATCACGGCGATAGGCGACGCGATGAAGATCTCAGGAAATCAGTGCGATACCACGACAGTGGCGGGCTACGTTCTTGCCGGGGCGCGAAACGTGATCTTCACGAATAACAGCGCGCGGAATATCGGCACCTCCGTGCCGGGAAACTACGACGGACTGGAGATAGCCAACGACAGTTCGCAGAACATCTATGTGGAACAAAACGAGTTTGTGGATGACCAGTCCAGGCACAGCATGCGATATGGGGTAAACGACGAAACGCTCCAGTCCGGACATCCCAGCCAGGTGCGATACAGGGGCAACACGATTTCAGGTGCGCTTGTCAAAGCGATTTACCCGGCGCCCGGTATTCCGGCGCTGGGCGCCTGGAATGCTGGCGACGTGATCGAGAATCCCGCGCCGGCCGACGGCGCGCCCGTCGGGTGGATCTGCGTATCCAGCGGCTCCCCGGGAAAATGGGTTGCGCTTGGTTATGCGGCTAACCGAATCCCCTGATGCCTGACCGCGCCACATGATACCGGACGGCAGACGGGTCAGAAACAGGCTGCGGCAGAAGTTTTACGGGATGTGGGCCCGGATGCTCCCCGATGACGGATTTCTAAGAGAAGTGCCGGGCGTGATACATGTGGGCGCCAATTCCGGGCAGGAGAGAGACAAATACGCGGCCAGCGGACTGAATGTGATCTGGATAGAGCCGATCCCTTCGGTGTTCGAAGCCCTTCAGGGGAACATTGCCGCCTATCCAAAACAGCGCGCGTTCCGCTCACTGCTGGCCGCAGAGCACGGCGCGGAGTATGACTTTCATATATCCAGCAACGCCGGTGCGTCGTCTTCGATATTTCAATTTGCGGGGCATAAGGACATATGGCCCGGCATCGACTACGTCGAGGACATTCGCATCGCGGCCACCACGCTGACCAGACTGCTGGAAACCGAGAAAATCGATCTGAACGAATACGGGGCACTGGTTCTTGACACCCAGGGTTCGGAACTGCTTGTGCTGAAAGGCGCCATTGACGTGTTGAATCAGTTCAGGTTCGTAAAGGCGGAGGCCGCCGATTTTGAAATGTATGCTGGTTCCTGCCAGCTGGAAGACCTGGCCGAGTTCATGCGCCGGCAGGGATTCACGCTGCGCCGCAAGACTCCTTTCGCAAGAAGGGAAGCCGGGGGGACATACTATGACGTCGTATTCGCTCGCGTCCGGTAACCCTCCTTACCCGGATAGCTCTCTCGTAACTCCCGCCATACGTCTCGTGACCAGTGAGGGACTTGTCGGAACTCGGTGAGAGTTCCGGGGCGATAATGCCCGTCTGCCCGCCTGAAACTCCAGCCGGCCAACCGGTCGATCACATTTCCCTGGGACGCCGCTCCGTGCGCGGAACAGTCTGGACGGTGATTGGCAATGGCGTGAGCCAGGCGGTGCTGCTTTTTTCGCATGTGGTCTGCGCCCGTATGATGGGCAGAGAAGGGTATGGAGAATTCGGGGCTGTCACCAGCACAACCGCCACTGTGGGGCTATTGGCCGGTCTGGGACTAAGTCTCACGGCCACAAAGTATATCTCGGAACTTCGGATCTCAGACCCGGTCCGGGCCAAGCGGATTTTGGTTCTTGCCGAGCGGATGACCCTGGCATCGGGTCTGATGATGGCGCTCGTGCTCGGATTGCTTTCAGGTTATCTGGCGACTGCCGCTTTTGCTCAGCCTTCTCTGATCCGCCCGCTTCAGGTTTCCGGAGCCACTGTACTGTTTACGTGCCTGTACACCTTCCAGGGCGCCGTGCTCGCGGCGTTCGAACGGTTCAGGGAATCCTCCCTGCTGTCCGCGGTAAGGGCATTTATCACATTGACAGCCATGGTTATGGGGACTTATTTCGCGGGCGTAACAGGCGCCGTCAGCGGGCTACTTGCGGGATCGGCTCTGACGTGCCTTCTTGGAAAAAGAATGCTTTCGCGCTGCCTCGTCGCTGAGCGAATGGCGTTTCCGGTATCCGATGTCTGGCGGGAGAAATCCATCTTCTGGTCTTTCTCACTGCCATCCCTGCTTGGTGGCGTGCTTGCTTCCGGCGGCGCCTGGGTGCTCAACGTCATCCTTGTCAGAACGTCCGCGACCTTTGAAGGTATGGCCGTGTTGAATGCATCGCGTCAATGGCTAAGCGCTTTAACTTTCCTGCCCGTTGCTATTGGCGCGGGCTCAATTCCGGTCCTGAGTTCTGTGACCCGCAGGCTTGGCGATAAGGATGCCGTTCGGGCTGCCCTGCGCGTTCCGAATCTTCTCGTGCATATATCCGTGTGGCCTGTTACTCTCGCACTTTTCCTGCTTAGCCCGGAGATTCTGAGGACTTACGGCCCCAGTTATATCGACGGCCTGCCCACCTTTCTGTGGATGATCGGCGGAATGGCGGTGGCCTACACCGGTTACGGGTGCAGTCTGGTGGTGCAGGCAAGAGGAATGATGTGGTTCGGCTTCACTCATCAGATCGTTTATACGATCACCTCGGTGGCGGCGGGCTATTTTCTGTGTCAGAGATTAGGTCCTTTGGGTATCGCGATGGGAGTCGCCGCCGGGTCTTTGGCATTACTCGTCTGGATGCTGGCGATACTCGTTCTGCGTTATCGGTTTCCCGCTGACATCGCCATGAAGGCTATACGGGACAGTATCGTGATGCTTCTTCTCGTAGTCCTGCTGGGCAAGTACGTTCCGCAGGTTCCGGACGGGGTCCGCTGGCTGGCTACGGCACTCATGGTTCTGGCTTTTACGTGGCGAGGTTCAAAGATGCCGGAGATAAGGGAGGCGGTTGCAAACAGATGGATCGTTCTGCGGAAAAGAGCCCCGTTATTGGAGCATTGACCAGCAGCAGGCAGGCGTCTCCCTTCTTACAGATCGGGGTTATTCGCCATACCACAGATACGGCAGATGCAAAGGCTTTTTGTCAGGGAAGTTGTCCCGGTCCAAAGCGTGGGGAATGACCGCATCTCCGGTACGCGTAATCCTCCTGCGGTTGTAAAGCGTAACTTCAAGGACGCGTGGGACATCTATGTCGCCGCCGCTCCGCGCGCTTCCGCAGCCGTTGTTCGGATGCAAATGGGCCACCTGGAAATGCCGGGCCAGCTTCCGCAGACAGGCATCGAATAAACGGTAATAGAATGGCTCAAAGAGCCGTTGCACTTCATGGAATTCAATAACCACGATCCGGAACTGCGACAATAATTCGTCCGGGATATTCATGATTACCTCATATTCAGAACCCTCGATGTCCATCTGCAGCAGAAGGTCTCCTGTATAACCTTTCAGATATTTTTCAAACCAGGTAGTGAATGTAAAATAAGTCGGATCGTCGGTGCACCCAAGGAACTTCTTGTCGAAAACAAATTCCGCACGATGAACAGGGGGCGAATCGACAGAGTAATCCGCCATGAACGAACGAATCCCCAATTCCGCCAGATGGTTCTCGAAATCCGCGGTCGTGCTGACGCCCGGCGAAAAGCAATATTCCATACCCTCGAGGTCATTCGGGATCAGGTAGCCTCCATCCCGGTCGCCGCCAATTCTGATCAGCTCAGTCCCGCAATCCAGTGGCTTCAACCGTCGGATAAGGGCTCGCGCCTCGTCATATGTAACATGTTTGGTAACGCTGTACCCCCGGGCGAACAGGAAGTCGCTGATGGCTTGATTCACGGCGGAGGAGACGGACCTTGTCTTTCTGGATTGACGTCCCGGGAGCTCCGCCATGACGGCTTAGTATATCCCGGGTTCCTCCCCGCGTAGTCGAACCAAACCCGAATGAAGTGCATACCGATTGCCGACCAGCTGGCTGCTCTGTCAGCCTGCGGTCGGGCCTTCACGAAATGTCCGGGGGTATGGCTTCCGCTATTTGTGCGCTCTTGTTAAGGCAGTGAGTTCGATGTCCGTGGTTTCAAAACTTTTGTATGTAACATTCATGCTGACAGCAGCGCTGGCCGGCCTCGAAGTCTTGTTTCGGGTATTTGGCTATCACCACCCGCAACCGGGACAGACCAGTTCTTCTGTCGAGGCCTATTTTTGGGTCGCGGATCCGACCCTTGGATTCAGTAATCGTCCCGACGCGCGCTATACCTATTGGGGCATAGCCGGCTCGCCCGTTACTCATACGGATCACGAGGGCTATCGACGGACTTACTCTTGTGCCTCGGATCCCGGCATCTCTCCCCGTCCCGCGGGAGTAATTGTCTTTGTCGGTGACTCCACCACGATGCAGACGGAAGTCAACGACGAAGAGACGAGTGCTTCCCAGGTTGCAAAGATGCTTTGCAGTCAGGGTATTAATATCCGTGTCGTCAACGCCGGTGTACGAGGCTTCAACACTCTGCAGGCGGGAAGGATGATGGAGAAGGTTATCAACGACAATCCTGATGTCCGCGCAGTGGTGTACACATACTGCGACAACGATTTGTTTGAAAATCTGGATCCGTTTCTGTACGCGCCGGCGATAGCCCCGGTCTTGTCCTGGGATCGCGATAATCAGACAACGCGCGTTCGGGAGGTTGGAATGGAACTGGTGCCCTGGGGGCAATCGTTCGAATCGCTGACTCGGCCGAGCCATTCCGTGTCGATCGTGCGGAAAGCGATAGTCGCCACTCATTCCACCGCTCTGTACAATATTTCGGTTATTTTCTTTGGCTGGCTGTCGACACACCGGGCTAAAACAGCAAGGGCCGGCACCGGCGCCGGACAGCCTCCAGGTGTCGACAGTTCCGATGGCGTCGCACTGGAGAAGTGGGCTGCAGGGAATCATGGCCCCGAAATTCTCGAAAAACAGCTCGCTGCAATGCGAGTGGTGTCTGAAAGAAGAGGCGTCAGATTCCTGGCCACCAGATTTACCACTGGCGGTCCGGGTGAATCCGACAAGGAATCGATGATTGCGCAGCGGGCGCGAAACGCCGGCGTGGTGTTCGTACCGATCGCATCCGCATTTGGCCTCGATTCCGCACGCTATCGGGCGCGCAGTGCTTATACCCGGTCGTTTGACCGGCATTACAACCAGATCGGGGCTTATACGCTTGCCGTACAGGTTCTGGCATCTCTGAAGTCAGCCGTTCATTGATTCGACCTTTTTCATACGGTCGGAAACCAATGGAATCAGGCATATGATTTTGTCCGCCACTCGTTCCGTCTATCAATTCTCCGAGCGCTTTTTCCCTGTTCGCGGCCGGTACCGGCTGTTGAACTACATCTGCAGACTTTTGATTTCAGACAGCGACAGGATCATAGCGCTGGCGGGAACCGAAGCTTCGGTATATACGCGATACTCGGACGCCGTGGAACGTTCCGTAATGCTCACCGGAGTCTGGGAGCCGGCAGAAACGAAGCTGTTCGAGAAAAACGTAAAGACGGGGATGACGATATTGGACATCGGAGCACATGCCGGAATCCATTCTGTCCGTCTCGCATCTTTGGCCGGAGCTTCCGGTATGGTATATGCCTTCGAGCCGGGACCGGCGAAGCACAGATGGAAGCAGAATCAGAGTCTCAATCCGCAACTTAAGATGACGCTCATCGAATGCGCGCTCGGGGAGAACGATGGGGTCGCAGAGATTCACACCGGAGCGTCAGGCGTTGGCTGCATGCTGGAAGGTCAAAGGAAAGCAGAACTGGATGCCGGTGAGTCCGTAATTTCAGAATCGATCCCGGTGCGCACGCTCGACGGGGTATGGGAAGAACTGGGCCGCCCGAATATCGGGTTCATCAAAATGGATATCGAGGGCTATGAATATAAGGCGCTGCTGGGTGCATCCCGGGTTCTCGAATCTTCCCGCCCGATAATCTGTTTTGAGTTCAGCCAGGTCTATGCAGACATGCAGGGAATAACATACCGGAATCTGCACTCACTTCTGACGCGTCACGGATATCGCATAGAAACGCTTCCTGGAACTCCTGTTGACGCGGACGCCGCGTTTTCAGCCACAGCAAATCTTGACCTTGTTGCTTATCCGCAATAACGATGGCACGTCGTTTTTTCAGGTGCGCGCAAATCGGGAGGCCGCTCGCCTGCCTGGGTCGCGCGCCGTAAACGCGGCCCGGTTCACCACACTTCGATGCAGCGGCTTCTGATAGTGGCGCCGTTTCCGCCCGAAGGCGGTGGCGGAGGCGGCGTCATCCTGCGCAGTCTCCTGAATAACTATCCGGCTCCCTTTCTGTCCTGGTTTACGCTGTCTCCGGACAAGACCTGCGCCGAAAGGTCCTGGCGGAACGATATCCGGAATGGTGGCTTTAATTGGCGGGTGCCGGGTCGTCGCTTTAAGCCGGTCAGGCAAATCGGACGCCTTGGCCTGGACCGGGCGGAAGCAATTCTTGCGGGCCGCGCGGCTGCGAAGTATGCGCTTCGACTCCAGCCGGACTTGTGCTGGTTTATTGTCACTTTCTGGTCTCTGCCCGCCTTTCGTATCGTCAGAGACAGCATTCCCTGCGGCTATCATTTGTCCGTTCACGACGACCCCCTTGTGGCAGTGACTCTCGAGGGGCGCAAACCAGACCCGGAGGACGAGAGAATCTTCTCGACAATCATCGGCGGCGCCCGGTCGGTGGACTGTATTTCAGAACGCCTCCGTCAAAGATATCTGACTCGGTATCAGAAGGACAGTCTGGTGGTCACCCGTGGTTTCGAACGGCAGGCAAATGCGAATCCGTTACGCTCCACCCTGGAAAAGAATCTACCGATCAGGATAGTGCTGGCCGGATGGGGAGATTGCCCGGCGCCCTGGCCGGATGACTTTCTCACCGCGATCCGGCTGGGACGGGAAGAATACGATCTTCAGGTCGTCTCCTTCGATCCTTTGATGGGCGGAGGTTTGCCATATGTTCAACACCCGCCTCGCCTCGAACAAACCGAGTTCGATAAGTACCTTCAGGGCCTCGACATCGGCTATGCATGCGACCCCCTGACTGCCGCCGGCCGCGAATTCGCCGCCACTTCATTCTCAACGAAGGTGGTCACATACATCGGTAATGGTCTCCCTTTCGTCTATCACGGGCCGGTCGATTCTGTAATCGGCGACCTCGTGCAGAATTACAAATGCGGGGTAGTTGTTGAGGCTCATGAGCCTGCACGAATCCTCAGTGCCTTTAAAACAGTGATCAGCGATTACAGAAACCTGCAGCAGGAGTGCTTTAGAGCCCGCAATGAATTGTTCGACGCGGACCGTGTGCGAGCTGGTCTATTTGACTATATGGCTCATTGCGGGGCCGCGGCCTGCCCTGCGAACAGCTGATGGCGCTCATCCTCTTCATCAGCACCAGCCTGCCGCCGGTGGCGGATTCGCAGACAATCCGGAATATCTTTCTGATAAACGGACTTCTCGACAGCGGACATCGAGTGCACTTGTTGCAGCCTCCGGCTTCGGCGGGAGATCCCACACTTGGAGAAATACTCCGGGACGACGTACAAAGCACCTGGACCGATCAATCGTTTTTCGATGCCCTTTTGGGCAGACTGAATCTTACCGGCGCCTCCTCTGTTTTGCGCCGGCTTGGATTGAGAATCGTTTCCAGGCTGACCGGACTGATTTCAGTGCCGGATGTCAGGATGGGCTGGGATCTGAAAGCTTTTAACCGTGCAGTCGCCGAATTCGATTCCGCCCCCGACTTGATAGTATCTTCATCGGGCAGTAACACCGCGCACATGGCCGCCAGTAGATTGGCCCTTCGCTGGAATGCTCCGTGGGTGGCGGAATTCGGGGATCCCTGGTCGTTGAATCCGCTGCCGCCGGCCTCTTATCCGCATATTCGTTTTCTTAACCGCCGCCTTGAGCAGCGAACAATGCGGCATGCGGCTGGTATTGTTTTCACGACCGAGGAGACGGCCGGGGCATTCGAACGCCAGGGATTTGCCCGTGCAGTGCCGACTGAAGTAGTGCCATGCGGTTTTGACCCGTTAGTGATGAACCATTGGAGACCGCCGAGTGCGCGTTCAGAACTGGTTATGGCATACACGGGAACTGCATCGAGGGGCTCGCGCAACCTTACTCCTTTGTTTACGGCAATCGCGGACGCAGCGAGACTGGACCACTCCCTGCCTCCAACCAGGATCAGGATTGCAGGAGACGTTGACCCTGCATTCGGGAAGTCCATCCAGAGCAGCGACAGAATTTCCGTGGATCAGCTCGGCTGGCTGCCCTACGTGGAATCGATCCGGATGCTGGCTGAGGCTGACGTATTGCTGCTTATTGGCAATCGTTCCGCTCTTCAGATTCCCGCGAAAGTTTATAACTATATCGCCAGCGGAAAACCGATCATCTATTTTCAGCAGACCGCCGAAGCCTCCGATCCCGCATTGCAGCTGATGAAAAAGTGCAATAACCGTCTGCTCGCCCTCGGGGATCGCCAGCTGGCGCCACACGGCATCGCTCAGTTTCTGGCAACGGCCGCCATGACACATAACTCTTCGACCGGCTCCACCAGCCCACACCTGCTGTCCTGGCAGCAGGCAGGTGATCGTTTTGCGGAGTTCGTGCAATCCTGTCTTGCCGGACGACTGACTACACAAGTTTAAAGTTCCGATCGGATCGCAATCGAAAATGGAAACGCTGGTTCTGTGGATGGTCTTCGGAGTCGTCATGGCAGCCGCTCTGGTTCAGGCAAGAGTGAAAGGTAACAAACTCAGGCATTGGCAACTGACACCCCAGCTGATGCTCGTGGCGTCGTTTTTCCTCTATAGCTCTGCTATGCCGATTTCGAGAATCTTCTGGCGAAGCGATGCGACTGCCACTGACATTCCGTTCATGGAGACAAACATTCTGGCGGCCCTGGGCATTTTCGCCGGCCTGTACCTCAGTCGTTTTGTTTCGCCGCCCGGAACAAGTCAACCGCGCGCGGTCTCCGCGCCGTGGCCGGCCAGTCTCTGTATCTTCACCGCAGTGGCTGCGCTTCTCGCGGCGGTTGCCTACGCACTTTACAGTGTTGGCATGCAGGTATCGAACCTGTTCACGCCTTATGGATTCGAAACGACGGTTACCGAGGCGGGCACGTTAGACAATCTCGCCTATGTAATCGTAAACGCCTGTATCATTCGCAGCTACTTCGCGGCGTTAACCCATCCTTCAAAGAGCAGGCAGCTAAAACGCGTCGTGCTGCTGATCGCATCTCTGATATGCGCGCTTATGTTAATACGCGGCATGCGCAACAACGTCGTGATTCTTATCCTTCCGATGATCGGCATGTCCCTTCAAAATCGGCGCTTGCCGCTCATGAAAACGCTCGCAGCGGTTTTTGCAGGATTTCTCATCTTTTCCGTTGTCGCGGCAGAGCGGACTTTCGGCATCGCAGAAGGACGCAATAATGACATAGCGGTCAATTATGATCCTTTGGGCGGGGAACTCGGAACGACTTTCAACGTCTACGCGGAATCTGACAATATTTTATCCGGCCGGGAGCTTCAACTGGGTAAAACCTATGTAGTAGGCTTCGCGACGAACCTGGTGCCTCGCGCACTGTGGCCCGACAGACCCCCGTCGCCGGCCGTGGAATTTTCTCAGATTTACTATGGTACTGACCAGTTGCCCTTCGGCCTCGGATATTCTCCGGTTGTCGAGGCGATCACGAATTTCTCAGTTTACGGAGTTCCATGCGTATTCGCAGCGGCAAGTATTTTCGTAGTCCTGTTAGCCGGATACTTACGGCGGAGGGGCGGATGGGGCACTCTCTCTTACTGGATGATGCTTCCGATGATCCTGAACTGGAACCGAATCGACTTCAGCGCCTCGGGCAAAATGTTCCTGGTTTATGTGGCCTTTTTCATAATCATCGATGCACTCGTTAACCGGCCTGCAACCGCCGCCCCTGCGGCGCGCCGGCGTGCACTGGCGCAATTCGCTCTCTGGAGCGCTTCGCAGGAATCGGGCCTCCGGGCGCAGGTTGCGGGACCGGATGGCGGCAGGACCCGGCCTCGCTGATCGAGCGAAATCGCAGCCCCAGTAAGCCGAGACGATCCCCCGCGTGAATATCCTTCTGATTGCCTGTACGGAGCCCGGAGTTCTGAGCAACGGCCCGTCGATCATTCTGACAAATACGATCCGCGAGTGGCCTTCCGGATCACATGACGCGATTCGAGTCGTGCTCCTGAAGGAGCAGCGCGATGCGGCGCAGCCGGATACCCGCAATGGCTGGGGGAGCCTTGTCACGCACAGGGCAACCCGTAATTCATGGATCCGCAACCGCATGCTGCGGGCCGCGCTTGGCGGGCCGCTGATCCGGGCCGAAAAAGAATTCCTTCGGGTATGTTCGGACGAGAGCGTGACGGCCGATGTTGCTGTGTGGTTTGGACTTTCCTGGGATCCGGTCTCGCTGAGACTGCCGGCCGCCTGCCATTGCCCGGTCGTTCATCATCCAACAGACAGCATTACCCGCGCGGAGGTAAATCGCGTACCCACCCTGTTTAAAGGGCTGCGCATCCGTATCGCAAGAAATCTTGAGAGGCGCCTCCTGCGCGCGGGGTATGTCAGATCCGTTTACAACTCTCCGCTCGACGCGGAGGCAGGCAGAGCGCTCGCCCCGACTGACGCCAGAGAATCCATTGTCGCGCTGCCGTGCGGCATCGACGATGGATTGTTCGCTCCGCCCGCTGTGAAAGTGCAGTATTCCAGGACGAGGATAGCTTTCTCAGGCGTGATGAACTACAGGCCGAATGTCGATGCTGCTCTATTTCTCGTCAAAAAAGTACTGCCTTGCATAAAAGCCGACGTTGAGGTTCGAATCGTAGGCCGGAATCCGTTGCCGGAGGTGGAGAAGCTCCAGGAATCAGATCCGCGAGTGATCGTGACGGGGGCTGTAGCCAACGTGGCGGACGAACTGCGGCTCAGCGACATTTATGTCGCACCTATGGTTTCCGGCGTTGGAATTCTGAATAAGGTGCTCGAAGCTATGGCCTGTGGTCTTCCCGTGGTCTTGACGCCCCTTGTCGCCGGTAACTTCCCCCGCCGTTCGAAGTCGATGTTAGTGGCGCAGTCTGCACCCGAAATTGCTCTCGCCATCGACATGCTTGCCGCGGACCGCGACCTTAGACTTCGGCTGGCCGCCGACTCCGTTAACTACGTCAACAGTCCCGATTGGTCCTGGAATGCCAGGGCAGCCAATCTCCGTTCACTTCTCGCGGCATGCGCGCAGCCGAAAAGGGTATTGACCTGACTTGCCGGAGCGCTGCTGAGCGCGCATCCCCCGGACTGCGTTTCTCGTCCTCCTGCTGATTCTCCGCAGATGAAAGTGCTCCATGTGATAACCGGGCTCAATCCCGGCGGCGCCGAAACCATGCTCTGCTCGCTCGTGAGCGGACTCCGGGCGGCGGGTTTTGACCAAAAAGTGATTTCACTTCTGCCTGAAGGCCCGCTGAGCGCACGGATCCGCGAAGCGGGAGTGGAATGCACTCACATGGATATGCGGAGACGCCGGCCCGGCCTGCGCGCCCTGGGCGCGGTGGCTGCCGCGGTGCGCGAATACGAACCCGGCGTAGTACATGGCTGGATGTACCATGGCTGCATTTATTCCGCACTGGCAACCGCAATGGCGGGCGAAGGAACGCCGGTGCTCTGGAGCATCCATCACGCGCACCTGGGTTTCGCATACAACACGTTTTCGACAATGGCGGCAGTAGCGTCGTGCGGGTTGCTGTCGTTCAACCGCCGCGTGCACATTGCGTACTGTGCCGCGTCTTCGCAGCGCCGGCACGGTGAGCTGGGTTACTGCAGGAAGCGCGCGACTTTTATTCCGAACGGATACAACCCCGCGCGATTCTTCCGGGACCGTGCCGCCGGCCTGAGCCTGCGGGCCCGATTCGGCATCCCGGAGAGTGCGATGGTTGTAGGCATGGCCGGCAGGTACGATCCGATTAAAGATCACGCGACCTTTCTGAGTGCGGCCTGCCGGGTAGTGATGGCCGGAACCTCCGGCGTGGTTTTTCTTATGTTCGGGCGCGGGATTGACGGGGACAACAGGGAATTGGCGCGGCAGATCCAAACTTATGACCTCGGCCCGTCAACCATCCTCGCGGGCCACCAGGACGACATGGTGGCGGCATATTCAGCGCTTGATTTGCTGGTTTCAAGTTCCAGGGGCGAAGCCTTCCCGAACGCGCTCTGTGAAGCAATGCTTTGCGAAGTGCCCTGCATCGCGACCGATGCCGGGGACTGCCGGTCAATCATCGGTGATGCGGGTTACGTCGTCCGCGTTGGCGATTCCGCGGTTCTTGCCGGCGCTATTCGCGACGCACTTCTTCTCGAATCTGCAGCCAGAATTGAACTGGGTGCGCGGGCCCGCGCACGAATCGTCGAAAACTACTCTGATTCGGCATACCTGGCACGCCACATCTCCGCATACACCGGTCTGGCGCGGGGAGATGCGCTTGCGCCAGAACCGGCGTAGAACCCGACCGGACCCGAATGATTTATCGAGACTTCCTGAAACCTCTGATCGACAGGCTGATGGCCCTCACCGCACTCATTCTGTTGTCGCCGATTATCATTGCCATCATCATCGCCGTCCGCATCAAAATGGGCCGGCCTGTTGTGTTCCGGCAGAAGCGGATTGGCCTCAACGAACGGCCGTTTGAATTTTGGAAATTCCGAACTATGACCGATGAGCGCGACACCGCCGGTAAGCTGCTGCCTGACGAAGCGCGCCTGAGGCGTTTCGGCCGTTTTCTTCGCGCGACAAGCCTGGACGAGCTTCCCCAACTCTGGAACGTCCTGAACGGGGACATGAGCCTTATCGGTCCGCGCCCGCTGCTGCCCGAATATCTTCCCCGGTATTCGGATTTTCAGCGGCGCCGCCATGAAGCGAGACCGGGAATCACCGGTCTCGCGCAGATATTGGGCCGCAATTCGATTTCGTGGGAACGAAAGTTTGAGCTCGACGTACAGTACGTGGACCGCTGTGGATTCCTGCTGGACGCGCGCATTCTGCTGATGACGCTGAGTTCGGTGGTCCGGCGCGAGGGTATCAGTCAGGCGGGCCACGCCACCATGCCGGAGTTCATCGGATCGTCGTCCTCATCGAATTCCGGTGGGAAGTAAAACACAATGCCGCGTCTTCTGGTTGTCACTACGGTAGCCGAAACCCTGAGGGCTTTCCTGTTCCCCTACGCGGATCATTTCCGCGGGCTGGGATGGCGGGTGGATGGGATGGCAAACGGCGTCGGCAGCGGCGGCGATTGTGCGGCGCACTTCGACTGCGTGTATGACATCGACTGGTCCCGCAGACCGCTTGGCAACCTTCCAGCCGGTCGTATACTCCAACGAGTCAGAGAAATCGCCGCCAGTGGAAGCTACGACATCGTTCATGTTCACACGCCGATTGCCGCATTTCTGACGCGTCTGGCGATCGCGCCCGGCCGGTCAGCCAAGTCGCCCTGCATGATTTACACGGCGCACGGGTTCCACTTTCAGAAAGGGAACCACACTGTGGCAAACCTGATCTACGCGGCAGCCGAAAAGCTGGCCGCGCGCTGGACGGATTATCTGGTAACGATGAATGATGCCGACCGGCTGACTGCGTTGCGCCTCGGGATCGTTCCGCCGGAGCGACTGCGGCCAATGCCGGGCATTGGTGTCGATCGCGCGATCTACTGCAGAAGTTTCATCGATCCCGGCGCTGTTGCCGAAGTACGGCGCGGCTTCGGCATCCCCGGCGATGCGCCGGTGTTCGTGATGATCGCCGAATTTCAGCCGCGCAAGCGGCATTGGGACGTCGTTCAGGCTTTCGCGAGCATGCAGAATCGCAACTGTCATATGATTTTCGTGGGCCGCGGCAAGGGTATGAAAGGTATACAAACTCTGGCAGGGAAATCCGGCGCCGGCGGAAGAATACACTTTGCGGGCCAGCAGCCTGATGTCAGACCGTTCATTCTGACCGCGCGGGCCGTAGTTCTGCCT
>Ga0182030_10009496_pt1 | contig 19901 bp, 13 predicted proteins | sample 812S3MmetaG_FD_121299 | JGI IMG/M metagenome (GOLD analysis project Ga0182030, IMG submission 121299) | Permafrost microbial communities from Stordalen Mire, Sweden - 812S3M metaG (Illumina Assembly) | ecosystem: Environmental > Terrestrial > Soil > Wetlands > Permafrost | place: Sweden... | reverse complement strand
ATTACACCAACATGGATGCCCGCATTGGTCACTGGCTCGCTTATCCGTTCATTGCACAGATGCTGCGGGGTGCGAAAGTTGACGACGTATCGGAACTGAGCCGGCATTATTTTGCCACCACGTCCGTCCGCCCCTACGACGAGTATGCCGTCGATGCGTTCAGCAAGGATTACGGGGTGCGCCGGAGGCGGAGCTACCACCGCATTAAAAGCTTTTCTTCTGAATCTATATTCCAAGCTTTTGAGTCACCTCAATGGCTGCAAACACTGATTACTTAAGGTGTCAGGATTTTAATATCCGGAGCCACGTGTTGAAAGTGTGACGGATTGCGTGTCACAATCTGAAGTGCCTTTTTGCGACGGGCAAAGGTCGCATGTAATGAATCGTAAATTCCCCCGCCCATAACCCCCCGGTTGCGTGCCTCCCGAATGGCCGTTTCATAGTCTGCCAACGCCAGTGCATCCACCGCAATCGAGTTCTGCAGGCTTAACGTAAGCTCGGTCGCGGCTTCCGTCGGCACCTTGTAAAAACCTGTGAGCGTAGCAAAAGTTTCTGCGAGTGCGTGGGCATTTGTGAAGGGACTCGCGCAATCTTCAAGAGCCGCGAGGCAGACCTCATGTTCAGGGTGCGACTTCAAGACCGCACCGACCATAATCCCGGTATCAAGAAAGGTCATCGGCTATAATGGCGTGATCGTTCAACAGCCTCTTCAATCGGCGTAACTGGCACCGTGCCCGTCCAGACTTTGAGTTTACCGTGTTTGAGGATGCGGCCGGAAGCATTGGCCTCAATTTCCAAAACGATGCGCCCCGGTGTCGCCGAGACAATCAGTTTTTGCATCCGGGGAATGCCGGCGGCCCGCCGCAGTTCCCGCGAAAGCACGATCCGGTTAGAGGCATCTAATTCAATTGTTGTCTGCATGGCATGACTATGGCATGGTCGTGCCATGTTTGCAAGTTTTCCTTTGATTCCGACTCTCCTCCGTTGGTGGTTGTTAATTCTGGCAAACTTTTTGTGTGGTCGTATTGGATTAGAAAATATTGGCACCCTATTGGTACCCCAAGCCATCATTGGTTTTGAACTACCGCCTTTGTGGCAGCGTGGTGATCAGCCAGTTCAAACCTCAGCGGGTATTGACAACCTGTGCGGCATTGTGCGCGGTGTTGACGGCACTGGCCATGGGCGGTGGTAAACTGGGGTTGTATGGCTTGTTTGGCACGTTTTTCTTCATGTCCATCATGTTCCCGACGATTTTTGCGCTCGGCATCTGCGGTTTGGGTGAACATGTCAAACTCGCCTCGTCGCTCATCGTAATGTCCATCGTGGGCGGTGCCATCGCCCCGCCGCTGATGGGCTACATCGCCGACAAATCGTCTATGCGCGCAGGCTTTGTGTTGCCGCTTGTGTGCTTTGTGCTCATCGCCATCTACGGCATGATTTGGCAGAAACTGGAGAACAAAGACCGCGAGGCGTGATCCATGATTTTGTGATCTGCAGGCCATGCCTGCGCCCGTAGTTATTTTGAATAATTCGATGAATGTCTTGTTAAAAGCAGACTGCACTCCGCGACATCACGGCCGGGGTGCATATTCGCCCCGCCCGCACCCCTAAATTATTCCGTCTCCGTTGCTGCGGAAGCCTTCGTACACGCCGCCGCCGGACAAAACTAAAGAGAAAGGCAGGATACTTGCGGACCGGCACTAGGGTTTCTGTTTCCCGACTTGCCTGATTAATCCGGGCGTGGCCGGTCCAATTTGTGCATGGCCCGGTATTGGGTGGGCGACATTTTAAGTCGCCGGGCAAAGACGCGCGTGAAATAGATCGAGTCGGGATAGCCGACGATGCCCGCAATTTCTTTGACCGGCCGCCGGGTGCTGGCCAGCAGATGGCGCGCGTGGTTGAGCCGCTGGCTGACGAGCCAGTCAAAGGGCGTCAGGCCAAAAAGCTGGCGGAAGCGGCGGTGGAAATAGTTGGGCGCCAAGCCGGCCACCGCCGCCAGGCGGGAGAGCGGGAGGTTTTCCCGGTTGTGCCGGCGCATAAAATCCAGGGCGGGCTTGAGCCGGTAGAAATCCGGGTGCAACGCCGGGAAACCGCTTTCGTCCACGGCATCAAGCCGGTGCGCCATCAGGTTTAGGAGCAGGCCGCAGATGCGGCAGACAATCGCGCCGGAGAGGTCGCCGCGCGGATGGTTTTGCTCGCGGAAGGGATGCTCGAATATGCGGCAGATGTCGTCATAGCTTTCCGCCGGCCAGCCGCCCGCCGCGCGGGACCAGCTCTGGACGGCAGGCAGCTGGTCCAGAACATGGCGCAGGTAGAGGGATTCCGGCACGAAGTGTAGCCAATAGACTTGCATCTGCTGTTCGCAGGTCTGCCGGACGAGTTGAAACCCGGAGATGAAATAAATCCGCTGCGGTCGGAGCTCATAGGCGCCGGACTCGGTTTCGATCCGCGCCGTGCCGGAAACGGGAAAATAGACCTTGTAGCACCGGTCCAAGGAATTGGCCTTGCGCGACCATGCCGGGTCGCACGTGAAAAATCCGCCGGAGAGCAGGTTGATATTGATGTCTTCAAGCATGGTGCGCCGCAGGGTTGCGCGGGATGGCGTCCAGTCAGCCGGGCAAGCCGGTTTGGTCAGCAAAAATGGGGGCATTCCGCCGCCAGCCGCGTTCCCGGTGGCGAATATGCAACCGGAACCCGGCCGGGGCAAGCTTAAGATTGTCCATGGATTTGGCAAGATGATGAATATGACATTGCTGGCCGCATGCTGGCGGAGGGGATAAGTTAGCTATAGTGGTGGCTTCAAAGGCTGAATTTTGACGGGGAGGCTTGCATTGAAACAGCGGATTAGGTTGAGTAGCTGGATAACTTATGGTTACGCAGGAAAAAATTGCCCAAAAAGTCGGTCTGTCGCGGCAGCTTGTCTCGTTTGCCTTGGCCGGCTACCCGCAGGTTTCCCAAAAGTCGCGCGAGCGCATTCTGGCGGCCGCCCACGAAATGGGCTATCGCCCGAATCCCCACGCCCGCGCCCTCAAACGCCAGCGCACGGGCATCATCGCGCTGTGGATTCCCGACCAAATTTCCACCCACTACAACCATGTGGCGCGGGAGTTGAACCGGCTGGTCAAGCAGGCGCAGCATGAGCTGATCGTCAGCGAGGTGGGGGCGGCGGAGGCCAGCGAGTTTTTGTCGAATGTGCCGGTGGACGGCATCATCGCCGTGGATGCGCCCGCACAGGTGGAGGCGTATTTGAAGACGTCCGCAGCCAAGACCATTCCGATTATCAGCATTGGCGCGCATTATTCGGCCATGACCGATTGTGTGCGAGTGGACCTGCGGGCCGGCGTGCGCGAAATGATGGCGCATCTGATTGGTGCCGGGTATCGCCGCATCGCCCACGCGACGTTTGTGCGCGAGAACCAGTCGCAGGCCGACCGCCGATTGGGCTATGTGAAGGCAATCCGTCAGGCCGGCCTCAAGCCGGAATTTATCTATTATCCGCTGACCGAACGGCAGCGTCCCGTCACGCGCCGGATGATCCAGGAATATGTCGCCCGGCATGGCTGCCCGGAGGCGATCTTCTGCCATTCCGACGATGCGGCGCTGGGCATTTATCGCGGCCTGTGCGACCTCGGCCTGCGGATGCCCGGCGAGGTGGCCCTGGCCGGCTGCGACGGCATTGAGGACACGGAATATCTGGAGCATCCGCTCACCACGCTGGTGCAGCCGGTGGCGGCGATGTGTGCGACCGCCTGGCAGTATCTGGGGCAAAGGCTGGCGCGGCCGGGACTGAAACTGCAGCGGGCGGTGTTGCCGCCCGAACTGGTGGTGCGCGAATCCTCGCGCCGGCCGGCTTCCGCCGCTCCGGAGGCCGGAAAAAACAAGTCGTAAAATTTGTTGATATTAAATTTAGCACCTGCTAAAAAGGAAATAACAACACAAAACATCATGGCCATGACTAATACAACCGGGATCGCAGGTGTCGCCATCGTCCGTTACAACCGTTTCCTGCTGCTGGTCGCCGGGCTGGGCGGGCTGCTTTACGGGATTGACGTGGGCATCATTGCCGGCGCGTTGCCGTATCTGGAGGCGACCTCCGGCCTGAATGCGGGACAGTTATCCTTCATTATGGCGGCGGTTTTGGCGGGCAGCGTCATTTCGACGATTTTCTCCGGCATGCTCTCCGACCTGCTCGGACGCAAGAAGATGATGATCATCAGCGGCATTCTTTTCGTCGCCAGCATCCCGATGATCGCGCTGGCGCAGGGCTTCCTGCCGCTGGTTCTGGGCCGGTTGCTGCAGGGCATCAGTGCCGGCTTCGTGGGTGTGGCGGTTCCGCTCTATCTGGCGGAATGTCTGGGGGCGTCGAACCGCGGCAAGGGCACGGGCATTTTCCAGTGGCTGTTGACGCTGGGCATTTGCGTTGCGGCCTTGATCGCGATGGGTTTCAGCGCGTGGCTGGGGGGCGTGGAAGGTGCCGTCGAGAAGGGCACGGCCACCGCCGCGCAACTGTTCGCCGACAAGAACCTCGCCTGGCGCAGTATTTTTTGGGTGTCGCTCCCGCCGGGAATCCTCTTTGTCATCGGCGCCTTCCTGGTGTCCGAATCGCCGCGTTGGTTGTATCGCAAGGGCCGCCCGGACGCCGCCCGCGCCGCGTTGCTCCGTTCCCGCACACCGGAACAGGCGGAGGCTGAATTGAAGGAAATGGCGGTTGCCGCCGCGAATGAAAGCCAGGCTTCGGCGGCAGGCGCCAAGGTCAAGGGATCGCTGCTCCACCGCAAATATCTGATCCCGTTCTTCCTGGCCTGCGTTATCCTCGCCTGCAACCAGCTCACCGGCGTCAACTCCATCATCGGTTACAGCGCCACCATCCTGATCCAGGCCGGGCTCTCCGACGTGTCCGCGCACTGGGGTTATGTGATACTCACCATCGTGAACTTCTTGGTCACGATGGTCGGCGTGGCCTTGGTGGACAAGAAGGGCCGCAAATTCCTGCTCTCGCTTGGGAGCGCGGGCATCATCGCGTCGCTCATTTGTGTGGCATTCGTCTTCAACCGGACGGAAAAGCAGCGGGTTGACTGCGCTCCTGCCGTGCAGGCGATGGTGGACCAAGCGGACCAGACGATGAAGGTTGACTTCAATGCGGCCACGGCCGCCACGCTGCTGGCCGGCAAAGCCGCCGGTGCCCCCGGGCAGGCGCAGACGATGATCATTATCTATTCCTACGGCGATTTTCGCGCCGCGACCAAGGTGGTGCGTTCGACGGACAAGATTTCAGAAATCAAGATTGACCGTGGCAGCTGCGTTCCCGCCAACAAGGGTATCGCCTTTTTCTCCAATCCAGTTGCTGATCTGGCGGCGGCCAGAACGGCACCGTTGAAGATTGAAAATGCGCTCATCACGCCGGTGCCGAGCGTTCAGACCGGCTGGCTCACGGCCATTTTCATCTTTTGTTTCATGGCATTTTTCTCTGTGGGGCCGGGCGTATGCGTCTGGCTGGCGCTGTCCGAACTGATGCCCACACGCATCCGCTCCAACGGCATGGCCATCGCGCTCGTCATCAACCAGACCGTCTCGACCGTGATCGCCGCGATGTTCCTGCCGACCGTGGGCAAGTTCGGCTACGGCACGATGTTCTTCGCCTTTGCCGGTTTCACGGTGGTCTATTTCATCACCGCCGCGTTCTTCCTGCCGGAGACGAAGGGCAAGACGCTCGAAGAAATCGAGGAGCATTTCGAAGGTAAGAAATCCTGATGCGTTTCAATCGCGCCAAAGTTTTCCTGTGGGTCGCGCTGCTGTGCGCTTCGCTCCAATTGGCGGACGCCGGCACGGAAAGCGCCGCGCGCAATTTGATTGCGCGCATCGTGCCGGCGCAGGCGAAAAATTTCACCGTCGAAACCATTCCCGCCGAGAACGGTCAGGACGTTTTTGAAATCGAAAGCCGCGCTGGGAAAATTATTTTGCGCGGCAACAACGGAGTTTCCATCGCCTCCGCGCTGAAACGTTATCTGGCCGATTTCTGCCATGCCGATCCCGGCTGGATGTGCGGCAGTCAGATGAATTGGCCGAAAACATTTCCGATCGTGCCGGAAAAAATCCGTGTCGTCAGCCCGTATCAGTTTCGCTTCGATTACAATTATTGCACCCACGGCTACACGTTTGCGTGGTGGGACTGGCCGCGCTGGGAACGCGAACTGGACGACCTCGCGCTGCACGGCGTGAACCTTGCGCTCATCATTGAAGGTCAGGAACAGGTCTGGATCAATGCCCTCAAGGAATTTGGCTACACCGACGCCGAGGTTCGTCAATGGCTCGTCATGCCATCGCACCAGCCGTGGCAGTTCATGTCGAACATGGAAAACTACGGCGGGCCGGTTCCGGCAAGCATCGTGAAACGCCGGCTCGAACTTGGCCGGAAAATCATCACGCGGATGCGCGAACTCGGCATCGAGCCGGTGCAGCAGGGATATTACGGCATTGTGCCGTCGAATTTCCAAAAGCGGTTTCCAGGCGCCAAAGTGCACCCGCAGGGGATGTGGAGCGTGCTGAAACGGCCGGACATGCTCGACCCGGTGGATCCGCTGTTTGCTAAATTTGCGGAGGCGTTTTACAAGTCCCAGAAGAAGTTTTTTGGCGACGCAAAATTTCTTGCGGCCGATCCGTTCCATGAAGGCGGCCAGACCGACGGCATTGACCTCGCCGCCTGTGCGCGGGGAATGTATGCGCCGATGTCCAACGCCTATCCGAATGTGACCTGGGTTTTTCAATCGTGGCAGGCGAACCCGCGCCAGCTGATGCTCGACGCGTTGGATAAAAGCAAATGCCTCGTGCTGGATTTGTATTGCGAAGACCACGAAAACTGGCGCGGCCGAAACCAGTTTGGCGGCACGCCATGGCTCTGGTGCTCGATTCATAATTTTGGCGGCAACGATTTGATCGCGAGCCGACTGGCGGAGATGGCCGAAGGCCCGGCGAAGGCGCTGGCCGAGGCCGGTCCGGGCAAAGGTTTCATGCGCGGGATTGGCGGCCTGATGGAAGGCAGCGACACGCACCCGTCCGTCTGGGAAATGTTGTTCGCGCAGTCGTGGCGCACCAACGCGCCGGATTTCAACGCCTGGCTCGATGGCTACGTTCGTTGCCGCTACGGAGCCGGCGATCCGGCGGCGCGGCTGGCGGTGCAGACACTTTTTGATTCCGCGTGGAATGTCGGCAGCAAAAGCCGCGGCCCCAAACTGGTGCATCACAATTCCGTGATTTGCGGCCGGCCGTCGCTCAATCCCAACCAGCCCGCCAGCATCACCACCGGCACGACGCCGCCTTACGACGAGACGAACGTCGTCCTCGCCTGGAAGCAGTTGCTGGAGGCCGCGCCCGCATGCAGCGCGAGCGACGGCTATCGCTACGATGTGGCCGATGTGGGCCGGCAGGTGCTCGCCGATCTGGGCACGCATTATCACAAGGCCATCATCCGCGCTTTTAACGCAAAGGATGCCGCGCAACTGCGCGCCTTGAGCGACAAACTGCTTGGTTTATTGCGGGACATGGATCAGCTCGCCGGCACGCGGAAGGAATTTCTGCTTGGCGCCTGGATAGCCGACGCCCGCGCGTGGGGCGAAACGCCGGCAGAAAAAAATCTCTGCGAATGGAACGCCCGCACTTTGCTGACGACGTGGACGGTGCCGCAAAGCCACCTTGACTATGCCAACCGCCAGTGGAACGGGCTGCTCGGTGAATTTTATTTCACGCGCTGGCAGATGTGGCTTGATGCGCTGAACGATGCCGTGGGCAGGGACGGAAAATTCGACCAGCAGTCCTTCCGCAAAAAAATCCAGGACTGGGAATACGCCTGGACCCATGAGACAAAGACTTTTCCAGCGCAGCCGTCCGGCGACACGGTTGCCATCGCCACCAAACTCCTGGCCAAATACTCCGCCGACGCGCTCAATCCTGATTTGGATGCCGCACCGCATTTGCAGGATGCCCAGGCGGCGGATTTCATGGGGCGCTGGCGTTACACCGCCGAGGGCGCAACCTATGAGCGCGAGTTTCTACCCGACGGCTCGGCAAAACTATACCGCAACGGCCAGTCGCAGGACTGGAACGGTTTCACATGGACGTTTGACGACGGCACAATCGTTTTAAAAAAAACTGGCGGCGAAATGTTTGAGCGGCAGGTGTTGCAGGACCGCGACACCATGCTGTTCACCATCGACGGCTGGAGTCCGGCCAAACGGGTGGCGACTGTCGGAGAAAAATGAATTTATGAAATCAAAACTCCTTATCGGAATGACCGCCCTGGCCCTGGCAACGAAGGTTCTTGCCGCCGCGCCGCTGACGACGTTGCCGGTTGAAACTCCAAAACAACATGACGTCCGCATGGACTGGTGGCGCGAGGCGAAGTTTGGGATGTTCATCCATTGGGGCGTTTACTCCGTACCGGCCGGCGAATGGGACGGCCAGACCGGTTATGCCGAGTGGATCATGGAATCCGCGAAAATTCCCGTCAGCCGTTACGAACAGTTTGCGAAGGAGTTCAACCCGGTCAAGTTCGACGCGAAGGCGTTTGTGAAAACGGCCAAGGACGCCGGCATGAAATACATTGTCATCACCTCGAAGCATCACGATGGGTTCGGGATGTGGCCGTCGGCATTGACGGACTGGTGCATCAAGTCCACGCCGTTTCAGCGAGACCCGTTGCGCGAGTTGTCGGATGAATGCCACCGGCAGGGCATCAGATTTTGCGTCTATTATTCCATTATGGACTGGCACAGCTCCGACTGGGGCAACCGGCGTGCTTGGAACGACGTGGCCACCGGCACGCCGGACATGGACCGTTACACGGATTACATGAAGGGCCAGCTCAAGGAACTGATCACGAATTATCATCCCAGCGTATTGTGGTTCGACGGCGAATGGGAATCGCCCTGGACGCACGAGCGCGGCGTGGATCTCTACACCTATTTGCGCACGCTGGACCCGAAACTCATCATCAACAACCGCATCGGCAAGGCGCGGGCCAGCCTGGCAGGCATGGACGCGGGCAGTGAACACGTCGGTGACTATGGCACGCCGGAGCAACAGATTCCCGCCAACGGCTTCGGCCCCGGCGTGGACTGGGAAACCTGCATGACGCTGAACAATCACTGGGGCTACAACAAACACGACGACCACTGGAAATCGCCCGAAGCCATCGTGCGCAATTTATGCGACATCGCCAGCAAGGGCGGCAATTATCTCCTTAATGTCGGCCCGACCAGCGAAGGCCTCATTCCGCAGCCGAGCGTTGACCGGCTGGCCGAAGTCGGCGCGTGGATGAAAGTCAACGGCGAGGCGATTTACGATTCCGGCCCGACGCCGTTCGGAGCGGAGGCCGGCAAATTCAGTGACACGGAAAAAGACAAGGACAGCAAGCCGAAATTCATTCCTGCCTGGGACTGGCGCGCGACGACGAAGCCCGGGAAGATTTATATCGAAATTTTCAACTGGCCGGCGGATGGGAAACTGGAGCTTGCCGGGCTTCAGAGTCAGGTGAAGAAAGCTTGGCTATTGGACAGCGGCAAGAAATTGAAAGTGGAACAAACCGCCGAGGGCGTAAGCCTGGCACTCCCCGCTGAGGCGCCGGACAAGATCGCCTCGGTCATTTGCCTGAACATAAAAGATCAGGTCGCCAAAGTGGCGGCGCAAAAATAATTATCAAGTGGCGATTGGCCATTGACCGATTCAAACCACATGAATAAATCAAATCTTAGTCGGCGCAACTTCCTGAAAGCCTCTGCCCTGGCTGGTGTGGGCGCGTTCATTGCCAGCGTCTCCAATGCGGCCGCGCCTTTGACACCGTCCACGGCCGCCGCCTCGCTGACGGGCATCAGCCAGACCCGCCCGCGACCCGCCGGCCAGAAGCCGGTGAACGAACTCACCACCAAGCCGCGGGCCAAGGTGCGGGTGGCCGTCATCGGCCTTCATCGCGGCCTGACGCATGTGGAATCCTGCCTCGGCACCGAATTCGCCGAGGTCGTCGCCGTCTGCGATTTGCGGAATGAGCGCGCGGTTCACGCTGCCGATGTTTGCGAAAAAAAAACGGGCAAGCGTCCCGACATTTATGGTGGCACCGAAAACATCTGGGAGCAGATGGTGGATCGCGACGATATTGATGCGGTCTATATTGCGACCCCGTGGAACTGGCATGTGCCGATGGCGCTGCGGGTCATGGAGCGCGGCAAGAGCGCCTTTGTCGAGGTCGCCGCCGCCGTGACGGTGGATGACTGCTGGCGACTGGTGGACACGAGCGAGCGCACGCAGCAGCATTGCGTGCTGCTGGAGAATTGCTGTTACGGTGAGAACGAGTTATTCGTTCTGAACCTGGCGCGGGCGGGCGTGTTTGGTCAGTTGACCCATGCCGAATGCGCCTATCTTCACGACTTGCGCACCATGCTTTTTTCACTTGGCACTGAGGGCGACTGGCGGCGTGATTATCACTGGCAATACAACGGCAACCTGTATCCGACGCACGGTCTCGGCCCGGTCGCCCAATATCTCGGCGTGGGGCGCGGAGACCAGTTCAAGTATCTGGTTTCAGCCAGTTCGCCGGAGCAAAGTCTCACGAAATATCGGGATGAGCATAAACCCAATGGTGGCCGGCACGCCGGAGAGAAGTATGTCTGCGGCGACATGAACACTTCGATTCTCAAGACGGAAATGGGCCGCACCATCATGATCCAGCATGATGTCGTCAGCCCCCGGCCCTACAGCCGCATCAACGCCTTGTATGGCACAGGCGCAACGTTTTTTGACTATCCCCCCCGGTTGGCGGTTGATGAGCCGAAGAATTATGGCTTGGATGCGGATAGTTCTGAAGGCTGGCTGACGGACAAGGATCTGCAGGCGATGCGCGACAAGTTCACGCATCCGCTTTGGAAAAAACTGGCGAAGCGCGCCAAGGGCGGCGGTCACGGGGGCATGGACTTCGTGATGAACTGGCGTCTGCTGGACTGTCTCCGCCAAGGCATCACCCCCGACAGCGTCGTTTATGACGCGGCGGCGTGGAGCTGCATCATTGAAATCTCCGTGCGCTCGGTGGCCACCGGCAGCCTGCCGGTAATCATTCCTGACTTCACGCGCGGTTTGTGGAAAAACATGCAACCGCTGGGTATCGCCGAAAAAATCTGAACTAAAAAAATCATGAAATTAATAACCGTCATCGGATTGTCCATAATGTCACTAATGGCAAACGCCTTAGCCGTCAACGAACCGTCACTCATTCCGCAGCCGGCACAAATGGAAGTGCAACCCGGCATGTTCCAGCTGACGTCGAAAACCGAGATAACTTTTGGCGGCGGCGAAAGTGAAGCGCAAAAGCTCGCCGCTGACCTGCGGGTTGCCACCGGGTTCAAGCTGCCCGTTTCGCCAATGGGATCGCTGGCCAAAAAACAGGAAATAACGCTTCTATTGCAAACCAATCAGTTTGAAAAATATGGCGCAGAAGGCTACGAATTGACGGTTACTCCAAAATACATCGGCATCACCGCCGTCACGGAGGCCGGTTTGTTTTACGGCGGACGGACGCTGCTGCAACTGCTGCCGCCGGAAATCTTTTCCACGAATGTCGTGAAGGATTTCGAGTGGCCGGTTCCCTGCGTAAAAATCACCGACCAGCCCCGGTTCGTCTGGCGTGGGCTGATGCTCGACGTGAGCCGGCATTTTTTCAACAAGACGGAGGTTGAGCAACTGCTTGACGCGATGGCGTTGCACAAGATCAACACGTTCCACTGGCATCTCACCGACGATCAGGGCTGGCGCATCGAGATCAAAAAATATCCGAAGCTGACGAGCGTGGGTGCCTGGCGCTCGGGTGTTGGTTTTGGGCTGCCAACCAATTCGACGACGGCCTATGGCCCGGACGGACGTTACGGGGGATTTTACACACAGGACGACATCCGTGAAGTCGTGGCTTATGCGGCCGCGCGGCACATCACCATCGTGCCGGAAATCGAGATGCCCGGCCATGCGCTCGCAGCGCTGGCGTCTTACCCGGAATTCGGCAGCGGCAGTGGGCCGTTCGCCGTGCTGCTTTCGGGCGGCGTCAATCCTGGAATTTTTTCCCCGGCGAAGCCGGAGACGTTTCAATTTTTGGACGACGTGCTGACGGAAGTGTTTCAACTGTTCCCCGGCAAATACATCCACATCGGCGGCGACGAGGTTCCGAAAGGGCCGTGGAAAAATGACACGGCCTGCCAGGCCTTGATAAAAAGCGAAAACCTGAAAAATGAGGAGGAACTGCAAAGCTGGTTCAGCCGGCGCATGGAAAAATTCATCAACGCGCACGGCAAAACCCTCCTTGGCTGGAGCGAAATTTTGCAGGGCGGCCTTGCGCAGAACGCGGCGGTCATGGACTGGATTGGCGGCGGCCGTGAAGCCGCGAGTCAGGGGCATGATGTGGTGATGACGCCGAATTCCTTCTGTTATTTCGATCATTACCAGTCGCAGGATCATGCCACCGAGCCGCGCGCCATCGGCGGTTATCTGCCGCTGCAACAGGTTTACGCCTTCGAGCCGGTTCCGGCGAGGCTCGCGCCGGAATTTCAACAACACATCCTTGGCGGTCAGGGCAATATCTGGACGGAATTCATCCCGAATTTCAAGCAGGTTGAATACATGGCCTTCCCGCGCCTCGCCGCGCTGGCCGAAGTGACGTGGTCGCCAAAGGCGGCGCGCAATTTTGACGATTTCACTCGCCGGCTCAAAACCGACGACCAGCGGCTCGACCAAATGGGAGTCAATCATCGGGTTTTCCGGCCTGACACACGGGTTCAAATCGGCGACTGGCAACCGGATCAAATTAAGAACGAACCCGCACCCGTCGAATGGGATGTGACGAAAAAAGTGACCGGCGTCGGCAAAGCCCGGGTCAGCCTGGAATATACCGCCGGCGCTTGCGGCATTGACATCGCATGGGTTGCTTTGCTGGAAGACGGCCAGGAAGTCAGCCGTGACACCCACAACGGCTTTGCCGGTGGCAGCCCGCGCCAGACGATTTATTCGCTCGATGTGCCGGCGTCCAAGCCTGGTGCGCATTACACACTTCGTTCCCAGGTCGTTGGCGATGGCGGGACGGATTCTGCCGGCAACGTGTTTTGGGATCTCAAACCGGTTTCAAAATAACGTGAACGTCAGACTGAAATTTGTTCCGCCACTCGATCCGGGGTTTCAGCCCGCCGTTCTCGTCAATCACAACTATGTCACCGGCGCAAAAAAAAGCGGCCGCGCCGTGCCGCTCGTCATTGGCCTGGAACGCGAATGCGGATTGGTGTCGCGCTATGAAACCTTCGTGTTTCCTGATGCGGACGCCGCCACGCTCCAATATGTCGAGCGCACAGTGAAATTTTTATTGTGGGCGCGCGGCGGTTGGAAGCTTTTCATCGGCGGTCCCAAACCCATTGGGGATTTTATCCGCAAAACCTACTCTCCTGCTGGGGCGCGAAAATTCGACTTCGAATTGATGGGCACGGCTTACGGGAAGAAATTTCAGGCCGTCGTGACCACGCCGGAGAAAGTTCCCGCCAACAGCGAAATGGAAGTCGCGGCGGGCGGCCATCTCAAAGGCTGCCGCATCGGCTTTGATTTGGGCGCGAGCGACTACAAAGTTTCGGCGGTTGTGGACGGCGAGGCGATTTTCACCGAGGAAACGCCGTGGGATCCGAAATCGCAGCCGAACCCCGAATACCATTACCACCACATTTCCGCCGCGCTGCACCGCGCGGCCGCGCACCTGTCGCGCGTGGACGCCATCGGCGGCAGTTCCGCCGGCGTGATTGTGGACAACGAAATTCGCGTGGCATCGCTGTTGCGCGCGATTCCAAAAAAGGATTTTCCGAAGGCGGCGGCCATATTCAAGCGCATCCAGAAGGAGTGGAACGTGCCGGTCGTGGTGATGAATGACGGCGACGTAACCGCGCTGGCCGGCGCACTTTCGCTCCGCAAAAAGGGGATGCTCGGCATCGCCATGGGGTCAAGCGAGGCGGCGGGTTTCATGGACAAACAGGGCCGCATTCTTGGATGGCTGAACGAGTTGGCGTTTGCCCCCGTGGATTACAATCCCAATGCCGCCGCCGATGAGTGGTCCGGCGACAAGGGCGTGGGGGCGTTGTATTTTTCCCAGCAGGCGGTCAACAAGCTGCTGCCGGCAGCGAAAATTTCGCTACCGGAAAAGATGGGGCTGCCGGAGCGGCTCAAGGAGGTTCAGGCGCTGATGGCGAAAGGCGATGCGCGCGCGGCGAAGATTTACGAGACCATCGGCGTTTATCTCGGCTACAGCATTGCGCACTACGCGGATTTTTACGATTACCAGAACATGCTCATTCTCGGACGCGTCACGACCGGCACGGGCGGTGACATAGTGCTAGACAAGGCGCGCGAAGTTTTGAAGAAAGAATTTTCCGAAATTGCTGCGAAAATCCAGATCCACGTCCCTGACGAAAAATCACGGCGCGTCGGCCAGGCAGTGGCGGCGGCGAGCCTGCCGGAAACGAAGAAAAAATGATTTTATGAACAAGAAACTCAAGGCCAACTTCAATCTCGGCTATGTGTGGCTCATTGCTACCGTCGCGGCAATGGGTGGCCTACTGTTCGGCTGGGACTGGGTTGTCATCGGCGGCGCAAAACCATTTTTCCAACGCTACTTTGAGCTGACGAGTGAAGCGCAGATTGGTTGGGCAAACAGTTGCGCGCTCATCGGATGTCTGTTTGGCGCCCTGATGGCGGGGGCGCTCAGCGACAAGTTCGGTCGCAGGCGTTTGCTCATCGTCGCGGCATTGATCTTTGCGGTGACTTCCATAGGCAATGCGCTCGCGACCAACTTCACGATCTTCATCGCTTGGCGCATCTTTGGTGGGGTTGCCATCGGCCTAGCATCGAATCTTTCGCCCATGTATATCGCCGAGGTCGCACCGGCACAGATTCGGGGCAAGCTGGTTTCGATCAATCAACTCACCATTGTCATCGGTATCCTACTGGCGCAATCCATCAACTGGTTCCTCGTTCGCAATCTGCCTGCGGGCGCATCCGACGAATTCATCCGCAATTCCTGGTTCGGCCAGCAAGGTTGGCGCTGGATGTTCGCCCTGACTGCTGCCCCGTCCCTATTATTTTTCTTTGGCATGTTGCTCGTGCCGGAAAGCCCGCGCTGGCTCACGAAGAACGGAAAACCGGATCGCGCCCGCAGCATCTTGACCAGGATCGGCGGTGAACCTTATGCGCACGCCGCCGTCGCCGACATCGAATCCACGCTTGCGAGCGAGGGAACCCAACGTGTGCGTTTCGCCGACCTGCTGGAACAGAAAATGCGGAAGGTGCTCGTTCTGGGCGTGGTGCTCGCCGTGTTCCAGCAGTGGTGCGGCATCAACGTCATCTTCAACTATGCCGAAGAAATCTTTCACGCCGCCGGATACGACATTTCGTCCGTGCTCAAGAACATCGCCTGGACCGGATCCGTGAACATGGCGTTCACGTTCGTCGCGCTCGGGGTGGTGGATCGCGGCGGACGGCGACCGCTCATGCTGTTTGGTTCGGCGGGACTGGCGATAATCTATATTGCGATGGGTTGTTGCTACGCCGGTGGAGTCAAGGGTCTGCCGATGCTGCTGCTGGTGCTGGCGGCCATTGGTTGCTACGCGATGTCCCTTGCGCCGGTGACGTGGGTGGTGATCTCGGAAATTTTCCCCAACCGCATTCGCGGCGCGGCCATGTCCGTGGCGGTCTCGGCGCTGTGGATCGCGTGCTTCATCCTCACCTACACGTTTCCGATGCTGAACGCGAAGCTCGGTTCGGCGGGAACCTTCTGGCTTTATGCCGCGATCTGCGTGGCGGGATTTGTGTTCATCAAATTCAAGCTGCCGGAAACCAAGAGTAAATCTTTGGAGCAAATTGAACGGGAGTTGGTGGATTAAAAACAAATCCGATGAAGCGCGTGAAACATTCCGAAATGAAAAAACCCGCAGTGCGAGTGCGCGTGGAAGATTTGATGATACCCACTTACATGCCCGCGCCGCCGGACAAGAACCCGATGTTCTTGGAGAAGCGGGTATATCAGGGGAGCAGCGGCAAGGTTTATCCGCTGCCCTTCACGGATCGCATTGCTGAAAAGCCGTTGGATCGCAGTTGGAAGGCCGTTTGGATCGAGAATGAATTCATCCGTGCGCTAGTGCTGCCGGAAATCGGCGGACGCATCCATACCCTTCAGGACAAGACCAACGGCTACGACCTGATTTATAACCAGCAAGTCATTAAGCCGGCGCTCGTGGGTCTCGCCGGGCCGTGGATTTCAGGTGGCATCGAATTCAACTGGCCGCAACATCATCGCCCGGCGACGTTCCTGCCGGTGGATTTCGAGATCGAAGAACACGCTGACGGCTCGAAAACCATCTGGTGCAGCGATCATGATCCGATGGCGCGCATGAAAGGCATGCACGGCGTCTGTTTGCATCCCGGCCGGGCGTATCTCGAGCTCAAGGTGCGCGCCTACAATCGCACTACGTTCACGCAATCCTTTCTCTGGTGGGCCAATGTTGCCATGCGCGTGCATGAAGCCTATCAAAGCTTTTTCCCGCCAGATGTGTATTATGTGGCCGACCATGCGCGGCGCTCGATGAGCGAGCATCCCCTTTGCCAGGGCCATTATTACGGTGTGAATTATGGTGAACGTGGGCGCAAAGGCGTGCCGAAGGCAGAGCGTCCAGCGAATTTTATTCCGTCGAACTGTGGCGGCAAGGCTCCGGTCAACTACATGCCGAACGACCTGTCGTTCTACGCAAATATTCCCGTGCCGACGTCCTACATGTGCATGGGATCGCAGGGGAACTTCTTTGGTGGTTACGATTACAACGCCGAGGCCGGCATCATCCATTACGCGAACCATCACATCTCACCCGGAAAAAAACAGTGGACGTGGGGCAACCATGAGTTCGGCTACGCGTGGGATCGAAATCTGACTGACGCCGATACGCGTGGTGGATTCAGTCCTTACATTGAAATCATGGCCGGTGTCTATACCGACAATCAGCCTGACTTCAGTTTTCTGCGACCTGGCGAAACCAAATCGTGGAGCCAGTATTGGTATCCGGTTCAAAAGATCGGCCCGGCACAGCAGGCAAATCTCGAAGCGGCCGTCAGCTTGCTTGTCGCCGCCGACGAACTGCGAATCGGCGTTGCCGTCACCGCTGACCAGCCTCAAGCGGCCGTCATGATAATGAGCAATGGAAAGCTGCTTGCCTGCATCAAGCGCCACCTGTCACCCGCGAAACCAGTCGTTGAAAAATTCAAGCTTCCCAAAGGCGTTGCCGAAACGGACCTGTTCATTCGCGTTGCTGATCGCAGCGGGCGGGAGCTGATTTCCTATCAGCCCAAAGCGCGCGTCAGGAGCCAGGTTCCTCCGCCTGCCACTGAGCCGGACGCTCCGGCGGACATTGCCAGTGCCGACGAACTTTACATCACCGGCCTGCACCTCGACCAATATCGTCATGCCACGCGCTCGCCCGTGCATTATTGGCGTGAAGCGCTGCATCGCGATCCGCTCGATTCCCGTTGCAGCAACGCGATGGGCCTTTGGCATCTTCGGCGCGGTGAATTTGACGAAGCCGAAGTTCATTTTTGCAACGCGATCAAGCGGATCACGCGGCGCAACTCGAATCCTTATGACGGCGAGGCCTATTACAATCTGGGTCTTTGCCTGCGTCAGCTCGCACGCGATGAAGAGGCTTACGCTGCGTTCTATAAGGCCACTTGGAACCAAGCTTGGGCCGGAGCAGGCTATCACTCGCTGGCGGAAATTGATTGTTTGCGACAGGACTGGCCAACCGCGCTGGATCATCTCAACCGATCCCTGCGTTTTGACACGGACAATCTGCGCGCCCGTAATCTGAAGGTGGTCGTTTTGCGCAAGCTGGGCGAAACCGGCAAGTCCGCATTGCTCCTGCAAGACACCTTGCAGCTTGACCGACTCGACTGGTGGGCGCGGCATTTGAACGGTGAGAAGACCGCCTGCGATTTGCAAACCGTGCTGGACCTCGCTCACGATTACGCGCGGGCGGGTTTCGTGGTTGAAGCGATCAATCTGTTGAACGGCCTGAATGCCGTAACGCGTGATTTGCCGGATCAAAGCTGGGGTGCGATGCCGCTCATTTACTACACGCTCGGTTGGTTGGAGGGAAAACGCGGCGACCCGTCGGCAGCGCTGAAATATTTCAAATGCGCCGCTTCGCTGCCGACTGACTACTGCTTTCCGGCGCGGCTCGAAGAAATTTCGATCCTGGAAACAGCCATGCACGCCAATCCGGGCGACGCCCGCGCTCCGTATTATTTGGGTAACTTGCTATACGACCGCCGCCGTTACGAGGATGCCATCCGTCTCTGGGAGCGCAGCGCGAAGCTGGATTCAAGTTGCTCTATCGTTTGGCGCAACTTGGGGATTGGCTATTTCAACATCCGCCAGCAACCCGTCCGGGCGCGCAAGGCATACGACAAAGCCACTAAAGCCAATCCGAAAGATGCGCGGCTGTTCTTTGAGCGCGACCAACTCTGGAAGCGCCTGGGTGAGAAACCGGAGAAACGATTGCGTGAAATGACAAAGGCTCGCGACCTCGTGCAACAACGCGATGATTTGAGTGTCGAGCTGTGCGCGCTGTTCAATCAAACCGGTTGTCACGTTGAGGCCATGCAATTATTGGCTGAACGCAAGTTCCAGCCGTGGGAGGGAGGCGAAGGGGGGCCGCTCGGTCAGCAAGTTCGCGCGCAACTGGCGTTGGGACGGGCGGCCTTGTCGAATCGTGATTTCACCAAAGCGTGTTCCCACTTTGAACAGGCGATTGCTTCACCGCAGAATTTGAGCGAGGCAAAGCATCTCCTCGCCAACCAGAGTGACATTCATTACTGGCTGGGTTGCGCGCGGGCTGGTCTGGGTGACAAGAAATCCGCGCGACATCATTGGCTCGCCGCCGCAAGCTGCAAAGGTGATTTTCAGGAAATGAGCGTCCGCGCCTTCAGCGAGATGACATACTACTCAGCCTTGTCGTGGAAAAAACTTGGCCGGCCCGCGAGGGCGATAAAGCTTTTCCGCGATCTTCTGGCCCACGCGCGGAGTCTTCGGAAGACACCTGCCAAAATTGATTATTTCGCCACGTCCCTGCCGACGATGTTGTTGTTCGACGATGACCTGCAGCTTCGGCAGGAGACAGCGGCGTTATTTCTGCAAGCGCAGGCGCAGCTTGGTTTGGGGCGGTCCAGTGTTGCCAGATCACTGATTCAGAGCATGCTGCGGCGCGACCCGAATCATCCGTTGGCGGCTGATTTTATAGCGGGAATTAAAAAGTGATTTTATGAAGCTGCATCAATCCACTTCACAGGTTTTTGTGCCGGACGAAAAATCGCGCCGCATCAGCCAGGCCCGTAGTTGCCGCGAGTTTGCCGGAAACGAAAAAGCAATAACCATGCCCGAACCGCTGCCGCAATTAAACTGCCGCCAGTTGCCCGCGTTTGACGCGGACAACTTGGACGCGGTTCGCGGCGCGTTTGCTGCTGCGGACAAATGCGCGATGCAGCAGGCTTGGCAACCGAAGCCTGATGCGGATTTCACGCCGGCGACAGTTAGCGCTGGCTGGCGCGTGAATTCGCTGCTGGTGTTCGCCGAGTTGGACGACGCGGATATTTTCACCCGCGCCACCGCGTCCAACCAACGGATGTGGGAACTGGGCGATGTGTTGGAAATGTTCCTGTCGCCGGAAAGTTCCGGAAGCTATGTAGATTCTGGCCGGAAACTCTTGTTTTCGGGATTGGTGCGGGAGGTTGAGGCTGGCGGGGATACCATGCTCATCATAATTTCTGAGCCGTGCCGTTCAAAACCGCCCAGATTCTCCGGT
>Ga0182030_10009494_pt1 | contig 19907 bp, 23 predicted proteins | sample 812S3MmetaG_FD_121299 | JGI IMG/M metagenome (GOLD analysis project Ga0182030, IMG submission 121299) | Permafrost microbial communities from Stordalen Mire, Sweden - 812S3M metaG (Illumina Assembly) | ecosystem: Environmental > Terrestrial > Soil > Wetlands > Permafrost | place: Sweden... | reverse complement strand
TTCACGGCTGAATCTCCAGCAGTTGGCCTTCCTGCATGCCGGCCGGCTGGGCCAGGATCACCCGGTCCCCGTCATCGAGGCCGGAAAGGATTTCGACCTGATTGCCGCGCCGGGCTCCGGTCGTGACCAATCGGAGCACCGCGCGGTTGTCGATGCCGACGACAAAGACCCGCTCCATCTGGCCCAGGGTCGTGACCGACGCCAAAGGCGCCAGGAGCGCCCGGATCGGTGCGCCGAGAAGTTGAACTTTGACAAATTGGCCGGAACGAACCGCCACACTGTCGGGCACGGTGATCTTGACGGCCACCGTGTGGGTGTTGGGATCTGCTGCAGAGGAAATCTCACTGATTGTTCCCGAGAAGGCGACGCCTTCGGTGGGGGTTTGAACCACGAGCAGCTTTCCCACACTCAGGTCGCTCGCCAACGAGTCGGGTACGCCGGCCTGCACCTCAAAGCCGTTCAGCCCCTCGATTTCGACGAGGGGAAGGCCGGGTGACGCCAGATCGCCGACATCGGCGAATTTCCGCGCAATCACCCCGTCGAAAGGGGCGTGGAGAGTGGCATAGCTCAGCATGACCTTGGCCTCTCGAAGCATCGCATCGGCTCCGGCACAGCGATCCTCGAGATCCTTGACCATGGTGGCCGTGCTGGCCCCTTTGGGAAGGAGTTCTCGCTCCCGCGCCAGGTCGCGACTCGCTTGGTTGAATTGGGACTCGGCCTGAGCCACCCGGGCGTTGATTTCACCGGCGCTAATGGTCACCAGAGGGTCGCCGCGCTTCACCCGTTGGCCAAGCGTGAAGGGCATCTCGTCGATCGACCCCATGACTTTGGCGGCCAATTGGGCCCGCTCTACGGCATCGACCGTGCCGGTGATCTCGGTCAGAACGGGCACGGTCTCCAGATGGACGAGGGCGATCTGCGCCTTGATCGGAGGAAGTGACGGACCGGCACCCGAATCGGGCGCCTGGTGACCGCACCCGGCGAAGAGCGCCATAGCGAACACGGTGGAAAGAGGGTGAAGCGATTTCATGGGATTAAAATTAGGGTTGCGGCAGGGGGTCGAATCCCAGGGCTCGGCGCAAATCGACGACGGCCATGCGTTCGTCGGAGGCGGCGACAGTGCGGCGGAGACGGGCCTCGATAAGCCGGCTCTCGGCGCCAATGAGGTCGGCGGCCAGGAGGGCCTCCTTTTGGAAACGCGCTTGGGTGAGCGAGGCGCTTTCCTCGGCTTGCTCGACGACGCTCGCCGTGATGGCGAGCCGTTCCACGGCGTCGTCATGGGCAATTCGGGCCTGTTCGACTTCGAGCCCAATTCCCAACTCAAACTTGCGCCGAAACTCTTTTACCTGAAGCAGTTCCGCCGTCGCTTGTCGCACCTTTCCTGTGGTCTGCCCTCCGTCGAAGAGATTCACATCGACCGATATACCGGCCAGCCAGCTATCGGCGCCGCGATTGAGCTGCCAGCCGTGGTCGTATTGGTAGCTCGCGAAGGCGTTCACGGAGGGCCGAAGACCGCTGCGAGCGGCCTCAACCATTGCTTCAGCTGCGCGTTGGCGTGCGTCCAGGACGAGCAGTTCGGGCCGTTGGGAGTAATCCCGGGTGTCCGGAGCCGTCAGCCGGGAGAGCGAAGGATCGTTGGGCGCAAGGACCACCGGAGAATCTGTGGCGTCTAGGCCAAGGACGAAGTCGAACGCTCGTTCCGTCAGGGCCGCACCGTGGCGGGCGGAGGAGAGGGTCTCCCGGGTCTGGGCCAATTGGACCTTGAGGCTAAGCAGGTCGGCTTTAAGAAGCTGGCCGGCATCAAACCGGGCTTGGGCGACTGAGACGGCCGCTTCGTAGGCTTTCACCCCTCCTTCGACGGCTCCGACCGCTTCCCGAGCTTTCTGAAGGTTGAAGACGGCCTTCACCACCTCTGCGGTGAGTTCATGGCGCGCGGCGTTAAGATCGTAGTCGGCGGCCTGGGCACCCGCCCGGGCGGCTTGACGGCTGGCCGAGGCCTTGCCTCCGCTGTAGAGGTTGTAAGCGATCGTTCCCGCGGCATCGAGATTGTCGATCTGCCCGGGACGGTTGAAGTCCAACCCGAAATTGAAGGCTCGCTGGTTCAGGATGGAACCAAAGGCCATCATGGGGTTGTTGGTGTCCGTGTAGCGTCCGCTGACCGCAAGCTGCGGATACCAGGCGCTCTGGGCCTGCTGCACGAACGCTTGAGCGCCCTCGACGCGGGCGCGGGCCACTTGGGCATCCGGACTATGGGCCAGCGCGAATGTAACGGCGCGGTCCAGTGTCCATGGTTCCGCGGCGGCGATCCCGGAGGCTACGGCGACGAAGGCCGAGATGGAGAAAAGGAGACGAAAAGATGCGGAGGACATGGAAATCAGGGGGTGCGTGAGCCAAGAGCGAAAAGGAGGCCGATAACCCGCCCATAGAGGGCTCCGCGCCACCAGGTAGAAGTCAGGGGAAAATTGCCTGAGGAGCACTTGCCAAAACAGCCCATGGCGGCGCCAAGGGCGGAGGCGCCTCCAATGATGGGCAGGAACCGACTTAGGGCGGCGCTCATGACGGGTCAGCGGTGAGTTCCCTTGCTTCCGCCCCAGTGGATAACGCCGTCGTCACCGAGCCAGCCGAGCTTGGTGAGGATAAGCGAGGGCGGGCAGAAGCCGGTCAGAGCCGATTGGGCCAGATTTGCGCCCACGAAGGTCGGCAGGAGGAGCCACCAGGGGCTCAAGAAATAGGTTAGGGCGACCCCGAGGAGGACCAGGCTGCCGGCCATTAAGCGAACCAGAGCTTCAATTTTCATATCCGCATTGACTTTATATGCGCATATATGCATTTAATTGAAGTCATGTCAAGCCTGTGTTCTATTATGCGCATGGATAAACGTGCCCCTCTCTCCGAGGCTGCGTTGGAATTGGTTGCCCACCGCTTCGCCGTGTTGTCGGAGCCGATGCGGCTGCGCCTAGTGCATGCCCTGTTCGATGGTGAGAAGAACGTCAACGCGCTGGTCGAGGTGACGGGCGGCACTCAGACCAATGTCTCGCGTCACTTGCAAACACTCACCCAGGCCAATGTGTTGGCGCGGAGGAAGGAGGGGCTTCAGGTCTTCTACTCGATTGCTGATCCGTCGATCTTCAAATTGTGCGAGCTGGTGTGCGGCAGTTTGGAGAAGCAGTTCACAAAACAGGCAGGCGTGTTCGCCGGAAGCGTCCATCGTTGAAGTAGGCCGGTTTGCGAGGAACAACAAAACAAGCTTCGAGCGAACAGTTTTCGGCGCTCGACTATTGCCTGGGAGCCTACGTCCTCTGATTGAGTTTGTGTCCCGCAATAAACGGCGTCCGTTGTAGCTCGGCTAAGTCGGGTTGAAGAGTCGTCAGGTAGTACCGCTTTCGTGAAATTCCGTGAATTCAATAACAGGTTTAGGCTATTTGCGGGAATAGCGGTCGCGTTCGCCTTCCGCGGCGGCGCCGGCTATGCGCAGGACACCCCGGCGACTGAACCGGCGGTCGTGTTTCAGCGGTACATCGTCACATCGACGCCGATACCCAAGCGGCCCTGGCGATATGCTTCCATCCCAGGAGTCGAGATCCTTTCCCGGGCGGCCGACAGCAAAGCAGTTTGGTGGAGTGGCGGCCTCCAGCGAGACTTCGCGGTGCAAGAGGTCTTGATGTCGGAAAATGTCACTGCACATTTTTCGACGCCCTTTACGCTCATTATCGACGATTCGGCTCCGGCCAAGGCCACGGTGCCCACATTGGCAGTGCCGCCGACGGTTGTTTCCCGTGCATCAACTCACATTGGGCTGTTGCCCGGGCGGATTCAGATAAAGACGTTCTCATCTCCCGCATTCAGCTATGATGCCGACACTCTGGCGGGCCAATGCAACCTATACGAGGTTGCTGCCTTAGGAGACCTGACGAATGAGGGTTGGGATCTGGAGTACCGCCTCAGACGCTATACGCCGGTGCCTCCATTGTGGTTCCGCGCAGGGCTTTTAGGGCGATACGGCCTCATGGCGCACAATGTAGGCGGTTTCCTGTTTGAAAGGAAGAATGTGGGTGACAGTATGTTATTCGAGACCCAGTGGTACGTCGGCAAAGCGCTATTCTGGATCTCCGACGAATTCACGAAGAAGATTCAGAACTTAGAGTTCACCGACGAGCTCAATCACCGAGAATCTTGGGCCGGCGGCGGCCGCAATAACGCCGTCACGTTGCTGCCCTTTGAGCGGCTTTTTTCAGACAGCCTGCCGACGCCCGAAGCCGCCGATCTCTGGGATTGCGAATCGGCGCTATTTGTTCGTTGGGCCTTATTCGGAGACCAAAAGAATGCGGCTCGTGCGGCCGAATTCTGGCGCTTTGTCACGGGCGTATCGCGCGTGCCCGCAACGGAGGAATTCTTCCGGCAGTGCTTTGGATTTGGCTATGACGGACTGAAGATCGAACTCCTAAGGTACCTGCCCATTGCAACGAGGATTCAGCCAGAAGTCCGGGCGCCGCATGATGTTGCCGATGTCAGTTTCCGGGTGGCCACGAATGACGAGGTTGGCCGCATTATCGCTGATTGGCTTCGGATGAAAGCTGAAGACCTCCGGACCACCGATACGTCGCTCGCCAGGATCTATCTCCGGCAAGCCGGAAAGGTGCTGCTGCGGGCCTACCGCGGGGATCTCGGCATGCCGACGGATTTCAACTCCGGCGCGGATGCGGCCGACACGGCGGGGGCGAAGCGCAACAATGCAGTGGGTATGGCGGTCGTGATGGAGCCGATCGTCGTCAGCGCTGCGCCGATACACGATCCAGAGCTACTTGCGGTTTACGGCCTCTACGAGCGCGATATAGGCGATGACGCGAAGGCACGCGAACTTCTTGAGGCTGCGGCGAAGGCCGGCGCCCAACGCCCCGCTGCCTTTCGCGAACTCGCGCAACTGCGCTACGCGGATGTGGAGGCGCATCCTGCGGTCCCGGGCGGAAAACTCGGCGCCGGGCAAGTCGCGTTCGCGATCGAGCCTCTCCTCAGGGCCCGGCAAATGACACCGGCGGACCTGAGCACCTATGAATTGATGGCGGCCATCTGGCTCCACTCGGCGGCAAAACCGTCCGCCGCGGAATTGGCCTTTCTGACGGAAGCCCTATCGCTTTTTCCCAAGAACGCCGCGTTTGCATACGAAGCAGCCAGCATCTACGCAAAGTTCGGTTACGCAGCTGAAGCATCCAGAGCGATCGATGGCGCGTTGCCGTTTGTTACGAATGACGGAGTAAGAGACGGCCTGAATCGTCTAAAGAAGGCTCTCGCGACCGCCAGGGTCCAATAGCCCGAGAAGAGCCTTGCGGGCGGCTTCTTGTGTGCATTGCGACGTTCTGCACGCAGCATAGTCTTCGGCAAGGTGCTTAGCCCTCCTTGGCTTCGTTGCGTGGACGCTTCCACAAGTACCGTCATTCATTCAGTGACGAGCGTCTACGAAGAGCCACCTTTTCGAAAGGATGAAGAAGAGAAAAACGACCAGGGCCAAGAAGGCGACAAGAAGAACTTGCACCCACAATTTTTCGAAAACGGGCGGCTTCTCCTGTTTGCGAGGGGTTTCCATCGATCAATCTCCTGTGGCACGCTATACTGTGTCAGCCCGGGCGGCTATCACAGGCGGATACGGATAGCTTTAAGCTCCCGCTTCCTTTTGGCGGTCGTCTTAGCATATGAAGACCTGGCATCCCTGCGGATTGACCCCAGACCTGACGTGCTGGATCGCGCCATCCTTGCCGGCTGCGTCCATTCCCTGGAAGATCGGGAGGAGCGCATAGCGGTTCAACGCCCAGTGGAGCCGTTGCAGCTTGCACAGGCGAGCCACGTGCTTATCGAGAAGTTTTTGATAACGCTTCTGGGATTTGGAGAAGGACTTCACGAGGGTCGGCCATTCCTGGAGTTTGACGGTTAGTGCGGGCCGGACGCCAAAATCCTTTGAGTTGATTTTCATCTTTGAAGCCCCTTTCGGTCGCGGGATTCGCGGCCGTTCATTTTTTTGGTTTGTCGTGGCGAATCTCTTGCGCCGCCTGGTCCCAGTCCTGAGCCGCCCCGCCGTCCTTGCGGCCTCGCTTTTCGTAGAGTTCGTACGCGTGCTTGGCGATCTGCGGCGTCAGGTCGGTCGGTTGCTGGGCCACAGCATTTGGAATGAGCCACCGTATCATTAGGACCTTAATGGAGTCATTTACACCCAGGCATGCGATCAAAGCATAAGCAAAGACGGCGAGCGCCTGCCAACCGGGCAACGGTATGAGCCCTGGAAGGCCAACGAGGGTCAGGACCGTGCCGACGAGTGCGTCTGCAATGAGTGCGGCCATGAATGTCTTACTGGGCAGCGTCGTCCAAAACCAGCGACGCTCCCGCGCGGAGCCAACCGAGAACACCGCGAAATAGAGCAATGTCAGAAAGCTGAACGTGTAGAGAGCACTGTTGTGGGTCGCCAAGCCGAAACGCGTCCAACAGATCCAGAGGAGGAGGAGTGTTTCCGCAACCATCGCGATCCCCAGGGCCACGGACACGGTGATGAAGCCGCCTATGTTCCACGTCTCCGGCTTCTTGGACGGTTGGACGTGGTCAGTGGCCAGCGAGATCTTCGCAAAGTCTGTCATGAAGGTCAGCAGCAGCATGGCAAAGGCGGAGACCACGAATTTGCCCGTGACAGCATAGGCGATGGCCACGAAGGAAGCCTTTAGGATTGTGCGGCTGATCTTGTTAATGATCCAGGTCAGGATGCGTTGGTAGATCGTCCGTCCTTGCTCGACCAAGGCTACGATGTTTGTAAGGCCCGGCTCGGTCAGGACGACGCTCGCAGCACCCTTCGCGACATCGGTTGCCGAACTGACGGCGATTCCTACTTCGGCTTGCCGGAGAGCGGGAGCATCGTTGACGCCATCTCCTGTCATGCCCGCCACATGGCCAGCCGTCTGAAGGTGCTTGACCACAAGATACTTGTCCTCGGGAAAGACCTCGGCGAAGCCATCGGCTCCGGCCAACAGATCCACGGCCTTGTTGCCCGCCTGGCCATCCAGGGCCTTGAGATCCGAAACCCGCAGGATATTGGGTAATCCGACCCCTTGCCCGATCTCACGGCCCACCGCAAGCGCGTCGCCCGTGAGCATTTTTACAGAAACTCCCAAGTCCCCGAGTTCGGCGATAAGCTGTTTGGCGTCCGGCCTGGGCGGATCGTAGAGGGTCACTAGGCCAACCAAGCTTTGCGTCCCGTTCTCAGGACCCCGCGCGACGGCCAGGGTGCGGTAGCCCTTGGCGGCCGAATCGCGGACTCGCGCCTCCAATTCTTCAATCGCGGGAGCCTGGAGGCCGCAGGCCTCGGCGATCGTGCGGACTGCCCCTTTCATCACATGCAGGCGCTTCCCGTCCTGTTCAACCACGGCCTCCGTCCGCCGGTTCTTCGCATCGAACGGAGCAAAGGACACCGGCGTAACCTTGGAGAGATGGTCGAAGAGATGGCGATCCTTCGCCGCGGCTAGGAATGCCAGGTCAATTGGATCGTGGTTGGCTTCCTGGGAGGCGAGCGCGCCAGCCACCAATACGTCGGCTTCCGTTGCGTTCTCCAGCGGGATCACGCCGGTCACGGTGAGCTGGTTCAGCGTGATCGTGCCGGTCTTGTCCACACAGAGTGTGTCCATGGTGGCGGCATCCTCTGCTGCGCTCAGCCGGGTGACCAACACGCCCCGTTTTGCCAATTCCTTCGATCCGACCGCCATGCTGACCGTGAACATTACCGGGAGTGCGACCGGCACGGCGCTCATCAGGAGGACCAGCATGAGGGGGATCATCTCAATCAGCGGCGCGCCGCGAATCAGCGACAAGACGACGACGACGGCTATGAGCGCGCCGACGATCACAAAGAGCCAGCGGACGACTTTCGCCACAACAGCCTCGATGTGGAGTTTGGGGCGGGCCTCCTGGACCAGCTGCGTTGTTCGCCCGAAATAGGTTTTTGCACCGGTCAGCATCACAACGCCATTTCCCTCGCCCCGACGAACCACGGAGCCGGAGGAAAGTACTCCACCGACAGCGATATCCACATCCCTCGATTCGCCAGTCAGCGCAGACTGGTCGACGCTCACGGTTCCCGTGAGCAACTTGACATCGGCAGGGATGATATCGCCCGGGCGTACCCGGACAATATCCCCGGGAACCAACTCCCGGGCTGGAACCATTTGCCAGTTCGAATCGCGCCTTACACGCGCACTGACTTGAAGACGGCGACGCAGGGCCTCGACCACGTCGGCCGCTCGCTGCTCCTGCATAAAGCTCAAGACGGCGTTGATCACCAGCAGCGCTCCTATGACAGCTACGTCCGAATATTTTCTTAGGAAGATCGAGAGGACCATGATCAGCTCCAGCATCCAGGCCGAGATCCCCCAGAACTTCTTAAGAAACTTCAGGACTGGGTGCCCCCTTTTCTCAGCGACCTCGTTGTAGCCGCTTTCCTTGCGCCGGGTGTCCACGTCGGTGCCAGTCAGGCCGGTTTCGGGATTGACCTTGAGTGTCGCGAGCGTGTCAGGAACAGAAGCCTTGGCGATGTCGGGCGGAATTGTGTTCGCGGGCTTCTCTGCTGGGGAAGGACTTTCCGATTTGCTTGGAGTCATTTCCATGGCGAGTGAATTACTGGACAATGGCACGAGTCATACGGGCCCTCAAACGTCGCATTCGACTATATCGTTTCTGAGTGTCTGAGCTGACCTGAAAGCGAGGCTCGCAGACCCGGAAACGATCTCGCTGAAGCGAATGGGGTGCATCCTCCCGGGGCGAGCATCGACCCGGTTGGGAGATACCGCAGGCGTCCCGCGGTGCCCCTTTTGCCGACAATCACTGGGATGCCGGATCCGGCGCCGTCTGAGAGAGGGATCCAGCCAGCGTCGCACCGACCTGGTTTACCTTGTCGATGCCCATGGTAAGCGCCGTTAGGCCGGCAAGCCCACCGAGTTGCATGGATTCGACCGCGCTGCTCGGGACGATCACGATAGTGGAATTCGCCTTCAGACCCTCATAGAGCATGTTCATCGCGCGCAGGTGGAGGGCAACCGGGTTGTGCTCATAGCTCTTTGCGGCCTCGGCGAACTTCTCCGCGACCTGGCGCTCGGAGTCGCCCAGAATGACGCGCGCCTGGCGCTCACGCTCGGCTTGGGCCTGCATCGACATAGCATCCTCCAGGGCCGAGGGGATGAGCACGTCCTTGACCTCCACGCTTATCACATTGATTCCCCACGGTTCGGTCCGCTCATCAATGATTTTCTGCAGGACCGCACTGATCTTGTCGCGACCCTCGAGCATTTCCGAGAGAACAGTCTTGCCTATGACATCGCGCAGGGCCGTCTGCGACGCCCAGCTGATTGCGCTCTTGTAGTCCGCCACATCGAGAGCGGCCTTCTTCGGGTCGACAATCTTCCAAAAGAGCACCGCGTCTACGTCCACGGGCACGGTGTCCTTGGTCAGGGTCTTCTCCGCCTTGAACGCCGTTGTGATTACCCGCGTGTCGATCCAATAGGGAATCTCGTCCATGATCGGAATGATGTAGAAGAGTCCCGGTCCCTTGAGTTCGTGGAACTTGCCGAGGCGAAGGATTACGGCCCGGTCCCATTGAGCCGCCACCTGAATTGCCAGGGAGATAAAGATGGCGATGACGACCGTAGCGGTGCCGATGACAAATACCTGGGCGTTGTCCCCGGCGGTGTAGCGGGCATAGGCCAATGAGGCCCCTATGGCGATGATCACGAGGGCGATCAGCTTAGAGAAAGAGCGATTTGAACTCATGTTTTTGGGCGATGCACCTCGATTGGGCCAGCAGGTGCGCCTCCCTTTGTCGGAGCAATATGCAAGTGAATGATACCCCATGTGGGGCGTTCCGCCCATGGGGTGTAGACCTATGGCAGGGGTATAGGATCGTCCGCACCATCCTGAAGCGTGGGGTAGCTCTCGCTTTACCCGCCAGTGAGAGTGTTAGTTCTTTGCTGGAGCAGGTACCCGTGCCAAACGCTTCACTTCATTGCACTTGGCTGCACTCAGCTGCCTTTCTATAAAACTAAAAGGCCCGCTCGGAAGGGGTTATCCTAGCGGACCTTAGAGTGACTTAAATTGGGTGCAGGGGCTGGATTTGAACCAGCGACCTTCAGATTATGAGCCTGACCTGTTTTCCCTACGAAGAGACCCCGGAAAACCCCTGTTTCGGGGGACCTATTGGGGGGCGGACGCTGGTGCCGACACAGGTGCACTATAGCGACTCTAGCGCGCGAATCTGTCCGGGGGGGACCCTAATCCTGCTGTGCTTCAATTACTACTTCGACCGAAACCGAATAGCTCCGAAATGTCGCGGCGCTCTTTTTTTGTGGGTCGGCCCATGCCCCGTTTACGGGCAAGCATGTGCTCAATACCAGCCTGTTTCGCCCGCTCGTATTCGGCTGCGGGGGTGTGATCCGTCATGTACTCCGGCAACTGTTTAGCGCTGACCCGTGAACGCGGTATCGCGACGACCTTGATCGTGCGGGTGACCACGCCGACGCGCACGATGAGAACTTCACCGATATGGACATCGCGGCCCGGTTTGGCTTCGAGTTCGCCGATAAGCACATGACCAGCGCGACAGGCCGCCGTGGCGAAGGGGCGCGTCTTGAACACCCGCAGACTCCAGAGCAATTTGTCGAGCCGGGGGTCGCCCATGGAAATAGATTCAAGCTGGAAAAATACGGAACTCAAGAAAGCAAAGCCATGACCTGCCGTACCTGCTGGCGGAGGACTAGGAGTATTTCGAGAATGAAGGGTCCTTGGGATCCTCGGGGAGCTTAATTTCAAAGTACTCTGAAAAATATTTCCCCACCCGAGGGGCTGTAATGTTTGTACAGGTGACCTCGCCGGATGCCTCAGGCGCCCGGAGATCCCGTTGGCGACAAGGTCAAAGAATCCCTACAGCCGCAGCTGCGCCGAGATGACGAAGAAGCCGAAGAGCAGCGATATAGTCGGCCAGTTGACGTAGGAGAAGGTCGCCGATGTTGAACTGCCCGAGACGATCACCATGGCCATAGCCCGAGAAGGGCGATCCCCGAACGGTTCAGCTTCAGGTCTGGGATCCGGCCGACCGCAAGGCCGACATAGGTCAATACAAAGAGGGGCAAGGACAATGGGCCTTTATTCTGCTGCGACTGTCATTGGGGCGTGATTCCTGCCGGATCGACCTTGCTAGGGCGATGGCTCGGGCATACTGTTGCACGATGTCTTCTGCGACGAAATTTCTGATAGCCGTCGTCGTGTTGTGCGTGCTCGCTGCCTTCTGGGCGGTGTCCAGCTACAACCGCCTGGTCAGCCTCCAGCAGGCGACCGACTCGCAGTGGGCGCAGGTGCAGAATGTCTACCAGCGCCGAGCGGACCTCGTTCCCAACCTCGTCAGCACGGTCTCTGGGGCGGCCAACTTCGAGAAGTCGACGCTGATCGCCGTCACGGATGCCCGCGCGTCCGTTGGAAGGGTCCAGCTGCCCGCCGGCACGGCTCCCACGGATCCCGCCCAGCTGGCGGCCTTCCAGCAGGCGCAGGGCCAGCTGGGAGCCGCTCTCTCCCGTCTGCTCGTGGTCTCGGAGCAATACCCGGACATCAAGGCCACCGCCGGCTTCCGCGACCTGCAGGCGCAGCTTGAGGGTACGGAGAACCGTATTGCCGTGGAGAGGGGGCGCTTCAACGAGGCCGTCCAGGCCTACAACACGGCCATCCGGAGCTTTCCGGGGATGTTTTTTGCGGGCCCGATGGGCCTTGCCTCCCGCCCCTATTTCGCGGCTATTGCGGGATCTGAGGTCCCGCCGAAGGTCCAGTTCGACTTCAACGCTCCTGCGGCGCCGGCAAAACAGTGATCGTTCGCACCATTGCACTCGCAGCGTTCGCGTTCGCTGCGGCGGGGGCCGGGGCGGCGGAAGTCATCCCGCCGGCGCCTGCCGCCCATTTCAACGACTACGCTTCGCTGGTCGGCCCGGCGACAGCCACCAGGCTGGACCAGGAACTCGATCAATTCGAGAGAGACTCCTCCAACCAAGTCGTGGTCGCCATCTACCCGACGATGCAGAGCGACTCGTCGATCGAGGATTACACCGTGCGTGTCGCGCAGGCGTGGCATGCGGGGCTCAAGGGCCGCGACAATGGAGCCATCCTCTTCATCTTCGTCCGGACGCACCAGCTGTTTATCCAGGCGGGCTACGGCCTGGAGGCAAGGCTCACCGACGCAACCTGCAAACAGATCATCGAGGACGACATCGCCCCCGCCTTCAAGAAGGGGGACTACGACGGGGGGGTTGCCGCCGGAGTGGAGGCCATTCTGGCCGCGGCACGCGGCGAGTACCAGGGCACGGGACGGACAGTCGGCGAAGCGCGGGCGCAGCATTCGTCCGGCCTTTGGACCTTTGCGATCCTTGCCATCATCCTGATCGCGATGAGCTACATACGCAGGCAGGCCTGCGTCTATAATGGCCGGCGCCGGAGCGGGTTCGGCTCGGGGATGCTGGCGGGCATGTTAATCGGCGGCGCGAGAGGAGGCTTCGGCGGCGGCGGAGGAGGATTTGGTGGAGGAGGATTCTCCGGCGGCGGAGGAGGTTTTGGGGGCGGAGGCGCGGGAGGAAGCTGGTGATGCACTGGCGCATCTACATGCCGAAGATTGAGCACGAGCGCGTGCTCGCCGCCATCCGCGGCGCCGAGGCGAGGACCTCGGGCGAGATCCGCGTATTGATCGCTCGGCACAAGGTCAGCGATCCCGTGGCCGCCGCGAAAGAGTATTTCACGCGCCTGGGCCTGGAGAAATCACCCCACAGGAACGGGGTCCTGATCTTCCTTGCCCCGCTCTCGAGGAATTTCGCGGTGATCGGCGACTCTGCCGTGCATGAGAAATGCGGCGATACTTTCTGGACGGAGCTGGCGGCGACGATGGGCGCGCGCTTTAGGCAAAAGGCCTTCACGGATGGCCTTGTCCACGGGATCGAGCGCGCCGGGGAACTGCTTTCCGCTACATTTCCGCGATCGGCCGATGACGGCCATGCTGGCAAGGCGATGGCATCCGAGGTCGATTAGGTTACGGGCAAAAAGGGGCCGCCAGCGCGTGCGAGCGCCTTCTAGGCCGCGACCGGGGGCTCGTGCAGGAAAAGGGTGATTCCTTGTCACTTTTTGCCGACTTGCGGGTTGCCAAGCGGCTCCGAGGTGGAGGCCACGGTATCCCCAGCGAGGTGGTCAAGCGCCGGTACAAGTCTGGAATCAGCAATTTTATAAACCTCTACCTGCCGTTGGCAGACTCGTGGTGCGTGTATGGAAATTCAGGCACGACCACAGAGCCAGAGGCCCGCAGAATTCGGGCGGAAAGTTCCAGTTGCATCAGGCGACACGGTGGCACGGGGGTCAGATGCTCGAGAATGGAGCGGGCCTCAACCAGCAATGCACGCAGCTCTCGGACGCACCTCCTGAGCGTTCGAAGGGACCGAGGGGTAGACACAACGGGCGACCTCGTCCGATCTGGAACGAAGCATTTCTTCACCCGAGAATACTACAAGGGGAGGCATTGGGCCGGCTAACCGAGTTGAGGCCCCACCGTGCCGGAAAACCCTTTATTGAGAATGCGGTAAAGAAATGACCGTTATCCCTGTCCTCCAGCTCAGGCTACCGCTAAGTTAAAACACGGCAGCAACCACGGGCGGCAGCTCGATCCGCTGCCGGTGACAAAAGTCCGTCAAAAGCCTCTGCAGCCAAGGCCGGTTGCAACAGAATTTGGTCGCTCGTATGAACCGCTTGCCCATATCCGCCTCTATGATGTAGTTCTCTATCCTGACCGTAATCACCGTCGCCTCTCCGTCCAACAGGCAAGAGACTTCCACCGTTTTGCGCTGGGAGTCGATTTGCAGGCTCTCCACCTTTCCATAGCGGCCGATCAGGTTGTTGGCCCAGATCTGGGCTGCTCGACTGGCGAAGGCGTCTTTGGCGGCTGTGAGCATGGCGGCCATTCAATGCATATAACTCTTACGACTCCGGTAGTCCGCGATAAAGATACTGATCACGAGCCAAAAGCTCCCTACCGCCGCCGCAACAAAGCAGAAGATCGCCAGCGCCGGAAAACCAAAGAGTCGGTAACGGGTCTCCACGCGCATCAGCAATGACGCGCCGACGATCAGCCCGGCCAACACGATGCCCATGGTGATGCGGTTCGCGATCTTCTGCATGCCGTCCATCACCATCTTGGCATCGGTCGCCTTCACCTTTACCTCCAGCTCGGAGTTGGTGATCGCGTCCATGATCCGGTTGAGCCGGGAAGGCAGTCCCACCGTAAAATCCTTCATCTCAAGGGCCGTGCCATAGATGCTGCCCTGCGTGAGATCCTTGCTCATCTGTCGGGTCATCAGTGCGGCGACATGGCGGCGGATCGAGGCATTGGTATCAAACTCCGGATCGAGGATCCGGCCGATCTCGTCCAGTTGCAGCATGGTTTTCCCGAGCAGCACCAGTTCGCTGGGGACAATGAGTCCGTTTTCATGGGCGATGCCGCTCACTTCAAGCAGGGAGCGACCCACATTGAGCTGCTCCAACCCCTGGTCCCGTCGCAGCGCCACCAACTGCGAGATTCTCCGGCGGAATTCGGGTGCGGTGAACTCATCAAGCTTATCACTCATCCGGATGGCAATTTCGGCAACGGTCTCGCCGTTGCCCTCGCTGATGGCCAGCAGGATCTTCAGCAGATTCTCCTGCATGGCGGGGGCCGTATGGCCCACCATCCCGAGGTCGATTAGGGCGATGCGCCCATCTTTCGTGACGAACACGTTGCCGGGATGTGGGTCGGCATGAAATAATCCATCGACAAGCACCTGTTGCAGGTAGGCCTTGAACAATTCCTCAGCCAGCAGCGCGCCTTTCAGTTTGCGCCGTACCAGCGGACCAAGCGTGGTGATCTTCTGCCCCTGCACTTCGTCCATGGTCAGGACTGAACGAGTGCAATAGTCGGGAACGGGCTGCGGCACCTGGATGAGTTTGAATTTTTTGAGGTTCTTTCCGAGCGCGATGAGGTTGTGGGCCTCGCGCTCATAGTTGAGCTCCTGCTGGATCGTCAGTCGGAATTCTTGGAGGGTAACGAGGAAGCGGTGGCGCCGGCCGAACGAAGTGTGTCCGTCGAGGAAGCTGGCAATCTGCTCCAGCACATCAAAGTCCTCTGCGATTTGCTGGCGGATATTTGGGCGCTGCACCTTCACTACCACCGCCCTGCCGTTCCGCAACGTCGCGCGATGCACCTGCCCCAACGAGGCAGCCGCCACGGGTTCAATGTCGAAATGAGAATACGCCTTGGAAATTCTGACGCCAAGTTCGGCCATCACGACTTCCTCCACCTCGGCATAGGAGAACGGCTTCACATTGTCCTGCAGACGCGCAAGGGCCTTTAAGTAGGCTTCGGGCAGCAAATCCGGTCGGCCGGCGAGCACTTGCCCCAGTTTGACGTAGGTCGGCCCCATTGCCTCCAGATCATCCGCCAGCTGCTCGGGCAGAGGCTTTCCTTCGGAAGGTTTTGAACCCGCTGTCAATGGCTGGCCTTCGGCGGCCGCCTGTACATCAACGCCGAAACCTTCCTCCGAGCTCATTTGCTGCGCCAGGTCGGTGCGACCATATTTCCACAGCAGGGAAGTGATCTGCCGATAACGTTTGAGATGGAAGGCGGAGAATTTCATGAAGGAATTCAATGCCCGCACAGAAAAACAGAGCAACCAAGGCGGCGTTGATTCGCCCCTTGTGCCGCGTCTTCTCTCTTATGGTCGCCGGTCCAAGCTACAGACAATGACGCTCGCCGTGACCATGGCCAGATCTGAAAGGTTTCCATATTTCGCTACCTAGAGGATGCGCGTTCCGGGTCATCGGCGGTATGGGGCCTTTACCTACGGAGTCTTACCTATTGAAGTAACATATGGCATATCCCCTGCGATGTTCGGGGGGGTGGGAATGCCAATCGGACAGAAAGTCGACACGGAGGTGCTGCGGAAGCGTAGACTCGCCGCCCGCAAGCTGCTGGAGGACGGGATACCACAGGCCGAGGTGGCTCGGCGGTTGAAGTTCAGCCGGCAATCGGTGAGCCGCCGGGCGGAGACGCCGAAAAGATAACTCGGCTCGATACGCCGTTTTGGCCGCAAGAGCACGATTGACGAGGCCTTGATGGGGAAGCTTCGCAAAAGCCTGTTGGCCGGAGCCAAGAAGCAGGGGTATTCTGCTGATTTGTGGACCCTTTCACGGGTGCTCACGCTGATCGTCAAACTCGGAGGCTCGTGCTTTAGCACCGTCCACGTCTGGCGGCTTCTGGTCCGGATGGGCTTCAGCCCCCAGCGTCCGTTCAGCTGTGTCCGTGAGCGCGATGAGGCAGCAATCGACGATTGGAAGAGCCAGGAATGGCCGAGCCTTGAGAATAAGCCCTGAAGGAGGGGCGCACCCTCAGGTTATGAGCCTGGCGACTGTGTTTCTACTAGAGGATGTCGACTAAGTGCTGTGCCCAGCAGAGGTGATCGACCGGTCATACTGCATGACAACCCTTTTGTTATGTCGGCAACTACCATTAAACTAGATGCAGACTTGGTGAAAAAGGTCGCGTCCTTGAAACCGAGGGATGAGAGCATCTCCGTCTTTGTGGGGCAGATCAATTGTATCAAAGCCGCTTGAATTGGTGTCACTTTATCGGTGTAAGCCCAACCCGTGATTATCACGCATCCAAATCTTCCAGCAACTGCTTTCACCAACGACTGTGAATTCCGACTTCAAGCGTTGGGCAAAGAGAGCTTCTTTGAACTCCAACGCGACTTGATAATATGGCTTTTTTGGTTCCATTACTGCATCGGCTTGTGAAAGGAGGTTATCAGCATTGGGATGATGGTTTGGTCCCATATAGCGGCCGATGTGCCACGCTACTTGGTCACCAATCAGTGGATACAATCCCAGAGCAAATGGGAATGGGTTACTCCAGTCTAAGCACAACACCTTGCCTGGATGCGGTTTTTGCCGAGCTAACAGGTCCAAACCGTCGTTCAACCAATTAGCATAGGCGGCGGCAGAGCCACTAGGGTCGTATATTGAGGCCGGTTTCTCACTTGGAAAATATCTCATGGGCATTCCCGTCCATGAAAAACTTTGCACAAACGTTGTGCCGCCGGTTCGCGGAAGGTGGACCTTTTTTTCGAGGAACGCATACGGGAGGCTAGCCCAAGGCTGCCAGGAAAAAGAGAATCCGATCAGAAATCCAGCGGCAGCTAGTAAGCCGGCACGTTTCTGCCTCATACACGACGCGCCTAAGATCCAGCCCAATGCGCCCCAGATCGGGAATTCTGACAGTTGATAATTTGTCGTGTTTGCAAGGAAGACGCCACCTGAAATCGCTACCACGAGTAGGCACGAGATCCAAGAAGCGCGACGGACCTGGCCAGCTGGGGAGTTGGCGCCAGGACATCTTTGAGTTCCATCACCACGGGATCAGGGCCTCCACACTCGCCCATCGGGAGAGCCTTAGCCAGGCAACCGTGGGGGGCATCTACTCGCAGTTTACCGAGCTGAGGGCACGAATGCGCCAGGGCTTGGACTGTCCGCGGGTGTTCGGCATCGACGAGTACACCCAGCACGGGGCCAGCGCTTCGCGACCACTCTGAGTGATCTCACGTGCCACCGTGTCTTCGACATCGGCCCAGCGGAGGAGCGTCCGTCCGATTTGTCGACGGCCCAGTCAATATTGCGGTAGCGATTCGATTGGGTCGTGCCGGAAGTGGTAATATTTTGAGCTTATCCGGTCTCTACCCGTGCCAAACGCTTCATTTCATTGCACTTGGCTGCACTCGGCTTCCATTCCAGAAAACTCAAAGGCCCGCGTGGAAGTGATTATCCTGGCGGGCCTTAGAGTGTCTGAAATTGGGTGCGGTGGCTGGATTTGAACCGGCGACCATCAGGTTATGAGCCTAACAACCTGCCTATGAGAAAAATACTCCAGAGTGGAGCCGACGGTTTCAGACCGTAATGAACCCTCCTCGGGGCGAGCCCCGAGGTATCACAAAAAGGGGCTTTGCCCCGATGCCAGCGGGCGGCATCCATCTCCGCAGCAAGCTGCGGAGAACTGTGCCGTCCAGATTAGACGGGGTTGGACGGGGCTATTTTGGACACTGGGGTTTCGGAGTGAGCTCTCAACGCGTCCAAGGCGTAATTCTCATGCTTTTTCCTTGCGGTTTTTCGGGAGGTATTTCCTATTCGCGAATAGGAAATGATTGCTAAATCCCAAGATGTTGTCGTCGCTTTGTCGTTGGTTGTCCTAAGCAGGGAGCAATCCAAGCGAATGGCCTACGGCCAACTCGGGGAGATGCTTTGCATGAGTAGTTCGGAAGCATTCAAGGCCACTCAAAGACTGATCAGATCTGCGCTCGTCGAGCCAGGCGGTTGGCGGCCATTGACCGGCCCTCTTTGGGATTATTTGGTCTACGGTGTACCCCACGCATTTCCGGGGAAAATCGGTGAACCTACACGCGGATTAGCGACGGCATGGGCTGCGGATCCCATCGCGAAATTTATGCCCCAGGGTTCAGACTTGCCACCCGTTTGGCCTTGGTCCGAGGGGCGAGTGAGGGGTCATTCCGTGGAACCGCTCTTTCCTACTGTCCCGGATGCGCTCAAGAATCTGCCCGCACTCTATGCTCCGCTTGCCCTAGTGGATTCGTTGCGGGTGGGTCGCGCTCGTGACCGCGAGATTGCTCGAAAAATGCTAAAGGAGTTCTTGCACCATGATACCCCAGTGGCTGTCTGAAAACCTCCCAACCGTATCAAGACGCATTCGTCCGCTGGGCATCGACTATGCGTTTCTGGGTGGATGCATCGTGCCGTTGCTGCTCGACGATCCCGACGTGGTCCCCATTAGGCCGACGAACGACGTCGATGTTATTATCATGCTCGTCGGTCAACGCCAGATGGCATCAATTGAATTGAGGCTCCGTGAGGAGGGATTCAAACATGCGGTATACCCAGGAGCTCCCATGTGCCGGTGGGAATTGTGGGGAATAACTGTCGACGTCATGCCCGATCGGGAGGCTGAGTTCATGGGGTTGAACACGAGGTGGTTTTCGGAAGCATTGCAGAGTGCGACGGTCCATAGGATCCCGGGGGGCGAGGTGCCGGTCATTTCGGCCCCAACGTTCATTGCAACCAAACTCGTTGCCTTTACAGACAGAGGAAAGGGCGACTTCTACCATCGAGACATAGAGGACGTGATCTCGATCGTCGACGGTCGCACGTCGCTTAAAGAGGATTTGGAGGCTTCCTCCCGGGAGTTGCGCGCTTATGTGAGTGCCGAACTTACACGGTACTTGGCAAACCCAGGCTTCGTTGACCAACTGCCTGGCCATCTTCCGGGCGATCCTGCCAGCCAGGGGCGGCTCCCGCTACTCATCGAAAGGCTCACTGTGATCTCGAAAATGGCGTAGTCTTAAAACAAAAAGGCCCTTGGATTGGATCCAAGGGCCTCAAATTGGGTGCAGGGGCTGGATTTGAACCAGCGACCTTCAGGTTATGAGCCTAATGGTTCTCTCTCAATATTTTAGCTTCCCTCGGGCGGGACGGACAGGGACCGACTGGGACGGACAGGGACGGGGTCGAAATGGACAGTGTTTGGACAGTAAGATACCGCACATATCTGGTGTGGTTATGATTCGGGATTGAGATCCCTTGCCGAAACTTCTGGACGCTGCGCTTCTGCTCATCCGCAGAGGCTTTATTGTGACTCCCCTCAGTCATTCAACCGTAAGCGGCAAGCAGGGGACAGCCTAGGCAACTTGTCGCGCGCGCAGTAAGCTGCGCGTGATGAATGACTCCAAGACGCTGGTGGTGAGGGATCGGCGTGAGCCGGTGAGCGTAGAGGAGCG
>Ga0182030_10009493_pt1 | contig 19909 bp, 16 predicted proteins | sample 812S3MmetaG_FD_121299 | JGI IMG/M metagenome (GOLD analysis project Ga0182030, IMG submission 121299) | Permafrost microbial communities from Stordalen Mire, Sweden - 812S3M metaG (Illumina Assembly) | ecosystem: Environmental > Terrestrial > Soil > Wetlands > Permafrost | place: Sweden... | reverse complement strand
GGCGAGCTGGGCACGGTTTATCGCTACGAGCGCTCCGGGGTGATGCACGGACTGATGCGGGTCCGGGGATTTACCCAGGACGACGCGCACATCTTCTGCACTCCCGATCAGATCGAAGGCGAGATCGAGGGCTGCATCGACTTCGCCATCAGCGTTCTGCATACCTTCGGCTTCGAGGAATTCCAGGTCGAGCTCTCGGGCTGGGATCCGGAAGACCGCGCCCACTACGTGGGCTCGCCCGAGCAATGGGAGCTAGCCCAGAGCTCGCTCAAGACGGTGCTGGAGCGCAAGCAGATTGCCTACAAGTTTATCCCCGGCGAAGCGGCATTCTATGGCCCCAAGATCGATGTGAAACTGGTCGATGCCATCGGCCGTCTGTGGCAGCTCTCGACGGTGCAGTTTGACTTCAATCTTCCGCAGCGATTCGAGCTTGAGTATGTAGGCGAAGACGGCCAGCGCCATCAGCCTCTGATGGTGCATCGCGCCCTGTACGGCTCGGTCGAACGCTTCTTTGGAGTGCTCATCGAACATTACGCCGGAGCCTTCCCGGTCTGGCTCTCGCCGACGCAGGTCGCCATCGTTCCCATCGCGGAGCGCCACATCGACTACGCCAACAAGGTCGCGGCGGCTCTGAAGGCCATTGGGGCGCGGGTTGATGTGGACGGGCGCAATGAAAAGATGAACGCGAAGATCCGCGAGCACGCACTACAAAAGGTCCCGTTCATCCTCGTCGTCGGTGACAAGGAGTCCGAGATCGGCGAGGTCAACGTGCGGGTGCGCGGACAGGATAAGGGCGAGGGCAGCGTCACCATCGAGGCCTTCACCGCCCGCGTGCAGCGGCTTATCGAGTCGCGCAGCACCAAGCTGGAGTAAGTACAGCTCTTGGCGGCACGGCTGAAGCCATGCCCTTTCAAAAGCGGGTTATGAAACAGCTACCAGGAAAAATTGTGCCAGAAAAAATCGTGGCCCGCAGTGGATGCGGGCCGCCAGATGGTTGTGGGACTACTTAAATCAGCGGTGCCCGGCGAAGTTGTCAGCGGGTCCGTTCATATCCATAGGTTCCGTATTCGTAGGTGTCATTTCTAAAGGCGTCATTCTGCGTCTGCGTCGAGCGCCAGTTGCTGGTGTCCGAGTTGGGTTGCATCGCAGCGTTCGAGCCGTTGTTTGAGCCCATCGAGTTGTCAGCGCTATTGGCGTTCTGGGAATCGGTGCTCGATCCCATCGCCGCAGGCTGTATGTCGCCTGAGCCGGTGGTCGCGGTGCTTCCGGCTGTACCAGAGCACGGCGCGCTGCCCGTCGTCTGAGCCCAGGCGAGTGTTCCAAGCGAGATTGAAAGGGTCACGATCAAAAGAAGCTTCCGCATTTTTTCTCCATCTCCCTGTGCCGCTGGTGAGCGGCACAATCCTCAAGATTTTCAGAAGTGAGGTTCCAGTTGAGATGGCGATCGGCGAACAGAGGTTGGGCTGGAATCGTTAGACACTCTGGAATTCGAGAGCTGGATTTCGCCGGGGAGCTAGGACGAGGGCAAATGCGGAGACACGGGCTGATGTGCAGATCAGTCGTCGCCCTCAGTCGTCGTCCTCAGTCGTCGCCCTCGGCCTCGTCCTCGGCGTCGTCCTCATCGTCATCCTCATCCCAGGCGAGAAGGACGGCGATGGCGAGCGGCGATACGACATAATCCGTTAGCGGGGCAACCAGGCTTGCGCTGCACTGCATGCAGCTTAGAGGGATGGGCCGGAACGTATGCCCAACTTCCACCGGCTCTATACTCATGGGAAAATTTTCCTTCGCATACATCCTGCCCGGTTTGCGGCGAAGCTCCAAGCGGCGGTTCAGCTTGCAAAACAATTCCCTTCCCGCACGTTTTCCACAAGGGAACACGGACCAATTTGACCTGAAGGCGGCACGAATTTCGTAGGCTCGGCGTGGGCCTGCGAGGGCTTTCCGCCGACCGGGAGCCCATGGCGGTGCACACTTCCGCTATCATGTAGCGGTGCTCGACCGACTTGAAGGCTACCTGCGCAAGCATCGTCTCGTCTGTCCCGGCGAGCGCGTCGGCGTGGCGGTCAGCGGCGGAGCTGACTCGGTAGCACTGCTGCGGGCCTTTGCCGAACTTACCCCCAGCCTTGGGATCGTGCTATTCGTGCTCCACCTTAATCACAATCTGCGCGGGCCGGAGTCGGAAGGCGACGCCCGCTTTGTTGGCGAACTGGCGGCGCAGTTGTCTCTGGAAGCCGCCATCGAGAACGAAGATGTTGCCACGCTTGCTACGCTGCTCCATCTCTCACTGGAAGCCGCTGGGCGGCGTGCCCGCTATGGGTTCTTCCAGCGCGCGGCGGCCGCTCACCGGCTCGATTGCGTGGCCACGGCCCACACTCGCGACGATCAGGCGGAAACCGTTCTGTTGCGGCTGCTGCGTGGCAGCGGAACGAGCGGCCTGGCTGGAATTCACCGTAGCTTTAATTTGTCAGAGCTTAATCTGTCCGAGTTTGATCTCTCCGAAGCTGGCTCCGAAGGGGTGGATACGGATGAAGCTCCGGCTCAACCGCCGCGGCTGATTCGTCCCTTGCTTTCCAGTAGTCGGCAAGAAATTGAAGAGTTTCTCGGCTCGCTGGGCCAGCCATTTCGCCAGGACGCTTCCAACCTTGATCCGCGCTTTCTCCGCAACCGGGTGCGCGCCGGACTGCTGCCGGGGCTGGAGCGCGACTACAATCCGCGGCTGCGAGAGGCTCTGTGCGAAACTGCTGAAATTGCCGCCGCCGAAGATGCGTTTCTCGATGAACTGGTCTCCGCCGTCGTTGGAGCTGAAAGAAAGCTCGAAGGCGGCGTCGAATTAGAACTCCTACGGAAGCAACCGCTCGCCCTGCAGCGACGCATCTTGCGACGGCTTTGCCGGCCGCATAGCCTGGCGCTGAGTTTTGCCCAGATCGAAGGCCTGCGCGAGTTTGCTCTCGCCGGTCATGCCGGACGCATCAATCTGGTGCGCGGCTTTGCCGCTGAAGTTGTCCGCGCGAAGTTCCTTCCTGCCCGTCTTTGCTTGCTGCCAAAGCAACATGCGCAGCCGGATTCTGAAACTTATTGCTTCGAGTTTCGCATTCCGGGTACAGTCTTTCTATCCGAACTCTGGAGACGGCCTGCTATGTGTATTCGCGCGACCCTGCTGGATCGCAGAGCGGCCGTTGCGATGTACAATCATGGTGATCTTTTGAGCTCTGAGCGGGTTGGCACCCGTCTTACGATTCGCAATCTATGCCCAGGCGACCACTTTCGTCCCCTGCACAGCAATGGCGAACGCAAGGTCAACCGCCTGCTACAGGAGTTGTCAATTCCGGCCGCACTCCGCCGGCGCTGGCCTGTAGCCCTGGCCGGAGGACGCATCGTTTGGGTTCCGGGATTGCCGGTGGCGAGGTACGCCGCGTGGGTTCCTGGGGACGGCGAAGCCGCTCTTATTGAGGCATGCAACGGAGAGGATGCGATATCGAATGGTTCAGCCATACTCTGAATATCGTGAACTCGTTATCTCCGAAAAACGCTTACGGGAGCGCATCGCATCGCTGGGGCGCCAGATATCGCGCGATTACGCGGGGCGCGTCGTGCATTGCGTGGGCGTGCTGGAAGATGGGTTTCTTTTCGTCGCCGACCTGGTGCGTGAAATCACCTGCGACGTGCGCTGCCAGTTTGTGAAACCTTACGCTCGCGAGTTCCTGGATAACCAGACCGCGACCAAGGAGATCTTCTATGCCCCGGAGGTCGAGGTCGAGGGGCAGCACATTCTGCTGTGCGAAGGAATCCTCTCGACCGGGCAGACCACCGATTTCCTGATACGCAACTTCCAGGCCCGCGGCGCAGCATCGATCGCCGTCTGCGGACTGCTTGACCGTCATTTTGATCGCCGCGTCGATATCGACGTGACGTACTGCGGCTTCCTCGTGGGACCGCAACGCCTGGCCGGCTTCGGCCTTGGAACGCCTACCTTGAACCGCAATCTTCCCTATATCTATGCGGTCCCTGGAGTTTGCCCGTAGTGGCGTTTTCACCTCCGGCTATATATACTTTTTGATTAGAAGCTATTTCGTAACCGGCTTGGAGCTCCGCGCCGCATTCCCTCAGGGGCTAAAGCCCGCGATTTTCCTCCTCCTTGGCGGCAGGGCGGAATACAGGCCCTTTCAAAACCGGGTTATGAAACAGCTTCTACTAGGGGTGTCTGCTTTCGTATCTTGAATCGCCGCATCTGATCAATACAAGCAGAGCCTGGTTGGCGCGGAAAAGCGCTGCAATGTACGGGGATTTTAAAAAACAGGTAAAATCCGAAGGGGCGGAAAATCATGGTTCCCGCAGCATGGGCGGGCATCTAACCCATTGGGACGTCTTTTTGGTTGAGAGTTTTTCCCGTTCTACATAGAGGAGTTTTTCGGTGAATTCGACGGTCAAACAGGTCGTGTTCTGGCTCGTGATCTTGCTTTCTGGCGTGTTGCTCTGGTCGGTTGTCAAGAACAACAGCACGGGCGTCAAAGATAGTGAAGTCAACTTCTCGCAGTTCTTGTCCGATGTGGACGCGGGCAGGATCAAGGACGTAACCGTTCTTGGACCCGAGGTCCGGGGCAGCTACCGCGATCAGAAGGCGGGCTTCCACACCACGGTGCCGCCCAACTATACCGATATGTACAAGAGCCTGCGCGACAAGGGCGTCAACATCACGGTAAAGGACGTGAGCGGCGGCGGTTGGTCCAGCTTGCTGCTGCAGATGCTGCCTCTGGTCGTCATTCTCGGCCTGTGGTTCTTCATGATTCGCCAGATGCAATCGGGCGGAAACAAGGCGCTGTCATTCGGCAAGAGCCGCGCCCGCCTGCTTTCGATGCAGCAGAAAAAGGTGACGTTCAAGGATGTCGCCGGCGTCGATGAAGCCAAGGAAGAGCTGCACGAGATCATCGAATTCCTGCGCGAGGCGCAAAAGTTCCAGAAGCTCGGCGGACGCATTCCCAAGGGCGTGCTGCTTGTCGGATCTCCGGGAACCGGGAAAACGCTGCTTGCCCGCGCCGTTGCCGGCGAAGCCAATGTTCCGTTCTTCTCAATCTCCGGCTCGGATTTCGTCGAGATGTTTGTCGGCGTGGGCGCAAGCCGCGTCCGCGACCTCTTTGAGCAGGGCAAGAAGAACGCTCCGTGCATCATCTTCATCGATGAAATCGACGCGGTCGGACGCCATCGCGGCGCCGGACTCGGCGGTGGACACGATGAGCGCGAGCAGACCCTCAATCAATTACTGGTGGAGATGGACGGCTTCGAGTCCAACGAGGGCGTCATCCTGATCGCCGCCACGAACCGTCCCGACGTGCTTGATCCTGCGCTGCTCCGCCCCGGCCGCTTCGACCGGCGGGTGGTAGTAGCGCGCCCCGACGTGCGTGGCCGCGAAGAGATTCTGCGGGTCCACACCCGGAAGATTCCGATCAACGACGATGTCGACCTCTCGGTTCTGGCGCGCGGCACACCGGGCTTTAGCGGCGCCGACCTGGCCAACATGGTCAATGAAGCGGCCCTGCTCGCCGCCCGGCAGAATCGCAAGACGGTGCTGATGGTCGACTTCGAGCTGGCCAAGGACAAGGTGCTGATGGGCGCCGAGCGGCGCTCGATGATCCTTACCGACGAAGAGAAAAAGAACACCGCCTATCACGAGGGTGGACACGCCTTGGTGGCGGCCAAGGTTCCGCACGCCGATCCGTTGCACAAGGTCACGATCATTCCTCGCGGCATGGCGCTCGGCGTCACCATGCAGTTGCCTATCGACGACAAGCACACCTACGACCGCGTCTATCTTGAAAGCCAGTTGGCGATCATGATGGGCGGCCGCGTGGCCGAGGAGATCTTCCTCAAGACGATGACGACGGGCGCCGGAAACGACATCGAGCGGGCCACGGAAGTGGCGCGCAAGATGGTCTGCGAATGGGGCATGAGCCAGCTTGGACCGCTCACGTTTGGCAAGAAAGAAGAGCAGATCTTCCTCGGGCGCGAGCTCTCGCAGCATCGCGACTACTCCGAGGAGACGGCACGGGAGATCGATGCCGAGGTTCGCCGCTTCATCGACGCCGCGTACAAAACGGCCTTCGATGTGCTTGACGGCAATCGCGACGCACTGGAGCGGATTGCCTTGGCTCTGCTTGAGCGCGAGGTTCTCGACTCCAATGAATTGCAGTTGATCATCGCCGGTCAGCCGCTCCCTGCTCGGATACTGCCGCCGCCGACCGATGACTCCGGCAGCGTCCAGCAAGTGCTTCGTCCGGAGCCTAACCGCCAGCCCGGCCTCAACCCGGGCGAGCGTCCCAGCCCCGCATAATCGTTCCGAACCTTAGTGAGAAAGGGTGGCCCTGGCGGCCACCCTTTTTGTTCTCCTACGCGACTCCGACTTCCGCCTTACCTTAGATTGGGCAACCGAAACTGCTGGATTGCATTCTGATGGTGTAAGTTCGCCAGTTTTGTTGGGGAGAAGTATCGCTTCTCCGGAAGGAGAAAGACGAAATGAAAGCGATGTGGTTTGTGTGGATGTTTTTGCTTCCAGTGCAGCTTGCGGCACAGCAGTATGTGGCGATCAACCTTCCCAGCTCGTTGGGTACCCAGTTCGGGGTTAGAGGCATTAACCCTGGCGGCAGTGAAATCGTCGGAAGTTATTATGATGGCGTGAAAGTCGATGGCGTTAAATACAGCAACGGAACATTCAGCACAATCGCTTTCCCAGCCGGCATTGGCGAGACTGCCTACACTTACGCCAGCGGGGTAAACGACGCGGGCACGGTCGTAGGCAATGTTGTTGGCCCGAGCCCGGCGCCCGTCTCCCCGCAGTACGGCCTCACCTACTACACCAACCAGGCGTATGCAACCTACGTTGCACCCGGACCCAAGATGACCTGGTTCAACGCGATCAATAATCAGGGCATCGTCGCAGGCTATTACCAGGATTGGAACTGTCAGACCTCTGCCTCCCAATGCAATGTGCGTGGATTCATACTCAACAACGGGAGTCTGACTACGCTTCTCTTTCCCGGCTCCCTGCAAACCACCACCGCCGGTATCAACACCCTCGGAGAAGTGGCCGGCAACTACGAAACCGCTGCCGGTTCGTATGGCTTCACCTGGAAAAATGGCGTGTACACGGAATTCACGAGGGTAAGCGGCTCGACTCTCACCGGTATCAACGATTCCGGAGATCTTGTCGGCGTGCATAGCAGTGGGGCTTTCCTGCTCAGCAGCGGCGGCGCCCTCTACACCATTTCGTACCCCGGCTCGACGTATACAAGTGTGGCGGGAATCGCCAACAGAAAAGGCAGCACGGTGGAAGTGGTTGGCAACTACACGGACAGCAATAACAATTCGCACGGCTTTTACGCAGTGTTGCCGTTGACGACAACGGCCAGTAGCTCATCAACACCCACCAGCTTATTAACGAGACGTTGATTCGCAACCAAGATTCACAGCCAGGATTTGCGAGCAGGATTCAGCGGGTAGCAGGGTTCCCCGTCCAAGGCTGGTTTGCCTGGACGGAGAACCCTGCCTCCGTTTCTGACTTTTGCTTCCTGATTCTTTTGGCGGAAGCTGCCGCTTGCCTTCATCCTGCTTCTCGCAGCTACAATAGCTATGCTCCACCGCTTCCGCCGCATCGCCTGCCTGCTCCTGCTCTCATCGACGCTGCTCTTTGCCCAGAAGCAACCGGGGATCGCCAATCATGTTCGCGCCGAGATGTCATTCCTAGCCTCTGACGCTCTGCGCGGACGCGGCAGCGCCACCAGGGACGAACTGGTGGCCGCCACCTATGTGGTCTCGCAGTTCCAGTCGTTCGGACTGGAAGGGGCAGAGGTGCAGCGCGTCCCGCTCGCCTCGGGCGGCGCAACCTACAACGCCATTGCCCTGCTTCGCGGCTCCGATGCCGAGCTCACACGGCAGACGATCCTGCTCAGCTCCCACCTCGATCACCTTGGCGCGCGCGCAACGGCCGACGGTGAAGTCATTTACCACGGAGCCGACGACGATGCCAGCGGCACAACGGCCGTGCTGGAGCTCGCCCGTGCGCTCGGCGCGATGTCGCCAAGGCCGCGGCGCACCATCCTCTTCGTCTGCTTCGGAAGTGAGGAAACCGGCGGCCAGGGCGATCAATACTTCCTCTCGCATCCGCCGCTGCCGCTTGCTTCCATCGTCGCCAATCTGGAGCTCGAGATGATCGGCCAGGGCGACCGCGCCATCGGTTCCGATCAGCTCTGGCTCAGCGGATGGGAGCGCACCGATCTTGGCCCCGCTCTTGCCGGCCACGGAGCCCCGCTGGTCGCCGACCCTCATCCCGCCCAGCACTTTTTTCAGCGCTCGGACAATTTCAACCTCGCGCGCCGCGGCATCATTGCCCAGACGGTCTCCAGCTATGGCCTGGGAGCCCACTATCACCAGCCCACCGACGATCTTGCGCACATCGACTTCGATCATCTGTCCCACGCCATCGACGCATTGATTCCGCCCATTCAGTGGCTCGCCAACACTGGCTGGAAGCCCTCGTGGAAGTCCGGCGGCCGGCCCTGAGGCGAGGTCTTTGGCCCAGGCGGCAATGCCGCAGGCGGCATCCTCGGCACCCAAGCTGGTTGCTGTCCCGGCCCCCGGTGTGCGACATTACATTGTCAAGTTCTGCCGCTTCGAGCCGCTCCGTGGGGGAGCGAATCAGTTCCGCGGCGCTGAATCCGTAAGCACTATCCATGAGGTACAAAATGTCTCATTTTTCTTCGCTGAAGAACGATACTCGAAGCTTTGATAACGCATTGCAGTGGCTCACCGCTCACGGCTTTCAGCTTGCGCAGCCAGCGCCTGGCAGCAGCCTCCGTGAGCTGAGCAAGAATCAATGCGTCGCCGCCGTGGAGCGCGCCTCGGACGGCAGCGCCCGCCTCGCGGGATTTCCTGCCTGCATCGTCGCCGGTGAGCCCGCCATCCTCGTCGATCGCGGCTACCAGAAGTTTTTCAAGAGCGGCAAGATGGAGATTGCCGCGACCGCCGAACGCCTCCAGGCCTTGCACAGCTTCAGCGAAGAATTGAAAGAAGCGCTGGGATACACGAGCCTCTACAACGAAGGCCTGGGCAGCGTAAGCGGCAGCTACCAGTACGATCGCGTGGTGAGCCGAGATCTGCCGGAGGCAGAGCGTCCAGTGCGACCCTGGCAGAGATGAATTCTGCACAGCTTCAGTGATACAGAAGCCCAGCTCCGGCTGGACTTTTTTTCGGGTGCGCGCCTTTCATTTCGACCGAGCCCGATCATCAATGAGCTGATCTGAAATTGTGGTGGCCTCCACGGGGCTCCCGCCGCCCTTGGTAGAATAGTAATCAGAGGTTTTCCTGCCGCCCACCGTGCCCTTTTCAGAACATTACGATGTTGCCATAGTCGGAGCCGGACATGCCGGCTGTGAGGCGGCGAGGGCAGCGGCGCGCATGGGGCTGCGCACGGCGCTGTTCACGCTCAACGCCGACCTGATCGCGCAGATGTCCTGCAACCCCGCCATCGGCGGCATCGCCAAGGGACACATCGTGCGCGAGATCGACGCGCTCGGTGGCATCATGGCCGAAGTCACCGACGCCGTGGGCATCCAGTTCCGCCTGCTCAATACCTCGCGCGGCCCCGCCGTCTGGTCTCCCCGCGCCCAGTGCGACAAGCAGGCCTACCGGCTCAAAATGCGAGAGGTTCTCGACGCTGAACCCAACCTGCAGATTAAGCAGGCCGAGGTCGCCGAGTTGTTGGTTATAGATAGCAGCGAGGGCGAGGGCGGCTCGCGCCGCATCCAGGGTCTGCGCCTTCGTGACGGACGCTGCGTCAGCGCCCGCGCCGTCATCCTTACGACCGGAACCTTTCTTAACGGACTGATCCACTGTGGCGAGCAGACCTATCCGGCGGGACGCAGCGGTGAAGCTGCCGCCATCCTGCTCGGCGAAAACCTCAAGGCTCTCGGCTTGCGGCACTGCCGCCTCAAGACCGGAACCCCGCCGCGGCTGGATGGCCGCACCATCGACTTTGCGCGCTTCCAGGCTCAGCCGGGCGATGCCGATCCTACGCCGTTCAGCTTTCGTACCCGCCGCATTACCCAGCCGCAGGTAAACTGCTACATCGCCCACACCACGGCGGAAAGCCACCGCATCATCCGCGAGAACGTGCATCGCTCGCCAATGTACAGCGGCCAGATCCACTCCACCGGCCCCCGCTACTGCCCCTCGATCGAAGACAAGATCGTGAAGTTTCCCGACAAGGAAACGCACCAGCTCTTTCTTGAACCCGAGGGGCTGCATACCCACGAGATCTATCTCAACGGCATGAGCACCTCGCTGCCGGTCGAGGTGCAGCTTGCGATTCTCGCCTCCATCCCCGGACTGGAGAAGGCCGAGATGCTTCGCCCCGGCTATGCCATCGAATATGACTCCATCGATCCCACCGAGCTTGAACGGACGCTGGAGACTCGCAAGATCCGCGGACTTTATCTGGCGGGACAGATCAACGGTACGAGCGGGTACGAAGAAGCCGCCTGCCAGGGGCTGATGGCCGGAATCAACGCCGCCCTGGCCATAAAGGGCGAGCCGGCGCTCACGCTCAATCGCAGCGAGGCCTACACCGCCATCCTGATCGACGATCTGATCAGCAAGGGAACGAACGAACCTTACCGCATGTTCACCTCGCGCGCCGAGTTCCGACTCCATCTCCGCATTGACAACGCCGACCGGCGGCTTACTCCGCACGGGAGGCGGGTGGGACTGATCAGCGACGAGGCTTGGGAGGAGTTCCAGTGCAAGCAGCAGCGCATGGCGCAACTGCGGCAGCAGCTTGAAAGCCAGCGCGCCGGAGCGACGCTGCCCCCGGCGCTCGCCGAGAAAGTTGGCGCCGCAGCAGGACAGAACTGGGCCCAACTTCTGCGCCGTCCCGAGGTCACAATCGACGACCTGACTCCGGTCTGCCGCCAGCTCGTACCGGAGTTTTTCGTCCACGACGGCATGGACGCCCGCGCTGACGGTTCAGGGCTCCCGTCGGCCATCTGGGTCGAACTCAAGTCGGTGGAAACCGAAGTCAAGTACGCCGGATACCTCCATCAGCAGGACAAAGCCATCGAGCGCCTGAAGCGCGACGAAGGGAAGTCCATCCCTGACTGGTTTGACTACGCCGCCATCAGCGGACTCTCGCGCGAGATGAAGGAGAAGCTCTTGCGGCTTCGGCCGCAAACCATCGGCCAGGCCTCGCGTCTGCCCGGCGTCACACCGGCCGCCGTCGCCCTGCTCAACGTGTACATCGAAATCCAGTCGCGGCAGCGCAGACAGGCCAGCGCTCTTGGGCGCTAAGAACAGTTCTTGTTTTGGTTTGTTTTTCCCGACCACCTTAGCCGCGCAAAAACCGCGCGTCGAAGATGGGGCACCTGCACCCGCGCCGCTACGGAGACACTTTGACAAGCACAGCGCGCGGTCCGGCGTTTTCGCTTATTTCCGGAACGAACCCCGCTTAGCACTCGTCCGCGGCCCGGGCGCAGGCGCTATACTGAAATCTTTAGGGCTGAATTCTCTTGTCATCCACACAGCAAAAATTCTCGGTGCATACTCGTCCCAACTGGGCTGAAATCTCGCTCTCCGCGCTGGCTGAAAACTATCGGGTCGTCGCCAGCCATCTTGGTCCCGATGTCACTCCCTGCTGCGTCATCAAGTGCGATGCCTACGGACATGGCGTCATTGAAAGCGCGCGCGCCCTCGAAGAGGCCGGAGCGGCGTGGCTGGGGGTAACCTCTACCGAGGAGGGAGGTGCGGTTCGCGAGGCGGGAGTGAAGCTTCCCATCCTGATCATGACCGGCTTCTGGCGCGGTGAGGAGGAGGCTGTGCTGAGGCACTCGCTCACCCCGGCGATTGCCACGGCCGAACACATCGAAGCCCTCGAAGAGTCCGCCACGACGCTTGGCCTGACGCAAAAGGTGCCGGTGCATCTCAAGGTCGATACCGGCATGGCGCGGCTTGGGGTCTCGCTGGCAGAGCTTCCCACGCTCGCCACGCGCATCGCTGCCTCGAAGGTCGTCGAGTTGGAGGGCGTATTCAGCCATCTCTCGGAATCCGAAGTGCTTGATTCTCCCGTGGTCGCGCAGCAGCGAGCCGATTTCGAGCGCGCGATCGCTCTGCTTGCAGCCGCTGGACTTCATCCCCGCTACCGTCACCTGGCCAACACGGCCGCTACCGTGACTCGCCCGGATACGTGGAACAACATGGTCCGCCCCGGCCTGGCGCTCTACGGCTACAACCTGGCCTGCGAAACGGCCTGCAAACTGGGCTGCGAACCAACGGTCTGCGATGTATGCAGCGGAGGAGCCGCACGCACACTGCCGGTGCGCCCCGTGCTCGCGTGGAAGACGCGCATCATCGCCCTGCGCGACATCGCCTGCGGCACGCCCGTCGGCTACAACCGGCGCTGGCACGCGTTGCGCCGCACGCGCCTCGCCGTCATCCCCGTGGGCTACGGAGACGGCTTCAACCGCCAGCTCTCCAAGGGCGGCAAAGTCATCCTCGATGACCACTACGCTCCCATCGTCGGCAACATCAGCATGGACCTCACCACAATCGACGTCACGGACATTCCCGAGGCCGCCATCGGCGACGAAGTTTTGCTCATTGGACGCAGCGAGCACTGTTCTATCGGAGCCGACGACCAGGCCCGGCTCGCAGGAACGATTGTGTATGAAATTCTTTGCGGGCTATCGCCACGGGTGCCGAGGGTGTACGTGGAGTAGATTCATTGATTGGGTGGGGCAGTTGCTCTTGCCGCGGCCCTGCTCCGTCCCACATTCGCCAAAGGAAGGCTTCGCAGCCGGGTACGCGGCAACGGACGCCGCGCCGGCCGCGGGCGCTCGGCGGATGTGGGCCACCTGGCCGCTCCTGAAACTTTTCGAACTCCCACTTTTTCTCTCCCCATTAACCCCCGCTCCTTCGCCGTTCAGCTCTCAGCGGTCGCCTCTGGCTGTGAGCTACTCTGCCGGGTGCTTGCGCGCTTGATAAACTCAAAGTACGAAGGAATATGATCCGCTCTCGTTATGCACGCTGGATGAACGACTGGGAGTACCGGCTGGAGACTCGCGACAGCAATCGCGTGGTGCGTCCCTTTGAATGGGGGATGGAGTGGACCGCCGATTTCCCCGGTGCCGCGGCCAGCGCCTTGCCTGCCTCGGCCACGCCAGAAGCACAGAAGCGATACTTTTTCGAGCTGAACGACCGTCTTATCGCCGGCAGCGACAAATTTTTCGGCTACAAGACTCCCTCCGATTTCCGGCTTGAGCAGCGCCCGATCCGGGTTCACGGTACCGGTAGCAAGGCCAATCCAGCGGTGGATGACGCGAGGTACGCGGGGCAGTTCGGAAGCTTTCTGCGCTTCACCTCGCCGGTTCGTTCGCCATATCCGGAGAACGATTTGGTGAACGCGCGCTGGTTTCCCGCGGCGGCGGCATCAGGCAAGCCCAAGCGCGCCATCATCATCGTCCCGCAGTGGAACGGCGATGCCATCAGCCACAACGCTTTCGCCAAGCTGTTCCGAATGTTCGGCGTCTCCACTTTGCGCCTGAGCATGCCTTACCACGATATCCGCATGCCCGCCGAGTTGCACCGCGCCGACTTCTCGGTCAGCGCGAACATCGGACGCACGATCCACGCCGCGCGCCAGGGCATCATCGACATTCGCTGCTGCGTGGATTGGCTGGAGGAGCAGGGCTACACCGAGTTCGGAGTGCTTGGCACCAGCCTGGGCTCCTGTTACGGCTTCAATGCCAGCGCGCATGATGAGCGGCTGCGGGTCAACATTTTCAACCACGCTTCCACTTATTTCGGCGACGTTATCTGGACCGGCTATTCGACCCGGCATGTGCGCGAGGGGATCGAGAAGGTGCTGAATGCAGGCGAGCTGCGACATGCGTTGGCATGCGTCAGCCCGATGAACTTCTTTGACAAGTTCGAGCGCTGGCCGAAGCAGGTGCTGATGATTCACACCGCCTACGACCGTACTTTTCTTCCGGAGTTCAGCCGGAAGATCGCTGATGAGTTCCGCCGCCGCAAGCTGGAGGCCGAGATCCGTTGCCTGCCCTGCGGGCACTACACCCTCGGAGAATCGCCGTACAAATACATGGACGGTTACCTGATCACACGCTTCGTCGCCGGAGCGTTTAACCGCGCCTACGCAGCGGGCCAGCCGGTCGAAGCAGCATCGCTGCAAACCACCACGTAGCCGCGCGCGGCGCGCCCGAGCTTTTCTTTGGCGCAAGAGCAACTCCCGGATACAATATTGGAATGAAGATTGCGATGGGTGCCGACCACGCCGGCTATCTCCTCAAGGACCGCATCCGCCAGTACGTAACGGATCGCGGCCATCAAGTGATCGACGAAGGAACCAACACTTCGGACTCGGTGGACTACCCCGACCACGCCTTGAAAGTTGCCGAGGACGTAGCCTCCGGGCGCGCCGAGCGCGGCATTCTGGTCTGCGGCTCCGGCATCGGCATGGCCATTACGGCTAATAAAATCCCCGGCATTCGCGCTGCCAATATATGCAACGAGTACGAGGCCCAGATGTCACGCGAGCACAACGACCTCAACGTTCTTACGCTGGGCGCACGCATCCTGGAGGAAGGCGCGGCCATACAAATCGTGCAGATATGGCTGGATACGCAGTTTTCCGGAGGGCGCCACTCCGGACGCCTCGAAAAAATCCACGAGATCGAAAAGGCTCACACATAGAAATCCGCTAGAGGCAGTCCCTGTGTTGGTGTGTCCTGCCCGTCCCACCTTAGCCGCGCAAAAACAGCGCGCCGAAGGTGGGGCACCCGCGGATACATCTTCTAGGGAACCGCTCTAACTCTCACACTTTGCAGCAGAGGAAGCCGAGGCCGGCTTTCTTCCGTTGCCCGGCGGGAACGCCGTGGGCAAGAATCGGAAGATGCTGGAACTCCGGAGTTGCAAAGGCCGCCGGGAATGGGGCCCTGCTGCCTGGCTGCGAATCGCGGCGAGTAGATCGCTCACGCACTCTACCGCGCTGCCGACGGCCGCATTTGATTCAGGCGAGTTACGACCTCCAAATTATGCGCGAAGCCTTTTGCCAACCTCTGGCCCTCCATATCCGGAAGAGCCAGCGTCTGGGCAACAGCACACTCCCCGAGAGCTTGTTGCGGATGACCGTTATACAAGAGAGCGAGGCAGTATATGTCATGGGCAGTAGCGGTGGATTGCGAGACCTCAACCGCTTCTCGGGCCGGAAGCAGCGCTGCCGCGTGTTTGCCTGCCTTCAGCAGCCTATTTGCCTTGTTATCGAGCGCTCTGGCGGCGGCTACACGGGTGTCAAATTCGCCCTCATATACCAGCATTGCGCTGCCCCCGAGGCGGGCCTTTGGCTCCGATGCATAGAAAGGAGAATACGGGCCGCCAGGATGGCCCCACAGCGCTAGCCACGATCCGCTGATAAAGACGATTCCCTCCATGCGATCTGGGAGCTCTGTCTCAAAATAATTACCCATCTGCGTACAGGGCACCTTATACGCGCTAGCCGGGACGCGCCATTCGCCGCTCACCCAGCATGGTGAATTGGGATGCTGCTCCATGTACCGGCTGATCTGCCAGTACGTCTGATTGAGATCGGTCCAGGGCAGGTGCTTGTAGAGATTCCGCGGCCCTCCCCAGGCCTCATTCGCATAGGAAAGATAATTCGGATATGCGCGCAAGGAAGAAGCGGCATGCAGCACAAGCAGACAAACAAGGATCCCGCCCACCCAATGATACCGCCGCGCAAGAGAGACGCATCCGGCTGCTGCTGCGATCACCAGAAATGGAAACATCGGGAAGAGGTGCCAGATACCCACACCGGTCCTCTGAATGCTCATGCTCGCCGCCAGATACAGTACCGGCGGCAGCAGCAGAAACAGTATCTCCCGCCGCCATTTCCTGCCAACTGCCAGGAATTCCGCCGCACCCATCGCAAGCATTGCCAGGAACGCCAGCGTGAACTTGATCGTCATGGTCACAGGGAACCAATACCAGGGTGCCTGCAAGTATGGTCGGCCCAGAAAATAGCTTCCGTCCCCGGTAGTACCGACCAGGCCGCGCACTTCGATGAAGCCTTGGAGGTAATCCTTCGGCAAAAGATGGGCGGAGCATAGCACCTGGGCGACCCGCACATTTGCGGACTCCGTCGAGGCACGCTGCTCCTCGAATTCCCGCGTCCCGCCCGAGTAGCGCATCCCATACGCGCACCAGATCGGTGCAGCCGCAATCACAAGAATCGCCGCCGCTGCTTTGAAATTCCGCCACGTCCTGGCTGCCGCTTCTTTCTTATCGTTCGTCTCCAGCCACGCCTCGGCCAGCGCGAGCAGAATCAGCATGGGAATCAACAGCACCGCCGAATATTTTGTCAGCAGAGCCAGCCCCGCAAGCAGTCCCGTAGACACAAGCAGCCACACAGAACGCTGTCGGGTCCAAAGATAAAAGCTGAAAACCGTGAGCAGGAACAGCGCCGTAAGAAGAGTGTCATTCAACAACAGTGCGCCGTGGCCCAGGATGTTCGGCTCAAACGCCAGCGCTGCCGTGGACACAGCCGCTACTGCCCGCCCGAACATACGCCGAGCCGTGATCCACACGCCCAGGCAGAGCGCCACCGCAAACAGACTCGACGCGGCTCGCGCTTCCATCAGAAGGCGCCACCAGCCCTGCTGCGAATATAGCCAGATGGTAGCCTTTTCCTCTTCATCCTCGCCCACCGAACCGCGGGTGCAGTCCAGCGGAGGATTGCTCCACAGCAGAGGTGCTGAGGCCAGCATCTTCGCCAGGGGCGGATGCTCACGGCCAAACGTGTAGTCACCGCATTTCAGCGCTCGATAACCTGCGTATAAATGTGTCGCCTCGTCAGTGTGCTGCGACATCTGCCGCACGCTGAATAGCATCTGCGCCAGCAAGATGAGACAAAGGGCCGCAGGGATCAGCCACTCGGCACGAGGATGTTTTGCAAGAACAATTCTAGCTCCGCCAACCACGACATCACCATTTTGGAGATAAAACAGGGTACCGTAATCCGCGGGCAGGAGGAAAGTCAATCTGTTGATCCTCCTGAATGACGACTTCACGCGAATGGAGCTTGTGGGCTTTTACCTCAAACACTCCAACACGTACCAGTTCGAAGATGACTTCAGCGAGTAGACGGTGTATCTGCGACGGAGGGAGATCCCCGTCAACTATGTCCGCCTGCCTGGCTCCACAGTTGTGCTAACGACGAAATAGCCGGGCTCACTGGCGTGCTCTCCTGGGCAGAGCCGGTGGACTTCCCAAGGACAACGGTTGATGCGATCTCAGAATCTCTGATTCCGAGCAGTTGTTCGAGGCAATTGATGGATAATACTGGCCTATGAAGATTGCCGGATCATGGATTCTGCTGCTTTTTGCCATCCTGTCCACTGCCCTGATCCTTCTGGCGTTGCACCTGACCAAGCTCGGCCGATTGATTCATCAGCAGATTCCAGACCGGCCGCAGCGGCGGCTATTACTTGCTTCGGTGAGCTTCTTCATCACGTTCCTTGCCATCCGGCTGCTGGTGGCCTCGATCTCTCATCACATTGGGCCGTTCGGCTATGTGGAGATGGGCGGGAGGCATATTCATCACCTGGTTTGGGGAATATTTCTTTTGCTCATCTGCGGCTATGCAGATCTAACGGAAGTTGGTGCGCACGACAGTGAGTTTTCGATTCTCCTGAGCCGGTTGCTGGCCCTTAGCTACGGGGTTGGCGCAGCACTGACGCTGGACGAATTCGCGCTCTGGCTGAATCTGGACGCAATGGCTTACTGGTCACGGCAGGGGCGGGAGAGCATTGACGCCATCGTGCTTTTTGGAGCACTGCTTTCCATCGGAGCCTGGGGTGCGCCTTTATTTCGGCGGCTGGCTCAACTCCGCACAAAAGCAGGCAAGAACTAAAGCGGCCCATTGGAGAGGCTCCGCGGAAGGTGCATGCCGATAAAGGCCACATGCCTCCTGGAAAGACATAGGTTCAGGATTTGCGCTTGGCGCGCTTGGTGGCGCGAGTGGCGTTGGGGGTGAAGTGTTGCCAGCCTTGAGGCTCGAGTTCGGTGATGTAGCCGTTCTCATGCTCGATGGAGATTTCGTCGCCCTCGACGATGTAACCGATGAGAGAGAGTGGAATCTCCTGGAATTCGGCGGGAAGACGACGGCCGGGAGGAACGGTGAACAGGAGTTGGTACTCGTCTCCGCCGTGCAGGGCGTGACGCAATTCGACCTCGTGGCGATTAAGCGATGCGATGGGGATGGCGTTCTCCTGCAGGAGGGCACCGGCGGCAGAGGCGCGGCAGAGGTGGGCGAGATCGGTCGAGAGGCCATCGCTGATATCGATCATGGCAGAGGGAATGTGCTTTTCGCGGAGGAAGCGGGCGAGCGCAAGCTGGGCCTGAGGATAGAAGTGCGCGGGATAGGAGGCGGCTCGGAAACGGCGCTCGGGCGAGGCATACATCTGCTCGAGCAGGGCGCAGGGAGCACCGAGTTCGCCACTGACAAAGATGCGGTCGCCGGGTTGAGCTGTGTCGCGGCGGATGGCCTTGCCCTCCGGAACCGATCCAACTACGGTGATGTCAGCGAGGACTCCGGCGGGAGATTGCGCGACATCGCCCCCGGCAAGGGTGACTCCTGCCTGCTTGGCGGTATTCAGAAGACCATCGAAGAACTGATCAACCCAGCGCTGTGGAAGATCGGCGGGCAGGGCAAGGGAAAGAAACGCTGCGAAGGGCTCGCCGCCCATGGCCGCGATGTCAGAGAGTCCGCGAGTTATGCAGCGGTGGCCGACCGAGTCTGCAGGATGCCACTCGCGGCGGAAGTGCACGCCTTCCAGCGAAAAATCGGTGGTGACGAGAGTCTCCGTGCCGGGAAGGGTGGAGAGCACGGCGCAATCGTCGCCGATGGACTGGAGAACGCGGGCCGAAGCAGAGCGGCGCAGAGCCGGGCGCGCTGATTCACTGGCGTGAGCGATGCGTTCGACGAGACGAGTTTCAGCAATAGGCATGAAGTGACAGCGTACTTGAAAAAACGCCCAAGCGGAAGCCAAGAAGGGCCAGAAAACCGCTCAGGAGGAACGAGGACGGTTCCAGACTCGAGTGATGGGTGAAGGCCAGGCGAGAGCGCCGAAGCAAGAATAGTGGACGATTGCAGCGGTCAGGGCTGCTGCCCGGATGCAGCGCAGGCGAGGCTAGCCGAGGCAGCTTAGGACGGCGAGGCTTCCATGCTGGTCGATTCGCGGATCTGGTTGGTGAGCTCATTCACCTTGCGCTCCAGAACGTGGCGGATGGAGAGGATTCCGACGACACGGACATCCTCTTCAACCACGGGAAGATGGCGCACCTGATGGTTGATCATCACGGCAGTGGCTTCAGCGATGGTGGTGGAACGGGTCGCCATGAGGACCGGAGTAGTCATCACCTCGATGATGGGAATCTGATGGGGGTCGCGGCCACTGAGGGAGACACGAGCCATCACGTCGCGCTCGGTGAAGACACCGGCAACGATGCCGTGTTCATCGACGATGGCGGAGGCGCCCATGCGGCGATGGATCATAGCCTCAATCGCAGTAGCGGCGGTTGCGGTGAGTGGGACGGAAGCCGGATCTGCAGCACAATAATCGAGAATACTCATGATTTTTCCACGTGCATCAAAGAGTACCTCGAAAGAGGCAAGCGTAAACGGAAAAAGTTCCGTGAGGCCAATAATGCGCATTGAAGTGCATATTTTGGGGCTAATTCCGAAATTGAAACAAGTGAGATCGAGGCTGAATCAGCCCCTGCCCTGCCTGCCGAGCTCGGCCAAGGTGGTGCGGAGATACTTGTGGGGATTGACGGGAACACTCTGGATGCGAACTTC
>Ga0182030_10009492_pt1 | contig 19911 bp, 17 predicted proteins | sample 812S3MmetaG_FD_121299 | JGI IMG/M metagenome (GOLD analysis project Ga0182030, IMG submission 121299) | Permafrost microbial communities from Stordalen Mire, Sweden - 812S3M metaG (Illumina Assembly) | ecosystem: Environmental > Terrestrial > Soil > Wetlands > Permafrost | place: Sweden... | reverse complement strand
TCGACTTAGGCTGTAACGGGCTTCCAGCGAGATAACCACGCCGATCGCAGCTCCAGCCAATGCCACCAACGGAAAAGATTTCGATCCAACTTCATCCAGCTGCCGAATCAGCTCGCGCCATTCGTACGGCGGCGTAACCCCTGCCTTCAGGGCCTGCCAGGCAAAAGTGCCCAGGCTGCCGAACCACTCAAAAAAGCCGCTAACCACTCCGCCGGCAAAATTTGCGACGGCGTGTATGCTCAGGTCCTGACCCTCTTGAAGTGGAGGGCTGATGCCTACAGTTGCCGTAGATCCGCGGTCGCTCAATGATTTGGGCCAGGTTCCGGTGAGCCGTGCGTATTATTCAGGTGCATGCGAGAAAGAAACGAATGCGGTCCGCTAAAGAGGAACTCCAGGCTAACGTTCGAGCCCATATACGAAAGCATCGTGTAATTGCCCATTCGAAACGCATCTTTGGGTCCGTAGCGGTTCGGATACCAACCATAAACAGCAGTCATCGTGCCCGCATAAGGAGCCACCAGTGCAGGAATAGAAAAAACGCGGTGACCGTCTTCGCCGTGGCGTCCTGTCAACGTGGAGATCGCCGCATGGCGTAGCCGAGGAAAAAAGCCACTGCATTCGCAGCGGTAGTACAAAGTATCTTCTCTGAATGCTTGCGCCAAACTATAACGCGTCGTGGTGGTGACAGCGGCAATTCCAAAGTCGGACCCGAATCGCTTGCTGTAACCCTCAACCCCCTGGTTCCACTCTGGCGGCGAATTGGTGAACTGATTGACGCCTGCAGCAAACGCGGCTCCCACAATTGGATAGGGACCGAAGGTATCAAAAGCGTAATTGCTCACCATTGTTCTCTGCGTCGGCCGGACATAAGTCACGTCCAGCTGCTCCGTGGTCGTGCTTCCCGCATTGTCCGAGGGGTCTCCCGAAAAGGACAGTGCTTGCGATTTCGCCTGCGCCGGAAGCATTGCCAATGCCACCATAGCCACCTGTAGAAACATCGAATCGCGGATCGTCTTACCGAGACGCGTCCTATTCGATTGGCTCCATCGCTCATCCGAAAGGGCTCCCCGGTGCACGTGCGCGAAATGCTGCTCCCCAACGTTCATGAATGACTTCAACTGCCCTCCTGAGATCGCCATCGCCTCTCAGAGACAAGACGGGCGTGTTCAATCGCGTGCTGCACTTTAGAAGGATTCTCCGAATGCTTTAGAAGGAAACCACTGCCTCTGATTGTCTTTACCAATCAAGAGAGGCTGGCCTAAGGTAATGGGAGCAAGCAAAACTCCACGTGAACTGGAGAACCACTCTATCTATACTCTTGGCAATATTGACAGAACCGAGACCTCTGAGAATGGTCAAATCTGCTCGGCATCACAAGCAACGTTCTTATCATCCTGTCCACACATTCTTGAGGTCAATCGCCCGAACGCCTTGAGCCGTGAGCAGAATTGAGCAGACATCCTCTCTAAATCCAAGTGATGATGGACAGAGATGGACTGTGATTACGGTTAGTTCTGGGCCACGCTGTTATCTTTAGCGCCGCTGGCACCCAAAGCAATCGGGACTGAATTACGACAACTATTTTGTGACCAAAAGCGCACCCATCTTCCGCAGGCTATCTTGTGGTCTTTGATCCACTGGTTGAATTCCCGAGCCACTTCACATCTGAGGAACTTCTGGCTTGTCACCAAGAACTAATCCGAACGCACGGCCGGCAAGGAGGCAGCATTTTGACCGGCAACCCTAGCACTTCCTTCGATTCCGCTGCCTTTCTTGCCACCGCTGGACTCGGCCGACCCATCGTTGAATTAAAGCCAAAGCACACGTTTTTCTGCCAGGGAGATGCGGCTGACTCCGTGTTCTATCTGCAGAAAGGCCGTGTGAGGGTCACGGTCGTCTCACAGAACGGCAAAGAGGCCACCATCACGCTTCTGTCCGCGGGCGATTTTGTTGGAGAAGAGTCACTCGCTGCGATCGTCGGCACGCATATGGCCACCGCCACTGCCGTGGGCGCCTGCACCGCGCTCAAGATCAGCAGAACCGAAATGATTCGCGTTATGCATGACGAACCTGCATTCGCCGATATATTCCTTAAGTTCCTGCTCACCCGGAGCATGCGCACTCAGGCCGACCTTGTCGATCAGCTCTTTAACTCCAGCGAGAAACGGCTAGCGCGCATTCTTTTATTGATGGCGGAATTCGGCAAGCCCGGTGAACCGGAAACCTTCATCCCGCCAATTACCCAGGAAACACTGGCGGATATGATCGGCACGACCCGTTCGCGAGTTAGCTTCTTTATGAATCGCTTCCGCAAGCTCGGCTTTATAAGCTACAATGGCCGAATCCAGGTGCATAAGTCGCTGCTCAACGTAGTCCTGCTCGATCAATTGCCGGACCACAACGCGCAAAATCCCGCCATTCTTCCGAATCCGTAGCTTACCCCTTGAAACAGCTCTCTTGGCCACGTCCGTCATGGCAACGTCCTTCGCGGCTATGCTGCTGACCTTTTCTCTCCAGGCTTTTGAGCCTGGACGAGCTCATCGAAAATGGTCCGGTATTGGATCATGGCCGTGCGCAGTTCTTCGGTGCTGGCATCAACCCGCCCGGTCCGTACCGCGATGCCGTTTGCCAGACGGTAGTCTTCCATCACGCGCGGGTAGCTGACCGATATATCCGCCGCACGCTGATCGAAACTGCCCTTCGGATAGCCGCGTGCCGCAAGAAGCGAAGAGATCAACTCGTCGGCATCATTGACTGCCGACTTGGGATAATCGACGAAACGGGCTTGCACAACCTGCCAATCGGCGACAAAGCGGTCCCGCTCGGTTGCGCCAAGATCTCGTAATTCAAGGGTCTTCACGTGAGTTTCCCGGTCGGCCAATTTTGCCTCGGCCTTGCGCGAAGATCCGTGCGTCTTCACTGCGCGGTCGTACTCCGGCCCGAAGCGCGTGCGGAAGGCATGGGTTCTGCTTTTGCGATAGATCAGATATCCGGAAATGGCGACGACGAGAACGATGGCAATCACAACCGCAGTCACCATCACCTGCGTATTCGTAAATTGATCGAACATTGGAACTCCTGTGCGGATTTTTCTTCTACCGCAAGAAGGTTGAGGGGGAGGGGCTTCTCTTCGGGGGAGGGCCAATCTCTGGACCATCATGAAGGTCCGGCCGCACGAATACTGGTCAAATCTGCTCGCTGTCGTCGATGAAAACTGAAGCGGATTTTGATGCCCATCGAGCGCCCGTCATTGCCGGAGCAGAAAGACTAAGTTCTCGATGGCTTCACGGGAACGGGGATGGGAACCGGTATTGGCCACGGCTCGGCAGAGTGCCGCTGGCTAGCCCGTTGGGAGTTACGAGCAGTCTTTGGACCCATCACTTTTACGTCCTTCGCCAGGCCGAGCAGCTCCAGCGCGCGAATAATCCAATAGTTGAAGTCCACTTCCCACCACAACATGCCATGTGTGGCGGATACAGGATGCGCGTGGTGATTGTTATGCCAGCCCTCACCTCCCGTCAACAAGGCAACCCACCAGTTATTGGTTGAGTCGTCCTGCGTATGAAAGCGGCGTGAACCCCATAAGTGAGTCGCCGAATTCACTAACCAGGTGACGTGGAAGCCAATCGTAATCCGCAGAAGCACGCCCCAGACTACCCACGAAACGCCCAGCCTCCATCCCCCGAAGGCGGCGCCGCAACCCAGCAATCCGACGCCAGTGAGCGTGATCGGGAGCCAGTGCCACACCGTCAGCCACCGGTAGAACCGGTTCCGCTGCAGATCGGGCGCGTAACGCGAAATCATGGCGGTTTCGTTGTGCAGGGCGCCTCGCATGATCCAGCCCATGTGCGACCACCATTTACCATCGCGCGGTGTGTGCGGATCGCCCGGTTTGTCGGTGTACTTATGATGCATGCGGTGCACCGCGACCCAGTAGGTGGGACTCCCTTGCAGAGCCAACGCGCCACACACGGCCATTACATACTCCAGCCACTTGGGCGTTGTGAATCCGCGATGCGTAAGCTGGCGATGATAGCTCACCGCAACGCCCACATTCTGACTCACAATCCACATCGCAACAAAGATGGCCAGCGAAGACCAATGAAAGCAAAACAGCGCTGCAATCGCTCCCAGATGAAATGTCGCGATCACCACAAAAAAGACCCAATTGAACTCATTCTCTTTGCTCTGTGTATGTTCAGACTGTAGGGAAATATCAAGTTCTTCGGGTTCCGCGATCAAAGTTGTCATGGAAATGCTCCGTATCTAGTTTATGGCTTCCGTCGAACGCACCGCACAACATGCGCTACTCGGTAGGGCCGCGTAGTCTCTTCATCAGCTTTAGCATCTTACCGGCAAAGCATCTGAGCAAAATTGCTCACCCGTGTCTACCATTTCGCGATCGGCTGTCCCGTCCCCGATCCGCGCCTCTCGGTATCATGAGACGAGCGACGGTAGCGCGTGACAGGAAAACAAACTCACATTCCCAATTGCGTTTTAACCTGATTTCCGGCGTCCCCAGCCGCCTCCGCCAGGCGACTCAATCCGCAACCGGTCGCCTGCTCGCAATTCGCGCGTGCATTTGCCGGGCAGCGCTTCTTCCCGACTACCTCGAATCACGGTCGACATGCCGGGCACACCCGCTTCTCCGCCCTCGAGTCCCCACGGTTGCGTCTCGCGCCGATCCGCCAACAGAGTCACCTGCGCATCGCCAAGCAATTCAATCTCGCGTACCAACCCGTCGCCGCCCCGATGCAGTCCCGCCCCGCCGGAATTCTTCCGCATCGCGTACCGCACCATCCGAAACGGGTACGCATATTCCAGCGCCTCCACCGGCGTGTTCAGCGAGTTGGTCATATGCGCGTGATGCCCGCTCGCGCCGTCAGTTTGAGGCGAGCCGCCCAACCCTCCCGCAATCGTCTCGTAGTACGTATAAGGCAACCCAAATCGAGAATCGATGCCGCCGATCGTCAGGTTATTCATTGTCCCTGCGCTCGCCGCCGGAATCCGCTCTGGAATCGCCCGTCCCAACGCCAGCAGCAACGCATCAACAATCCGCTGCGACGTCTCAACATTCCCGCCCGCCACCGCCGCCGGAGCCACGGCATTCACCACCGTTCCCTCCGGTGCAATCACGCGCACCGGCCGCATCAGTCCCGCAGTCGCAAGTGCCTCCGCCGGCAACAGGCAACGGAAGACATAAAACACCGCCGACCAAGTGATCGCGTAAACCGCGTTAATGTTGCCTGCAACCTGTGCGTCCGTCCCCGTAAAATCCACTACCGCGCGCTTGTTCTTTGGATCGTTCCGCACCGAGACACGAATGCCAATTCGTCCCGGCCGCACCCCGTCATCGTCCAGAAAATCCTCTGCGCTCCACTCGCCCGCGGGCAGTTGAGCCAGCACGCCGCGCATCACGCGCTCCGAGCCCTCCAGCATCGCGCGCACTCCCCGGCCCAATCGTTCGAACCCAAACCGCTCCACCAGCTCCTGCACCCGCGCAATCCCGATCCGGCATGCGCCCAGCTGCGCCGTCAGGTCCCCTTCGCGTTCCCCGGGGGTGCGCACATTGGCCAGCAAAATCGCCAGCACCTGCGAATCCAACTTGCCCCCGTGGACCAGCTTCACCGGAGGAATCCGTATGCCTTCCTGTGCAATCTCGCGGCATGGCCCCATCGATCCCGGATGCATGCCGCCCACATCGGCGTGATGCGCGCGATTCGCCACGTAAAATGCGGGCCTCGCACGCCCCTTCAAAAACACCGGTGCGACCATCGTCAGATCCGGCAGATGCGTGCCGCCGCGATAAGGATCGTTGAGCAGCGCCACATCCCCCGGCGCAAAACCCATCACCTCCAGCGCTGCAGCCACTGACATCGGCATCGATCCAAGATGCACCGGCATGTCATCGCCCATCGCAATCAAATCGCCGTCGCCAGTAAACACCGCCGAAGAGTAATCGCGCCGCTCCTTGATATTCGGCGAGAATGCCGTCCTCCGCAGTGCCGCGCCCATCTCCGCCGCCACAGAATGCAGCGCGTGCCCCACCACTGCAATCTCCGCCGGATCGATAGAAGGCCGCTTCATCGTGGACCTCCTGTCTTCTTTTTTGCATTCGCCGCGCGCGCAAGCATAAGGTTGCCGAATCCATCCACCGTCGCCGTCCACCCCAGCGCGAGATATGTCGTCGCGCTCAATTCCACAATCACCGCAGGTCCCGCAATCCTGTCGCCGCTTTCGAAGCGAGACCGCTCATACACAGCCGCACGCCGCCATCCGCCGTCCTCAAAAACCCGATGCGCGCCGATCATCGCCGCCGCACCAACGTCACGTTTGTTCCTCTTTGCGATCACGCGCGGCTTCTGCCCCCGTACCACAGCCTGCACGCGCAGCGTCACAATCTCCACCGTGCGCGCCGAATCCGCGTACCCATACGCCTGCGCATGAAGCCGATGGAATCGAGCAACAGCATCTTCGCCCCAATCCACGCGCAGCTCGAATCCCTGCCCGCGATAGCGCAAATCGGCGGATCGCGTGATCACCGGCTTCAACCCCTCCGCGCGAAAAACCTCCCGTGCCTCCGTCTCCAACTCCCGAAAAGCACCGGCGATTTTCTTGCTCTCCGGCTCCCCCATCACCGTCCGCGAAAACTCCCGCCGCAAATCCGCATCCAGAATCCCCAGTGCCGACAACGCACCCGGAGCCGCCGGAATCACAACCTGCCGCATCCCCAACGCACTCGCCAGCGCGCACGCATGCAGCGGCCCCGCGCCGCCAAAAGCCAGCAGTGCAAAATCCCGCGGATCGAACCCACGCTCCACCGACACCCGCCGCAGCGCACTCTCCATTCGAACGTTAGCTACGCGCACAATCCCTTCGGCGACTGCCTCCACGCTGCCGAATCCGCGCGCCACTCGGCGCACTCGCTCCACAGCGTTGCTTGCACGTTCCACATCCAGCCGCATTGCGCCGCCTAGAAAGTGCCCCGGATGCAATCGCCCCAAAACCAGATTCGCATCGGTCACAGTCGCTCCCTCGCCTCGCCCATAGCAAGCCGGCCCGGGATTCGCCCCAGCCGATTGCGGCCCCACCTGCAGCGCACCCGCTTCATCAATCCGCGCCAGCGATCCGCCACCGGCACCAGCCGTATGAATGTCGAGCATCGGCACGCGCACCGGCACACCCGCAACTTCACCTTCAATGGTTGTCACCGGCTCGCGCGTCGCATCCAGAAGCGCAACATCGGTCGACGTCCCGCCCATGTCGAAGCTCAGCACGCGCGCAATCCCCGCTCGACGCGCCACGCACAAGGCTCCGATCACTCCGCCCGCCGGCCCCGACAAAATCGTGCGCACCGGCTCCCGCGCCGCCGCTTGCGCCGAAAGAATCCCGCCCGACGATTGCATAATCTTCAGCGCAGCCCCGCGCCCCGCCAACTCCCTCGCAAGCTCGCCAAGATAGCCCTGCATCTTCGGCGCAAGATATGCATTCAGCGTCACCGTCGCCGCCCGCTCATATTCGCGAAACTCCGGCAAAATCTGATGCGACAACGACAACGGCAATCCAAGCGGGCGCAACGCCTCCGCCACCACCTTTTCGTGTTCTGGATGCGCAAATGAAAACAGCAGAGACACCGCCACCGATTCCGCATCCGATTCCTTCACACGTTGCCGCAACTCGGCCAGACCCGCGTCTTCCAAAGAGCGCAGCACCACACCATCCGGCCCCACCCGCTCCGCCACACCGAAGCAAAACTCCGCCAGTGGCGCTGGTCGATGCACATTCCAGTCATAGAGACTCGGCCGCGCCTGCCTCCCAATTGCGAGCGTGTCCTCAAAACCCTCTGTCGTCACAAACGCAACGCGCGCACCCTTGCGTTCCAGCAGCGCATTCGTCGCCACCGTAGTTCCATGGCGCACTTCAATCTCCGTCGCACCCACGCGTGCCGCAATCTGCGCCACGCCTTCCAAAATTGCGCGCCCCGGATCATCCGGTGTCGACGGCAGCTTCAAAACTACGACCCGCCCACTGACGCGATACACGCAATCGGTAAACGTCCCGCCCGTATCAATCGCAATCGTGAGCCGCTTTATGTTTCGCGCTGCCATTTCCAGCCAGCCTATCAGTTGCCATCCCGCACCCTGCCCGCAATCCAATTCTCTTTACCCACAACAACACCAAATGAGACAGTGAAGACTCACTGGCAGCTCCAACGCGACCAATGCATCCGCCCAACCCAACAACTGCGCCCTTTCGCTGGAGCGCCACCACGCTCGCGCAGCGCCGCGTCGTCGTCGCCGCCAGCCTGGGCTGGATGCTCGATGCTTTCGACGTCATGCTCTACTCCATCGTGCTGGCCACGCTCATGCGGGCCTTCGCCATGAGCCGCACTACTGCCGGCCTCCTCAACGCGCTCACACTCATCGCCTCGGCCCTCGGCGGCTTGCTCTTTGGCCTGCTGGCCGACCGCTTCGGACGCCGCCGGATGCTCACCGCCAGCATCCTTTCTTATTCCGTCTTCACCTTTGCCTGCGGACTCTCCACAAGCATCTTCACGCTCGCGATCTTTCGCTTCCTACTCGGCCTCGGAATGGGCGGTGAATGGAACACCGGCGCAGCGCTGGTCGCCGAAACCTGGCCGGCCGCATGGCGAGGCCGCGCTCTCGGCATCGTGCAAAGCAGCTGGGCCATCGGCTACGCGCTCGCCGCACTCGTATCCGGCTTCATCCTGAATTTAGCGGGCTGGACGCATGCTTCGTGGCGCTGGGTTTTCTTCGTCGGAATCCTTCCCGCTCTTCTCGTGTTCTGGATCCAGCACAGCGTCCCCGAGACGCCGCTCTGGGAGCGCACCCACGCCGCATCCACCACACAACGAATCGCACTCCGAGCCTACCTGCGCCCGCTCATCGTCCTCACCGCGGCCAATACTTGCGGCATGTTTGCCTGGTGGGGCCTCTTCACATGGATTCCCGCATACCTGGTCCTGCCCGCAACGCAAGGCGGCCGCGGCTTCACGAGCCTCAGCCTCACCGGCTTTCTCGTCACCATCAATTTATTGGGAATGTTGCCCGGCTATCTTCTCTTCGGGGTAGCAGCAGATCGCTTCGGCCGCCGACCCACCTTCGTGGTCTATCTCTTCGCGGCAGCGTGCGCGGTGCCGCTACTGGCCAACGCCCGCCAGCCCGCTCTGATTCTTCTCTTCGCCAGCATCGCAGCCTTCTTCGGCACCGGTTTCTTCACCGGCTCCGCGATCATTGGCAGCGAGCTCTTTCCAACCCACGCACGCGCCACGGCCCTCGGCATCTCTTACAACGTCGCTCGCGGGTTAAGCGCTCTAGCCCCTCTCACCATCGGCGCTCTCAGTGAGCGCCACGGGCTCTCTTGGGCGTTCGGCGCCAGCGCGATCGCCTTCGCTGCCGCCGCTCTCCTCGGCCTGTTGCTCCCGGAAACCCAAGGCGCCGCTCTGTAGAGTCCAAACCGAGCTCGTGGCCAATGAAAATAACCACCCCCGCCGGGTCTACATCAGAAAACGCACTTCCAGCCGCTCCCCGGCGATATCTCTCTCCAGCAGGCCGAAACGAAATTGCTACAGCAAAACGGCTAGTAGCACCTTTCTGCAAGGTTCAAAATCCCGATTCAGCGCAGTCGCTTCACGCACCGCTCATGTCCCGCCGATATATGTCTTAGGGTCAAAAATCTCGAACGGATATTTGCGCTCTCGTCAGCGCCGTGAGGGACGACACATGGCCGAAGAAACGATCGGGATCGGATGGTGCGACAGAGTATGAGCGATTCGCAGAGGCAAACGAGCGAAAAATTAAAGGAACGAATCCGTCAGCTTCTCCTCGAAAAAAATACGGGGCAACGTAGTATTCACACCGCAGTCAGCAAGGCCCTGCATGACTGGCTCTCAAGCGACGGCGTCCAAAGTGCACAATTCGCCCAGCCTCATGACGAGCGGCTCTCGGCCGATAAGAAACCCGACTAGCCCTGCCCACTTATCCTTTTACGAATAGATGTGCTTCAGGGTCTGGTCCCCGGCGACAGATCTTCGTCGCGGGGCGGAGACCTCGCTTCCGAGATCTCGAATAGTACAAAACTCAACAGCACAAAGTTCTCGGGAATCGCCCTACATACCCGGCATCCAGCATCCAGGGGTCGATTTCGAAATCGCAATCTCCTCTGCCGTCATATCCACCGAAACATCCCCGAACAGCGGTGTGCTCAAATAGCGCTCGCCCGTATCCGGCAGCATGCACAGAATCGTCGATCCCTTCTCCGCTTTCGCCGCCACACGCAGCGCGCCCGCAAACGTCGCGCCCGAAGAGATCCCAACGAAGATCCCTTCTTTCTTCGCCAGCTCCTTGCTCCATTTCAGCGCTTCCGCATTCTCAATCCGCAGCACCTCGCTGATCGCCTTCGACGCCACCGCGTCCCCCACCAGCTTCGCCACAAAGTCCGGGCTCCATCCCTGCATGGGATGTGGCTTCCACGCGGGATGCGCCGCAGCCACAGACCCATCCTTATTCCGCTGTTGGTCAATCCCGCTCGACAGCATCGCCGCTTCGTCCGGCTCGCACACCACGATCTTCGTCTCCGGCCGCTCCTTCGCCAGCACCCGCGCCACGCCCTTCAACGTGCCGCCCGTCCCGAATCCCGTCACCCAGTAGTCCAACCGCTCGCCTTTAAAGTCGTCGAGAATTTCCTTCGCCGTCGTCCGCGAATGCATATCGGCGTTCGCCTCATTCTCAAACTGCCGCGTGTAAAACCATCCATGCTTCTCGGCCAACTCCTCCGTCTTTTTCACCATGCCCACCGCGCGCGCCGCCGCCGGCGTAATCACTACCTTCGCGCCAAGAAACCGCATCAGCTTCCGCCGTTCAATGCTGAACGTCTCCGCCATCGTCACCACCAGCGGATACCCCTTCGCCGCGCACACCATCGCCAGGCCAATCCCCGTGTTCCCGCTCGTCGCCTCAACCACCGTCTGCCCAGGCTTCAGCTTGCCCGTCCGCTCCGCGTCTTCAATCACGCCCAGCGCCAGCCGATCCTTCACCGACCCCAGCGGATTAAACGCCTCCACCTTCACATAAAGATTGATTCCCTCCGGCGCCAGCCGATTGATCTTCACCACCGGCGTGTTGCCTACTGTTTCAAGAATGTTTGCGTATCTCCGACCCATGCAACCCTCCAGACCCTGGCAATTCTACGCGCCAACGCGGACAACAGACTTAACGTCTCCGCCTGCACAGCCCAGCCAGTCCGCGCATTCCGCCTACCGCACGGAACCCTCCAAAGCGTGCTCCGCCCCGCGAAACAAAGCGCTCAGCGCCCGCCACACCCAACGCACCAGCAGAATCGTCAGCAGTAGAAGCACCCCCACAATGCTCGCCGCCACGTAAGGCTTCCATGTCGCCATCCATGTCAGGAATACCGCCAGAGCATCTTCTCCCAGACTCAGCGTCATGTTGCTGAAAGGCTCCGGAGACGGCGTCACTGCAGCGCGCGCGGCCGTCTTGCCCCCATGCGCAGCCAGCGCAATCAGCCCGCCCGCAATCGTCGCGGCCATCTGCTCCAACGGCGACAACGCCGCACTCGCCTGATACGCCAGCAGCGCCGCCACCGGCACACGAATAAATGTATGCAGCGCATTCCAGATCAAGTCGAACGCAGGAATTTTATCGGCGAAAAATTCAACGGCAAACAGCGCACCGCTGGTCCCAATCACATACCAGCTCTCAAGCAAATGCAGCCCCGGAGGCAGCGCCAGCAAGCCCGCGTGTGCCAGCAACCCCAACGTGGCCACGGTCGCATACACATTCAGCCCCGCCGCAAAACTAACCGCCACCAGCAGGGCCACCAGTTCACTTCCACCCAGCTTCATCCCGCCAGTATAGGGCTGAGAGGGGCAAGCTTCAGCCCGTACATTTACAGATCAATATCAGCGAAATCGGCGAAGTGATCCCCGAGTACCGTTTTTGTCTATTTCCTATTCCCTATTCCCTATTGCCCGTCTTTCTCACTTAACTCCCTTACTAGGATCCCAAACACCCTCAAGCTTCCGCACGTAAAGAATCTGCCCGATGTGATAAGCATTGTGCGCGCCTACATGCGCAATCAGCGATGCATTGTCCGCCAGCTTCTGGTCGTCGGCCTCCTTCACCGCCGCCTCCCACTGCGCCATCACCTCGTTCAGCTTCTGCACCAGGTCGTCCCACTGCGTCGGGGAGTAATTGTTAAACGTCTCATCGTTGTTGCCGCTGAACGCCGGTGGCTTCTGCCCCTTGAACCGCGCCAGCGCCTGTGTGTCCCAAAACCACAGGTGATACGCCAGCTGCCCCACGGAGTGCGCGTTCTTCCCCGGCGTCCACTTCGCCTGATCCGCCGTCAGCCCGGCCACCGCCACGCTCGCCGGCACAAACCAGTCTTCCTCATCGTGTGTCGTTCGCAACTGCTCTAGCAGCACGCCCCGCAGCGTCGTCGGAGGCTTCTTGTCTTCCGCACGCACCCCCTCGGCCGCCCACACCAGCATCAGCACCAAAAGAACCCTTCGCATGTTTCCCGACCTCTCAACCCGTAAGATGCCGGAAGTATACTGCCTGGCGATTCCGCCCAGTTCGCCGTCTCCGCTTCCCTCTCTGCCTATCGACGAAGCATCCAATCTTCGAGTACAAACTCCGTATGAGGACAAACAATGCAGGTTCCGAATCATGTGCAAGAACACATCGACACCATCGCCAAGCATGAGCAGGAGTTTCTGGCGCGAAGATCGCCGGCCGAAAGACTGGGAGATTTGACCGCGGCCGTCGTTGGCAATCTCGGATTTGTAGTTGCTCATATCTTCCTCTTCTTGTTCTGGATTCTCATAAACACCTTGCATCTGCCGCAAATTCCGCACTTTGATCCGATGCCATTTTCGCTTCTCGGAACTGTCGTTGCCATGGAAGCTATCCTCCTGGCGAGCCTTATCCTCATGAGGCAATCGCGATTGGCCCGCCGTGCCGATGAACGAGAACATCTCGTGCTCCAAATCCTTCTCCTCACTGAAAAAGAGGTGACGGCGGTGATAAGCATGAACCAGCAAATTGCGACTAAGGTTGGATTGTCAGATATAGAAAACAGCAAGGAAATCGAACAGCTCGGTCGGAATACTTCAATCGATGAAGTCGCTCAGGACATACAACGAAGCCTGTCGGAAGAACCTTAACCAAAAAATGCGGCGGCCAGGAAGCATAGTGAAGAAAGATACATCTCAGGTCGATTGGAGCTGGCCCAAGCTGTTCGTTTTGCTGGTCGTCGAGCTCTGGGCAGCACACGCTTTCGCGTTCTCTGCCATGAATACGCACATTCTTTCACCGCGTGGCTGCTTGGGTGGAAGGCAAATCCGTTTGCGCTCAACTACGCTCATCCAACGTTGACGGTCCTCCTCATTCAGCTTGGCATCGATCAGAAGGTGAATGAAGCACCCATCTTTGCGAGCGGACACGGTGTACAAGCCGCAATCATCAGCGCCGCGGGCGCCGTCATCGGCAATGGCCTGACTAGCTTTTCGTTGAGCCGCTGGGGATAGGCTGTGGCGCGTCAACATAACTCTCTCGGTTGGTCCATGTTTTCGTACTGGGTATGTGTAGCGAGCATCGGGAACTTCATCGACTATGTGCCGATTCGCACTTTCACCGACGGAACGAACTTATACCAGGATATGTTTGCCGCGGAACGGGGATTTGGTTGGTCGCCCTGGACGCTTCTCGTTGTATTCGGCATTCCCACAGCAATTGCATTGGTCTATTTCCTTCTTCGCATCGAACCATCGACCTTGCGCTGGCTCTTTCCTGAGTCGCCCATAAAAAGAGCTGTCATCGCGAGCCTCACCGCTTTTCTACTCTTCGGGTTCTATGGAGCCGCCGGATGGTCAGGCGGAGGTCCCATATCCCATCGGATGTCTGTCATCTCTGTATGTGGAATTGCTCCGCTGATGATGCTTGTTGGGTGGTTTTCGGCACAGCACCGAGTTGCTCAGTAACCGGCAACTCAAAGGTAGCTGTTTAAAGCACTACTCCTGGATCACAGCCAACCCCGAAGTAGCTCCCAAAGGGGTTTCTTCCGCATCCTTCACAATTCACCCGCGATGATTTCAGTTTTTAATCCCTGCGTTCCAAGCCGTATACCGCTGCGGATGGCTCCAACGCGGCGCTGCCGTCTCCCAATTGTGTGCAATATTGATCAGTCAGATAGTATTTAAGCGCCTATTTTGATGCAACCATTGGGCGGTTCGCCAACGCGGCTTCGTCGTTCCGGCGGCCCGCACACCACCCAAGAATCAATGGGCGCCGGGGAGACTGAATGTGGTTGCGCGGTCTAATTTTTGCTTCCCTGGGTCTACTTGTCGGCCGTATTCCACTTGGCGCCCAGGCTCCCAATCTCTCTTTTCAAGAACGACAACCCCTCGTAAAGGCCCAGACCAGCGCTGTGGTTGTGGATGTTGTTGTAACCGACCACGGTGGTAAACCGGCACTTGGCCTCAGCAGGCAAGACTTTGACTTAACCGAAGACCGCAAGCCGCAAACCATCGATTTTTTCGAAGAACACTCCGTCGCGAGCGCGCCTGCTGCCACGCTTCCCAAGTTGCCGCCGCATGTATTCTCCAATCAGCTCTGGGGCTCGCAAAGCGATTCGGTCACAGTACTCCTTCTCGATAGCCTCAACACCTCGGAGGAGAACCAGGCCTACGTTCACAAGCAAGCCATTGATTTCTTAAACAATCTCCATTCCAACGAACCGGTGGCTATCTTCACCCTCAACACAAAGCTCCGCCTTCTGCAGGAGTTGACTCCGGACACTTCTCTACTTATTGCCGCTGTCAACAGCAAGGCTGCCGCACCTGGGAAGACGACCGATTCCCGCACCCGCGACGATGAACTGCGCGATAAGGAAGAAGTTTCGATGATTCCCGACCCCAATCCCGCAGCGGCGGATGCGAGATCATTGGCCGAGTATGCTGCCAAGCAAGCAGGAGGGCGAGCTTCCTTGACGTTAATGGCACTCCAGCAGCTCGCGCGATCTCTTGCCGCGATTCCGGGCCGCAAAAACGTCGTTTGGTTCGCGAATACTTTTCCACTTTCGGTCTTCCCCGATGGTTCGAAGCGCCAGACGCTTAGCAATGGCAGCGAAATTCCTGATGTTCTCCGCGAGACAGTGAATCTTCTCGCACAAGCTAGGGTTGCCATCTATCCGGTGTCGGCTCAGGGCATTCTCATCGATCGAACCATGAATGCAGATTCGGGCGGTCAACCGGAGGGAGACAATTTTGAAACGAATCCGTATCAACAGTCGTCGGCGAATGCCGCAAACACTGCAACCATGGAGCAGTTGGCCTCGGATACGGGCGGAGAGGCCAACTACTCCACCAATGACCTGACGAAAGCGATGGCGCAAGCCATTCAGAACGGAGCCCACTACTACACGCTGGCCTACACGCCAACCAACACGAAAATGGACGGCAATTTCCGCCGCATCGAGGTCAAACTAATACAAGGCAAATATAAGCTGGCTTACCGGCGCGGCTATTACGCCGATAACGGCGCAGCACCACAACGCGCTCAGATCACTGATCCGCTGGCGCGGTTCTTGGTGCCGGGCCTGCCAAGCTCCACACAAATCACTTATCAGGTTCGCGTGGTTCCGTCTGCTCCGCAGCCTGCACCGAACGGAGTGCGGGCCGGCGGCAATGCGAAGCTCGCCGACGCTCTCGTCCGCTACCGAATAGACTTTGCAATATCGGCGAAGGATGTGGATTTGCAGCCCGCGTCGAAGGGGACCCACACCGGCAAGATCGAAGTTGCGCTTGTCGCCTATGATCGTGAAGGGAAAGCCCTGAACTGGACTGCCGGATCAATGACGGAGAGTCTTGATGCAGCGTCGTATGCAAGTGCACAACAATCTGGTGTACCGGCGCACCTGGAAATCGACCTCCCTAAGATCGATGCATTCGTGACAACTGGAGTCTACGACTGGGGCTCCCAAAAGATTGGGACACTTGAAATACCGGTGAGCTATGCTGCCCACTCATTTGCATCTGGTCAACCTGCAAGCGAATGTTGTTCCGCCACGATATCTGCAGAGGCGCCCACCGCAGCAACAAAAGCTGCACCGCAGTCTATGCCGGACTCGAAGACTTCGCCGGCGGATACCCCGGTGCTGGTCCACAGGCCAGCACTTAAGGCGTCGAATTTGGTGATTCCGGAAGGCTATCTCCATCTTGACGTCGTGGTAAGCGATTCTGCAGGCAAGCCAGTCACCGGACTCCAACCATGGGATTTCAAGCTGTCGGATAATGGCTCGTCGAGAAAGATCCTGTCCTTCCGCTCCTTTGATGGAGTCGCTGTCAAGCCCGATCCGCCCGTCGAGGTGATTTTGCTCGTTGACATGGTAAACCTGCCCTTCGAGCAGGTGGCATTTGTGCGTAAGGAGCTTGAACATTTCTTGCGCAAGAACGGCGGCCACTTGACGCAGCCCGTTTCCCTCTTTCTGCTTACTGATACCGGATTGCACGTGCAGCCCCGTCCTTCAGTGGACGGGAATGCGCTTGTGGACGTCGTGCATCAGATCAACGGCAATATAAGCACCATCAATTCAGCCATGGGAAGCGATGGTTATCTGGAACGCGTTCAGTTATCGGTGCGCCAACTAGCAGCCATTGCGGAAAACGAAGCGAGAAAGCCGGGTAGAAAGCTGCTCATCTGGCTTGGGCCCGGCTGGCCGATGCTGGACAGACCTGCGGATGGGTTTTCCGAGAAGGATCAGCGCAGATACTTCGATACTATTGTCGAGCTTTCTACGCAATTGAGAGAGGCACGGATCGCACTCTACAGCGTGGCGCCCTCCGACTCGTCGGTGCGAAGCGGCAGTTTCAATCTTCTCTATCAAGCCTTTTTGAAGGGGGTGCAATCGGCCCAACAGGCGACGACCGGCAATCTGGCCCTGAAGGTGCTTGTTACGCAGACTGGCGGCCAAATCATGGGACCGAGTAACGATCTGGTAGGACAGATCGATCGTTGCATTTCGGATGCAAACGCCTTCTATACGATCTCCTTCAATCCCCCGCTTGCCGAACACGCCGATGAGTACCATTACATTAAGTTGCAAGTGAATCAGGCTGGTCTCACGGCGCGGACCAATACGAGCTATTACAATGAGCCGCCACGCAATTAGCTGACCGTTGCGGTGGTAGTGAAACTTCCGTTTTTTTGAGTTGCGGTTGAGTCTCCGCCAAACCGGAAGTCCTGGTTAGAGATCCCCGGGACCGTTTCGACGCAGTCCCGGCACTCGCAATCCGCCTTGCAACTTTTTTGCACCTCGCGTAGCTCGCACCGAATTCACGCTTCTCGCGCCGGAGCAGTCGTTTCGCTCCAGCGCAGAGTCTCTGCACTCGTTGCCGCCTGTGCAATGCAAATGATGTGAAAGATTAAGCACAGCGGCACCGCAAACGTTGGAATCAGGCTCAACGGCAACACCGCCATCAGCGAATTCTGAATCCCATGTGGATCGATCAGCCGCGCCGTCGCGCCGAGTGTCACGGCCGTCACCAGGTCTGCAATCCCCAGCAACTGCCACGCGACAAAACTTCCTCTGCGCTGCGCAGTCGCCAGATACATCGCCGCAAAGGGCGCGGTGATTCCAATCGCGACGTCGCCCCAACCCGCCGGCAATGCAAAGATCCCCGGCAACAATCCTGTGAAATAGAGCACAAGGAACGTGTAACCCGCGATCCGCCACGACTGCAAAAAGGTCAACGTCCGCGGATTCAGCGATAGCGCAAACTGCCGCAGCGACGGCGAAACAAGAAACCACACGAGGAAGGCAATCACCGGACCCCCCGCAGCCAAACCCAGCGCGATTGGCGGCGCCTCCGGTCCAGTATTGAACAAGTTGAATGCCGATGCCGTCAGCGCAAAGACAAACCACGCCGCCAGCAGAACCGAGATCAATTTTGGGTACAACGTGTTTTTCATGACTTTTCTCCTCCATTCATCACCAGGGTTGAAAGTTCGTTTGCTTGCTTCTTCAAATCGTTCCAGCGCCCGTCGCCCAGGCGCTGCTTCAAATGCGTTTGTGTGCGCTCCCACGCGGGCAGAGCGCGGTCAAACCGCCGTCTTCCCTCTGCCGCTATCCTCAGCAATCGCTCGCGGCGATCTTCCCCGCGCCGCTCAGCGATCCATCCGCTCCGCCGCATCAGGCGCAGCGTCCGCGTTAGGGTTGTGCTGTCCATGGCGAGCATTCGCCCCAGCGTCCCTTGGTTCACTTCGCCGGCCAGCAGCAAAACCTGCAAAATCGTGAACTGTGTCGTGCGCAGCCCATGCGGCCTCAGCGCTTCGTCGTACATCTGCGTAAGAGCCCGCGCTGTGCGCCGATAGCTAGCGCAAAAGCAAGGCAGATCCGGAATCCTCGTGAGCGCGTCCGTCATGCTCTAATAGATGTATATACATGCATTACGCTTCAAAAAAATCTACCCATCGCTAACCCCGCAAATCCCACCGCAACCCATCCGGCCAACGCCTTCTGGAAGCCGCTTCAGAACACACCCGCGCCAGCCGTGCCGACTTGATTGACGCGTGCGCACTCCCGCGTTACGTTTCCATTTCCGATGACACAGACGATTCGCCCACCACAGCCCGCACTCAACATCACCGCAAAGCCCGCGCCCTCCCCGCTCTTTCAAACCATCGAGCAGCCTGCCCTCATGCTCATCGCCATCGGACTCCTCGGCCTCGGCATCCTCGGCCTCATCTATGGCGACTTTGCCCTCGTCTGGCAGCCCGTCGCCCCATGGTTCCCGGCACGCACCGCCCTCGCGTATATCATCGCCGCCCTCGAAGTCCTCACCGCCCTCGCACTCCTCTTCCGCGCCACTTCCCGATGGGCTGTACGCATTCTGTTCCCTGGCATCGTCCTCTGGCAGTTGCTCAAGGTTCCCGATCTCTTCGCCGCGCCCACCGTCGAAGGCTCCTACCTCAGCTTCGGCGAGACCGCCATCCTTCTAGCCGGCGCAGGTACACTCTTCGCGAAGCTCGCCGATCTGCCCACCGGCTCGCCTTTCGCCTTCCTCACCGGCGAACGTGCCCTCCGCCTCGCGCGTCTCTACCTCGGCCTCTGGATCATCCCCATCGGACTCTCGCACATCGTTTATCACGAAGCTACCGTGCTCCTCATTCCCGCGTGGATTCCAAACCGCCTCTTCTTCGCCTATCTCACCGGAGCAGGCCAGATCGCGAGCGGCCTCGGCCTTCTCTTCAATGTCCTCCCCCGCGTAGCCGCGTATGCCGAAGCCGCGCAGCTCTGGATCTATACGCTCCTCCTCTGGGTTCCCGCCGTCATCTACGGCCCCAACGCCGACGTTCAAGCCGTCTTCGGCGCGTCGTCCGGTCCGCGCATGCCGTGGACCGCCCTCCTCGTCACCTGGCTCCCTGCCGCCTGCGCCCTCGCCGTCGCCCAAAACACCCCAACGAAATCTCCTTCATAAGGCGTAGCACGTTCTCTTGCACAACAAGAAATGGCGTACGATGTCCCCACAAGCGCCATGCCTAACCCATCTACCCCGACCGCCCCTACCGACACCTGGCCCGCCCTCCCCCAATCCGCCTGGTCCGATACATGCGCCACCCTCCAGCTCTGGACCCAGATCGTCGGCAAAATCCGCCTCGCCCTCGTCCCGCATCTCAACCACTCCTGGAACGTCACCCTCTACCCCACCGTCCGCGGCCTCACCACCCTGCCCATGGCCCACGGCACGCGCATGCTCCAAGTCGACTTCGACTTCTTCAGCCACCAACTCCTCATCGACACAAGCGACGGCGCCCGCCGCACGCTGCCTCTCCAGCCCATGTCTGTCGCCGACTTCTACCACCAGGTCAC
>Ga0182030_10009491_pt1 | contig 19911 bp, 20 predicted proteins | sample 812S3MmetaG_FD_121299 | JGI IMG/M metagenome (GOLD analysis project Ga0182030, IMG submission 121299) | Permafrost microbial communities from Stordalen Mire, Sweden - 812S3M metaG (Illumina Assembly) | ecosystem: Environmental > Terrestrial > Soil > Wetlands > Permafrost | place: Sweden... | reverse complement strand
GACGCCGGGCTTTTCGAGCCCGCGTCTGCCGGTTCGCTCGCGTCTTTTCATCGCTCTCGCGGTGACCCTGGCGCTGGCGCCCTCGCTGATGGGGGGCAAGGGCTTCGCCATCAATAATTTTGGAACGCTGGTCGGCGACATTTTTGGCGAGCTCTTCATCGGCGGGGTGATCGGCCTGCTTGGGCGGATGTTCTTCATGGCGCTTGAAACCATGATGATGGCGGCCTCGATGAATATAGGCTTGAGCAATGGGATGGGCGCGCCGATCGACGAAGCGGAGGCGCTGCCGACTATCGCGACCCTGGTGACGCTGACCACGACCTGCCTGATCTTCGTCTCCGACCTGCATTGGGAGCTGATCCGCGGCGTGGTCGCCTCCTACAATGTCATGCCGGTCGGCTTCGCGCTGAAGCCAGAGGCCGCCTTGAACTTTCTTGCCGACGATCTCGCGCGGACCTTCGTCATCGCGCTCAGGATCGCCAGTCCCTTCTTGGTCTTCGCGGTCATCGTCAACATGGCTATCGGCCTGATCAACCGGCTGACGCCGCAAATCCCTATCTTCTTCATATCCGGCCCCTTTGTCATCGCGGGCGGCCTCGTCCTCTTCTATTTCATTTCCGGCCCGCTGGTCGAAGTCTTCCTGATGCAATTCGCCGATTGGGCGGTCAAGGGCAACTGATGCGCAATAGACAGAAATCGCTTGAACGCCTGCTGGTGGTGAAGACGCAACTGCATGCGCTCGAAGAAGCCAAGCTGGCTGATATCCAGCGACGCAAGCTTGCCGCCGAGGACGTGCGGCGCGCCATGTTCGACCTGCTCGGCGACGAGGGGAAGACCGACAGTTTCATCCTCGGCCTCGCATGCCGGCACATTTCACGGACCGCGCTGAGCGAGCGTGATCTCGACGCCTCCGAACAGGCGCAGAAGGCGGCGCTGCTGACGCGAAGCGCGCAGAAGCGGTCCTTGGAGAAAATTGTCAAGGAAGCCGAGCAGGCGGCGGACCGCGAGAGCGAAAGACGGACCTTGCTCGATATTGGCGAAAAACTCGCGGGAAAGCCGCAGACCAGCCTCCCGTAAGTTTGAAGCCTTAGACTGAATTTTAAACCCCCGGCTCATCCCAAGGGGCGGCGGACCATCCTTCAACGGGCGACCATGGCGATCTCACCGACCTCCGATCTTATTCTCGACGTCGCCCGGGCCGCCGATCCGGCCAAGGCGCAGGCGACGACGCGCGCGCTCGCGGCCGGAAATTCCGGAAGCGCTTCAGGAGACGCGCCAAGCGCGGAATTTTCGGCCACGCTCGACCGCATGGCGGGGGCTCCCGCGGCCACGCGCGATTATTCCTATCACAACCCCACGGCGGCCATTCAGTCCTCGGTCGAGACCAAGGCGCATAAGGCGGCCATCGGCGTTGAAAGCGTGCTGCTGAAGAGTTTCGTCGACCAGATGCTGCCAAAGGACGCGGTCAATGTGTTCGGTGGCGGCGTGGCCGGCGATGTCTGGAAATCCATGCTGTCGGAAAAGATCGCCAATGAAGTGGCGAAATCTGGATCGCTGAAATTTGCGAGCCGGCTGTTCGAGACTCATCCCGATCTGCTGCATTCGAACAAGCGCCAAGGCATGGTGCAAGGCGCAGCCCAAGCTTTGGCCAACACCACCATGACCAGCAACGTGTTGGCCAAGGTCTCGCCGGCTGCGCCGGCCCCCAACAAGATTTGACGAGGCGCGCATGATGACCAAATCAGGCGCGCCGCCGCGCTCCCAGCCATCGCGATCCCAGATGGGCGCGCAGGTGGCGTTCCATGAGGCCATTGGCCGCATGGAGACGATCGTCGAACAGGAGACGGCGCTGCTGCGCGAAAATCGCGCGGTGGAACTGACGGAATACAATAACCGGAAGCAGCAGGGCCTGCTCGAAATCAACCGCATCCTGCGCAATTTCACAGAATTCGACATCGGGCTTGTCGATCGCGATTGCATCCGCCGGCTTGTGCGCAAGCTCGAAGCCAACCGCCAGATCCTCGCCCATCACCTGAAAGCGATGGACGAAATCTCCACTTTGATCTCGCGGGCGATGCAGGAAGCGGAATCCGACGGCACCTATGGCCGCGGCGGGGCCTGACTTATGAGCGGAAGCTATCGATGATCAAGATGCTTGTTCTCGCCGTCTGGGCGAGCGCCATCACGGCGGCTGCGAGTTTAGGCGCGATCCATTGGCAGGCGTCGCATTTGACGCCCGCCAGCGCGGAGGCTGCGCCGGCCGCCTATGAATATCGCAAGACCAAGGTCATCAATGTGCCGATCGTCGGCGACGGCGCTCTGCTCGGCTATGTGATCGTGCAATTTCTTTATGGCATCGACGCCAAGGCGGCGCAAAAGCTCAACGTCAGTCCTGAAGCCTTCATCATGGATTATGCCTTTCGAACGCTCTATGGCGATCCTGGCCTCGATTTCCGGCGTCTCGACAAATATGACATAACCGGCCTGACGGTTCACTTGAGGGACATGCTGAACGAAAAGCTCGGCCAGGGCGTGGTGAAGGAAGTGCTGATCCAGGACTTCTCATACATGCCCAAGGAACAGACGCCGCGCTGATCCCTTGCGCGGACGAAGTTCAAAAAACTCCGCAAAGCAGACCCTTGCCAAATTATGCGTAAAGCTCCGCGCAAGCTGGTCGGGCTAATTTGCGGTATTAACGTCGCCCTTGTTGGCCAAGCCGAATGCTTTCATGAATGGTGCACATCGCATGAGTCTCCAACGCTTCAGGAGCAAGACGGCCGAATTCAACGAGCGGGACGTCCACGCCAGGCTTTCTGCTTTGCTTGTTCCGCATGTCCACGCGATGGTCGATCGGTTTTACGCCGAGATCTCGGCAGATCCCCAAAGAAGCCCCCTTCTCGCCAAGGTGTCGAATCGCGACGGACTGATGCGGGGCCTCAGGCAGCACTGGGAGGCGCTGCTCGCGCGCGCGCCCGATCAGGAGACCGCCAAGCGCGCGAGGCGCGTCGGCGAAGCCCATGCGCGCATCGGCCTTTCGCCTGGCGCATATATCCAGTCCTACGCCTACTGCTTCAAATCGCTCAGCGCTGCGCTCCTGGCGAGGCAGCCGCGCGAAGCCGCGCTCGTCGGGGCCTTGACCGATCAGGTCTTCGCCGACATGGGCGGCGCCCTGGCCGCCTTTTTTGGCGGCCTTGAAACGTCGATGCGCGAGCGCGAGGCGCTCGAACTCGTGAAGACCGTGGAAGTCGAGATGGACGCGTCGAACGGCGTCGCCGAGGGGCAGGCGGCTTCGCTGCGCGCGATCGTCGGCGATCTTGACAAGGTTCTGTCGGATCTGCGTGGCGGCGTCTCGCTGGTGAAAGATGGCGCGGCGACGACGACGGGATCGATCGGCGCGGTCGCCGCTGCGGTCGTGGAATTGCATGCGTCGAGCCGTGAGGTCGGCCGCCAGGCCAATGCGGCCAATGTCTTGGTCGCCGATGCGGTCAATCGCGCCGACGAGGCGGAGCGGCGCTTCGACCTGCTCGCTGCTTCGGCGGCGCGGGTGACCGAGATCGCCGGCCTGATCGCCGGCATCTCCAACCAGACCAGCCTGCTGGCGCTCAACGCCACGATCGAGGCGGCGCGGGCCGGCGAAAACGGCCGCGGCTTCGCCGTCGTCGCCAACGAGGTCAAATCGCTGTCCCAGCGCACCAATGCGGCGACGCGCGAGATTGCTGGCCAGATCACTGAAATCGAAAGCGCGGTGAAAAGCGCCGTCGGCGTGATGAAGGATGTGCGCGAGATCATCGGCCGCATCGCCGAGATCGCGGCGGCGGTGGCGCAGAGGTCGGACCAGCAGGTCGGGGCGATCCAGGAAATCGGCGAAAGCGCCAATGCGGCGGCGCAGGGCGCGGAGCAGCTCGGCGGCAGCGTCGAAATGTTTACGGGCGCCGTCGGCGACGCCGGACGGGCGGCAGAAAATGTCTCGACACAGTCGGCGCAGGTGAGCACGCTGTTCGAAAGGCTTTCGAAACGCCTGATGATCACCATGAAGAATTTCGCCGACGCCGACATGCGCGGCGCCCCGCGCTCGCCGGCGAAAGTTGCGGTGGAGCTGATGCTGGGCGGCCGCAGGATCGTCGGCGAAATTGTCGAGATTTCGGAAGGCTCGGCCCTGGTCAATGGCGTTTCGGAGCATTTGGCGACCGGCGCGACGTTGGAAGCCAGTCTCGCCGAGATCGGCAGCCTGCGGGCGCGGGCCTCTGGCACGTCGGAATTCGGCCAGAGGCTGCAGTTCGTCGATGTCCCCGACGCCACGGCCGCCAATCTGAAGGGCCTGATGCAACGCCTGTTTGGCAAGGAAAAAACCCTGCGCGTCATCGTCGTCGAGAGGTCGAAGATGATCGCCTCCGCCTTCGAGGGGGCGCTGGCGAAGGGTGAGATTTCGGAAGCCGATCTGTTCGACGTCAATTATGCGCCCATCGCCGGCACGGACCCGAAGCAATATCGCAATCGCGCGCTGGATTTTCTCGAATCCTGCTTGCCGGCGATCCAGGAGCCGATTCTCGGCCTCGACCAGGCCGTGGTGTTTTCGGCCGCCGTGGATCGCAACGGATATCTCCCGGTGCACAACAAGATCTACTCGGCGCCGCAAGGGCCCGACGCCGTATGGAACAACGCCAATTCGCGCAACCGGCGGATTTTCGACGACATGACCGGGCTGATGGCCGGGCGCAACACCACGGAGGTCTTGAGCCAGACCTATCCGCGGGATCTCGGCGGCGGCAAGATCGCGCTGATCAAGGACATTTCCGCGCCCATTTTCGTGCGCGGCAGACATTGGGGCGGCCTGCGCATGGGCGCCCGCATTTCCTGATCCTCAAGCACAAAACCCGCCCATCGAATGCTCGATGGGCGGGTTTTTTGTGCGCGAAAAGCCTGTAGCCTTTTCATACGCTTCATGGAAGCGTGAAAAAATGCTCTAAGCGGCGTGCGAAAAAGTGGCTGCCGGTTTTTCGCAAAAAAACGCCGCGTTATCAAGGAATCTAGAGCATCGGGCGATTCCAAAGGAACGCCCGATGCTCTAGAAATTGAAATGCCGGGACGCCGGGCTCGTCGTTAGGCGTCGCGGCGGAGTCAGGCGCGAATCCGCGACGGCGGCGGCGAAACAGGAATAAAGGCCGGACGCCGCGTCGCTGCGGGCGTCGAAGGCGAGGTGCTGGATATCGACGCCGGCGCGCGCGGAATCGAGGCAAAGACGAAAGAAGGCGGTGACGCCGCGCCAACAGAATTCCATGTTGAGCGACACTGTCGGCAGAGCTTCCCAGACGACGTAGAGTTCGGCGGACCAGGCGTAGCGAAGCGCCCCCTGCTTGAAATAGAGCTCGGCGGAGGAGTTGACGAGGTCTTCGAGATTTGCGCTGCGTTCGGAACGGACATAGCCGATCAGGTCGATCACGTTGACGAGGCGCAGTTCGGTCGCGACCTCGGCGACGCCCTCCGCCAGGGCCCGTTCGCAGTCGAGGGTGAATTCGGCCGGGAACTCGGAAGCATCCATGAGTCTTGCTTTCACTGTTTGCGCGGGCCCGCGCCACGGTTCGATAGGAAATGGACGAGTTCGGCGATGACGCGATAGAATTCCGAGGGGATCATCATGTCGACTTCCACACGATCGTACATGGACCTTGCCAGAGCCTTGTCCTCGATCACCGGAATGCCGTTCTCCTCCGCGATTTCGCGAATTTTCAGGGCGATGAGATCCTGGCCCTTGGCCACCACCTTGGGCGCGCCGCCTTCGGAGCGGACATAACGCAGGGCGATGGCGTAATGGGTCGGATTGGCGATGACCAGGGTCGCCGTCGGCACGGCGCTCATCATGCGCTTGCGCGAGCGCGCCAGCGCGACCGAGCGCTGGCGCGCCTTGATCATCGGATCGCCTTGCGTTTGCTTGAACTCGTCCTTCACCTCCTGCTTGCTCATGCGCAGGTCCTGCTTCCAGTGCATGCGGGACCAGACGAGGTCGCCCGCGGCCAGCACGAAGACCGCTGCGCCAATGCCGGAAAACAGCCGGACGCAAATGGAGAGCAGATGGTCGGCGAGGCCGACGGGATCCGAATAAAGCGTGGCGAAGGAGGCTCCGATTTCAGCCTTGATAATCAGGAAGGCGATGAAGCCGACCGTGCCGAGCTTGGCGAGGCTCTTGGCGAATTCCGTGCCGTTGCGTTGGCTGAACAGCCGCGACCAGCCGGAAGCCGGCGATATCCGTTCGAATTTTGGCGCAATTCGATCAAGGACAAGGCTCGGCGGATTTTGCGCGAAACCCGCGATGAGCGCGGACGCGACGAACAGGATGAAAGCCGGCAGGACGAAGGCGCCCATGGCCTCGATCAGCGCCTCGGCCAGCGCCAGGGCGTTGCGACCTTCGCCGAGCTGAAACTGGCCGGAATGGTCGAACAGGCGCTGCAGCGTGACGATCAATCGCGTCGCGCCATCGCGCAGGAAGAACACCAGAAACACCAGCGAAGCCATCAGGCTCGCGAAAAGCGCGACTTCGCGCGAATTGGGCGTGTCGCCCTTTTCGATCGAGTCGTGCAGCTTCTTCTCGGTGGCCTCTTCTGTCTGGCTTTCCTTGTCAGGCGCGTCGCTCATCGGCAGCGTTCGCTAAAAACGAAAGGACCCAGCCCCGGAAGTCCTGACTTCCGGGGCTGGGTTAGGAGCGAATGCGATATTCGCGATGTCTCGCGAATAAAGAAAATTGAGATTATTCATAGACGGCGTCGCTCTGGCCTTCCGAATTGATCTCGATCTCGTTGCGCTCGGCCATTTCCAGCACGGTGTCGGCGATGGCGCGGCGGGCTTTCAGCACGTCGCGCTGCTGCGCGGGGCCTCCCGTGTTCAGTTCGGCCTCGACCATGCGGCGGGCGCGGGCGCCCATCGATGACAGGATCAATTCGCGGAAGCCGGGGTCGGTGCCCTTCAGCGCCATGACCACGCGATCGGCGGGAACCTTGTCGAAGACGGTGGTGCGCGCCTTCTGCGAAAGCTTGGCGATGTCCTCGAAGGTGAAGAGCAGGCCACGCAGGGTCTCGGCGTCCTTGGGCCGGTCTTCGGCGAGGCTGTTCAACACGTCCTCGATCTGGTCACGTTCGAGCTTGTTGATGATGTCGGCGATTTTCGAATGGGTGTCGGCGCCGGTGTTGCGCGCGACATTGAGCAGCAGGTCCTCGTGCAGGGTCTGCTCGAGCAGCCTCATCATCGGATCCATGACGGGGCGCGGCGAGAGCATTCGGCGCATCAGTCCGTTGCGTGTTTCGCGCGGCGTGTGCGCCATGATCTTGGCGGCCGCGCCGGAGGAAAGCTTGGATAGGACAGTGGCGAAAGTCTGCGGATGCTCCTTCTGCAGATAATCGGACAGCGCGCTTTCGGGGGCCGCGGACAGGCGGTCCCACATCGCCTTGTTGGAATTGCCCAGCACGTCCGAGAGGATTTCCGCGGCTTCTTCCGAGCTTAGGGCTCCATTCAGTAGACCTTCGGCCGATCCGGCTGAGCCGAGCAATTCGGCGCCGGCGGAAAACTGGTCGACGAAATCCTCGACAAGTTTTTCCACCGTCGCGGAATTGATCGCTCCGAGTTCCGACGCCGCACGGGTGACCTGCCGTAGCTCCAGCGAATCGAGTTGCTTGAGCAGGCGCCCGGCGATCGGCTTGTCCATCGACAGCAACAGCGCTGCGACCTTTTGCGCGCCGAACAGCGGCCGCGCCATGGATCGCCCATGCGCGGGCTGGACGAATTTCGCGGCGTCTTCAGGAGAAGGCGTCGACATCGGCGGATCCCACGATTTCGGTGAGCGAGACGCCGAAGCGCGAATTGTCCTCGTCCACGACCACGACTTCGCCGCGCGCGACAACGCGCCCGTTGACGACGACATTGACCGGCTCGCCGACGCGCTGGTCGAGCGCGACCACCGCTCCGCGGCCGAGCTTCATCAAATGGGCGACCGGCATTTTCGCGGAGCCGAGCACCACCTGCACGGTGACGGGAATGCGCAGGATGGCGTCGTGGCCCCTGAGCTCCGGGTCCGAGGCGCCCTGTCCCGAGGTCCCCGGTCCAAAGTCGAGGCTTTCGGCGGCGGCCTTCTGGAGTTCGTCAGTTTCAGACATTTTCGTCCTCAAACGGTTGCACGGGTTGGTTACGGGGAATCAGGATTTTTCTGCGGCGGCGCGTTGCAGGAATTGCACGAGCGGCATTTCCTCGACATCGACGCGTTCGGCGACTTTCAGGGTGTAATGGCCCTTGGCCTGGCCGAGATCGCACCAGAACAACGGCTGGCCCTTGCAATCGAGGCGAACCCTGTTGAGGGCCGAGGCCTTGAGCGGAATGACGTCGCCGACCCGCCAGCTCGAAATGTCGCCGAGCGTCACGGTCTGTTCGTCCAATATGCCGACGGCCTTGACTTCGGCCTTCTGCACGCCCTTCTGCATCAACTTTTGCCAGCGGGGATCGCTGGCCGAGCCGTCGCTCGACAGGTCGCGCGCCAATTGCTGGCGGATCGGCGTCAGGGCGGGCTGCGGAATGACCACGAACATCTGGCCGCCAATATCCATGGACTGGATGAGAATCTTGGCGATCACGGCGAGGACGTTGCGGCGGCCCATGACGGTGAAATCCATCCGCGTCTCCATCCGCTCCAGGCGGAAGGTCGTGGCGATGACCGGGCTGAAGGCGGAATGGAGCGCTTCCGCCGCGATTTCGAAGACCGTCTGCGCCACGCGGGTTTCGAGGGTCGAGAAATTGCGGTCGTTGTCATGCGGCGGCTCTTGCGCATCGCCTCCGAGCAGGACCTCCATCAGCGAGAACATGCAGCGGCGGTCGAGGCCGACAAGAATGCGCGCGTCGAGTTCCGGCGAATAGAGAATGGCCGCTATGCTGCCGTCGTAGGAGTCGAGCGCGTCCCAGACATGGTCGGTGTTGATGCTGTTGACGAAGAACGACATGAGCGCGGGCGAATAGGGACGCATGGCTTCCGCGCAAAGCGCCGCCAGCCGGTCGAAAATGACTGGCAGCATCGGCAATCTCTCGACGGTCAGGCCGGGATTGTCGAGGAGCTTCTCGGCGGCTCCCTTCGGGCGGCCTTCTGTTTTCGCGTCCATTTTTTATACCTTTGAAGGCTTGTCTATGCCGCTTGCTTGTCGCCGCCGCCGGAAGTGGTCTCGTTCTCAACCTCGTCGATGGTGGGCCTCTCCTTGGACGGAATGGTCTTGCGGCCGAACTCGACGGCGATCTGCGGCATGGCGCCGTTCATGTAGGCGAGCAAGGTTTGCTTGACCAATGTGTACTTGCGCAATTGCTTCTGGCGCGTGGCCTTGATGACGCTCGCGAGCGGGGAAATAATGCCATAGGAGGCAAAAATGCCGGAGAAGGTGCCGACCAGCGCCGCGCCAATGAGGCCGCCGAGCACTTCCGGTCCTTGGTCCAGCGCGCCCATGGCGTGAATGATGCCGAGCACCGCCGCGACAATGCCGAGAGCGGGAAACCCGTCGCCGACCATGTTGAGCGCGTGATAGGGCTTCAGCTTGTCATAGGTCAGCGTCTGGATTTCCTCATCCATCAAGGCTTCGATTTCATAGGAGCGCGCGCTGCCGATGATGATCAGGCGGGCGTAGTCGCAGATGAAGCCGAGCATCGTCTTGTCGCCGAGGATTTTGGGATGAAGCTTGAAGATTTCCGATTCGGTGGGATTGTCGATGTGGCCTTCGACCTCGCCGCGCGACTTGCTTCGCATCTCGCGCATCAGGCTGTGCAGCAACGAAAGCAGGTCGAGGAAATCTTTTTGCTTCGGGCCCTTGCCGGCGATCGCCTCGACAATGCCCTTGCCGGTGTCCTTGATGACGGGAAGCGGATTGGCGACGACGAAAATGCCCAGGGCGGCGCCGCCGAGAATCAGGAATTCGAAAGGTTGCACCAGCGTGTGCAGATGGCCGCCGAGCGCGGCGTAGCCGCCGAGCATGCAGCCGATCGAAATGAACGAGCCGATGACGAAATTCAATGAGGTTCTCCACTTGGCTGAGCCGCAGAAACATCTTTGCGTATCCGGGCTTGCGTGAGGCTGAAGCCGAAGCGCGATCGCTTGCCCCCGCTTGTCCCGTGCGAATTGCATTGCGAGCGTCAGCCTGGGGCAAGCGTCAGCCCGCTAAAGTTTTGTTCAAATGATCGCAGTCTGGCGAAAGCGCCGCGGTTGAACGCCTTCCGGACGGCTGCTTTTCGCACTGCCTGGAATCGCCCTGGAAACGGATGCCGTCGATGCAATCGAGTCTCTATGTCGCCCTTTCGGGCCAGGTCGCCCTGCAGAAGCGGCTCGATACGATCGCCAATAATATCGCCAACATGAACACGGGCGGCTTTCGCGCCGAAGAGGTCAGCTTTTCGACGATCCTGTCGAGGGCTGGCGCGACGCCGACGGCTTTCGCCACCAGCGGCGAGAATTACATTTCGCGCCGCACCGGCGAAATCACCAGCACCGGCAATCCGCTCGACATCGCCGTCCAGGGCAATGGCTGGTTCGGATTGCAAACGCCGGATGGCCTGGCTTATACGCGCGACGGCCGGCTGCATATCGACGCCTCCGGCGCGCTCAAGAGCGTCAACAATTATCCGATCGTCGATGCGGGCGGCGCCGGCATATTGCTCGATCCCAGCGGCGGCCCGCCGGTCATTTCGCAGGACGGAATGATCCTTCAGAACGGTCGCCAGGTCGGCGCTGTCGGCCTGTTCTCGATTGACGCCTCCGCTCGCCTCAGCCGCTATGACAATTCCTCGGCCATGTCGAGCCTGCCAGGAACGCCCGTGCTCGACTTCACCGCGAACGGGGTCATGCAGGGAATGAGCGAAGGATCGAACGTCAATCCCGTTCTCGAAATGACCAAGATGATCGACGTGACGCGCTCCTTCGAGAGCGCGAGCAACGCCATCCAGTCGACCGAAAGCTCGCTCCAGGACGCCATCAAGACGCTCGGCGGGTCGTGACGCGCGAAGCGCAAGCACATAGGCGAAACAATGCAGGCTCTTGAAGAATTGCAGCGCGAGGTTCTGGAGGCCGAACTCCGGATCGATCCCGTGCGGCTTGGCGGAGTCATCACGGAAGTAGGGCCGTCCGCCTTCCGGGTCGCGGGCCTGTCGCGCTTTCTCAAGCTCGGCGATGTCGTTTCGATTGCCGGTCAGGACCGCGCTGCGCAAGACCGCGCCTCATTTGGCGAAGTGGTCAAGATCGACCTGGCCGGCGTGACCGTGAAATCCTTCGATTCGCGGGTCCATGCGGGCATCGGCGGGCCGGCGTTCCGTGCACGCCCCATGTGCCTGAAGCCGCATCGGTCCTGGAAAGGGCGGGTGATCAACGCGCTTGGAGCGCCGGTCGATGGGCTCGGTCCCTTGCTGGAAGGACCGCGTTCCGTCCCGATCGACGCGGAGCCGCCCGCGGCCATGCAGAGGGAGCGCGTCCGGCGCCCCATGAAGACGGGCGTCCGCGTCATCGACTTCTTCACGCCGCTCTGCGCCGGGCAGCGCATCGGCATTTTCGCCGGCTCGGGCGTCGGCAAGTCGACGCTTCTCGCCATGCTCGCGTCGTCTTCGGGCTTTGACAGCGTGGTCATCGCGCTGGTTGGCGAACGCGGGCGTGAAGTGCGGGAATTTCTGGACGACGCGCTTGGCGAAAATCGCAAGCTGGCGATCACCGTGGTCTCGACCGCCGACGAAAGCGCGATGATGCGCCGGCTCGCGCCGAAGACCGCGATGAGCATAGCCGAATATCTTCGCGACCAGGGCGAATCGGTGCTGCTGATCGTCGATTCGATCACCCGTTTCGCCCATGCGGCGCGCGACGTGGCGCTCGCGGCGGGCGAGCCCGCGGTGGCGCGCGGCTATGCGCCGAGCGTATTCAGCGAATTGCCCAAGCTGCTCGAGCGCGCGGGGCCAGGCGAAATTGGCGGCGGCGCCATCACCGGCGTCTTCTCGGTTCTCGTCGATGGCGACGATCACAACGATCCCGTCGCGGACAATATTCGCGGCACGCTGGATGGCCACATCGTGCTTGATCGCGCCATCGCGGATCAGGGCCGCTATCCCGCCGTCAATGTCCTCTCGTCGGTCTCACGCCTGGCGCATAATGTCTGGACCAAGGAGCAGCGCATCCTGGTGATGAAATTGCGCGCGATGATCGCGCGTTACGAATCCTCGCGCGACCTGAGGCTGATGGGCGGCTATCACGCCGGGTCCGACCCGGCGATGGATCAGGCCGTGTCCTTTGTGCCGAAAATCTATGAGGGCATGAACCAGTCCCTCGAAGACAAGCCAAGCGTCGACGCCTTCCGCGAACTCGCCAATGCGCTGCAGAGCGACAAGGCGGCGACGTAAAAATTTTAGGAAGTTGTCGACGCCTTCCGCGAACTCGCCAATGCGCTGCAGAGCGACAAGGCCCCCAACTGAACAATGCCGCAATTGAAAAGGAAAAACCCATGAGCGATCTGACGTTGAAAAGCATGGGCGTCGCCTGCGCCGTTGGCTCCGTCTGGTTCGCGGCGCATATGTTCACGCACCAGGAAGGCGGTCCGCGCGTCAATGCGATGGAGGATTTCGCGATCTTCGCTCAGCCCAACCGCATTCACGCGGTCGAGGCCGCGGTGAAGGCGGCCGCCGTTGAAAGCGATTCGCACCGGACGGGCCGGGCGATCACCATCGACATGACGCCGATCGGCGTCGTTCCAACCAATCCCTCGCACAAGCCCGCCACGCCGAGACGCGAAGTGAAGATCGTCGAGTTGAACGCCGACGACGCGCTGCTGGAAACCTCGGACGGCTATCGCAGGGTCAGGGCCGGCGACGAAATTCCGGAGATCGGCAAGATCATCTCGATCCGGCGCATGGGCGAATATTGGGTTGTCGTCGCCAGCGTGCGGTCGCTGGCCCAGGCTGCTCCGCCGATGGAAACCGGGGCGCCGCAGGGGCCCGAAAAGCCCTGAGCCTTTGGCTGGCGCGCATGGCGATTGGCGCTGTTCCCGTCGATCCTCGACGGGCGCATCGTGCGCCCTTTTGCGGGAAGATCCGAAGGGCCGCGTCAGCGAATAGCGACTGAACAGGACTCCGGAGAACTCTGGATCGCGTTCGCCGAAACAAGCGATCCAGCATTTTGACGCATATTCTGGTTAGCGAATTCCGCACCCACTTTTCGGGAATATGCGCTGGAGCGGCGTGCGGAAAAGTGGACGCCGGTTTTTCACAAAGCGCCGCGTTATCAAGGAATCCAGAGCGTCGGGCGATTCCAAAGGAACCCCCAATGCTCTAGGCGCTTAATCCGAACAAGCCGTTTATGCGCTGGCCGATGTCGCCGACGGCGAGGATTTCGTCGGCGCATCCGCTTTCCGCCACGGCGCGCGGCATGCCCCAGACCGACGAGGTCGACTGGTCCTGCGCCATGATGTAGGCGCCTCCGCTCTTGAGCTTGACGAAACCCTTCGTGCCGTCATTGCCCATGCCCGTGAGCATGATCGCCAGGACGGCGCCGCCATAGGCGGCGGCGGCGCTTTCAGCGAGCACGTCGACGCTCGGCTTGTAGAGGCTCTCGCCTTGCGCGGCGGAAACCTTGGCGCGGCCGCTGGCGACCCGGAATTGCATGCCGCCGGGGCCGACATAGGCGACGCCCGGCTGGAGATCCATCTCGTCCGACGCTTCCACGACCTTGATCGCGCAGACGTCCGACAGCCATTTGGCCATGGCCGCGGTGAATTGCGGCGGCATGTGCTGAGCGATGACGATTGGCGCGGGAAAGCGGGCGGGCAGGCGCTCCAGAACCTGGTGCAGGGCGCGAGGACCGCCCGTCGAACTGCCGATGACCACGACCTTCGGCTTGAGCGTCGTAATCCGCATCGGTAGCTGGCGGCGCGGCGCGGGCGCCAGCGCCGGCGCGATGATCGGCGCCGAACGGGCTCGCGTCGCAATGACCACGGCGTGGAGCTTCTCGTGCAATTGCTCGAAACCGCCGGCCTTGGGAATGAAATCCATCGCGCCGTGCTGCAGAGCCTGGATCGTCGTCTTGGCGCCCGCTTCGGTCTGCGAGCTGACCATGATGATCGGAATGTTCGATTTCGCGTGGATCTGGCGCAAGGCTTCGATGCCGTTCATTTCCGGCATCTCGACATCCATGGTGATGACATCGGGCTTGAGTTCGTCGGCGCGTTCTATCGCCTCGCGGCCGTTAGTCGCGGTGGCGATCACGCGAAACCGCGGGTCACGCTGGATGTGCCGGGTGATCGCGTTGCGCATGAAGCTGGAATCGTCAACGACCAGAACACGGATCGGAAGCTTTGCTGGCTGTTCTTTCAGCATAGGGTCAATTCCGCTCCTGTCGCATCGATTCGCCCGGATCGGGCTCATAGCGGGCGGCGCCCGCCCTTAGTCGCGCCTCGCCGGATCGGGCGGTCCGGTGCGCGGGCCCATGAGGCTTTGCGCGATTGGCGACGATCATAGTGACCACAGTTCCTTAACAAAGGGTGCAACTGTAGGTTGTTAACTCGGGGAATTTCGGAGCGAGACTTTGAAATGCCGACGCAGGCTACACGCAAGCCGGGCACGGTAACCCTTTCTTATCCTATTGCGAGCAATAAATTAGCTTCGCAACCTTAACGAGTGCAGCGAAGATGCAAAAGCCGTTGGCGAAAGACGAATTGCGTAAGGGCTCGCCGGATGAGCCCGTGTGCGAGGAAGCATTGAGCATCGTCAATCCGTCAACCGGCCTGGCGAACGATTACCTCAATGTTTTCAATGAAATCCTGCTCGTGCTGGAATTCCTGCCGTCGATGCCCGAGATGACCGACGAGGCCCTGGCCTGGCAGCCCCGCAGCTATTGCGAATATTTCGAGAGGTCGAACATTCCAGGCGCCCGTCACGCCTTGCAGGCCTACGACATGGTGGATCCCGGCGTGCGCCGGAAATTCGAATCGGTCCTTTCCCGGCTGACCCAGATCGTGCTCGAGGCCCAGAAGACGCTCGCCGCCGAATCCGCGAGTCCTGATTATCCGGAATCGATCACCCTATCCTGCGAGAAGACGGCCGAGGCCATGCGCGTCGGCCTGGCCTATGTCTCCCGCCTGATCAACGAAGGCGTCGCCGCGAACCGAAGCGACGACGCCAACCGTCCCGACACACTTGAAGCGAACGGATACTGAGCTATGGATGAAATGCTCAAGGAGTTTTTGGCGGAATCAGCGGAGCAGATCGAGGCGGCGAGCGCTCAGATCGTCGCCTTCGAGCGCAATCCGCATGACGCGGCGCTGATCGCCAGCATTTTCCGGCTGGTTCATACGATCAAGGGCACTTGCGGATTTCTCGGCTTGGACCGGCTGCAAAAGCTCACGCATCACGCCGAAAGCCTGATCGGCTGCCTGCGTGAAGGCGCCCAGGCGACGCCCGAGGTTGTCTCCGCCATTCTCGTCGCGATCGACCGCGTGAAGGAACTGCTGACGGCGCTGGAAGACTCCGGCGTGGAGCCCGAAGGGAACGACGACGATCTCACGACCATGCTCGATCGTCAGGTCGCGGTCTGCCAGAACCGCGCCGCGCCGGAAGCGGCGCCCGAACCGGCGACGGTCGTCCCCGAACCCGTCGTCGCGCCGCCGCCGCCGAAGGTCGAACCCGTCGCCGCGCCCCATGCGCCGGAACCGACGGGAGCGAACCCGCCGGCGACTCAGGAATCGCTCGACGCTCTCGTCGCTTCGCTTCGCAAGGCCGCCAAGCTGTCGAAACAGCAGGAACCGCAGGCCCCAACGTCAACGGCCTCACCGGCCGGCCCGCTGGCGGCCGCGCATCCGCACCCTGCCGGCGACCCCGCGTCCGGCGAAGCCCGTCAATCCAAGGGCGCGGAGACGATCCGCATCAATCTGAATACGCTCGAACGCATCATGAATCTCGTGTCGGAACTTGTCCTGACACGCAACCAGCTCATCGAACTGACTCGTCACAAGGAAGACGAAACGCTCAAGTCGCCGCTGCAGCGCCTGTCGACCATGACGACAGACCTGCAGGACGCGGTGATGCGGGCGCGCATGCAGCCTGTGGAGCGCGTTTTCGCCAATCTGCCGCGGATGATTCGCGATCTTTCCAATGACCTTCACAAGAAGATCAATCTTGTGACGGAAGGCGCCGACACCGAGCTCGACCGGCAATTGATCGAGCTTATCCGCGATCCGCTGACCCACCTCGTGCGCAATTGCGCCGACCACGGCATTGAATTGCCGGAAGAGCGCATCCGGCTCGGAAAGTCGCCGACCGGCACGGTTCGCGTCGCGGCCTCGCACGAGGCGGGACAGATCACCATCGAGATCAGCGACGACGGCCGTGGCCTAGACATCCAGAAAATCAAGGACAAGGCCCTCGCGATCGGTCTCGCGACCACCCAGCAGCTCGAAAGGATGAGCGACGAGGAAATCTACCGCTTCATCTTCGCGGCGGGTTTCTCGACCGCCGAACGCGTCACCAATGTTTCCGGCCGCGGCGTCGGCATGGACGTTGTGCGCGAAAACATCCAGGCGATCGGCGGCTCGGTCGCCCTGACATCTACGCCCGGGCGCGGCGCAAGGTTCGCTCTCAAAATACCTCTCACCCTCGCCATCGCCCCGGCGCTGATTGTCGAAGCCAGCGGCCAGCGCTATGCGCTGCCCCAGCATTCGGTCGTCGAAGCCGTCGGATTGAACGGTGGCGAGCACAGGATCGAAATGGTGCAGGGATCGAAAATCCTGCAATTGCGCGAGGCGGTCCTGCCCATCGGCAGCCTCGCGGACCTGCTCAATCTCGACCCGCCGGCCGAGCGCACGAGCGAGCCGGAACAGCTCGCGGTCATCATGCGCGTCGGCGCCCATTCCTTCGGCATCACGGTTGACGCCGTGACCGACGTGCAGGAAATCGTCGTCAAGCCGATGGGTGGCTCGCTCTCGCATCTTTCCGCCTTTTCCGGTCATACGATCCTCGGCGACGGCTCTGTGGTGCTGATCCTCGATCCCAATGGAATCTGCACGTCGCTCGGGCTTGAGCAGACGCGCGAAGCGGGGGCCGCCAGTGTGGAAAGCGCGAAATCCCTGTCCTCCGACAAGACGCGTCTCGTCTATTTCCGCGCCGGTTCCGGCGTCGACAAGGTTCTGCCGCTCTCCAACATCGCGCGCATCGAAACCGTGCCCTCCGATCGCATCGAGCAGTCGAACGGCATGTTGCTGATGCAGCATCAAGGGCGGTTGATGCCGATCGTCGCGGCGGCGCATGACGTGATGGTCAAGGAAGGCGACAATACGGTCTTCGTCATATCGCCCAACGGCGAACCCTTCGGCCTGCTGGTCGACAGCATCGTCGACATCATCGAGGATCGCCTCGATGTGGAAATCGGCGGTGAAGCGCCTGGCATCATTGGCGCCGCCAATCTCAACGGCAAGGTCGTCGAATTGCTCGACATCTCCTATTTCATCGAAATCCTGCGGCCGAGCCACGAAGGCGCCGCGATGCGCGGCAAGGATCGCAAGAAAAATCGCCTGCTGCTCGTCGACGACGCGGCCTTCTTCCGCGACATGCTCGCCGCGACCCTCCAGGCTTCGGGCTTCGAGGTGGTCAAGGCGGCGTCGGGCGCCCAGGCGGTCAGCCTGGTCTCGCAAGATCCGAATTTCGACGCGATCCTCGTCGATGTCGAATTGCCGGATGTCCAGGGTTTCGAATTGACCGAACGCTTGCGCGAGGCCGGGGCCCGCGCGCCGATGATCGCGATCGCGCCCTATGCGACCCGTGAAATCACCCGCGCAGCCGCGGCGGCGGGAATGGCGGCGGCGGTCGGCAAATTCCAGCGCAACCAGATGCTGGATCTGATCCGGGCGTGCATCGAACAAAATGACGACGAGGCGATGGCTGATGGCTTCGCCAGGGGAGCCGCGGCATGAGCTACGAACCGGCAAAAGTAATACGCGAAAATACTCATGCGGCGGGCAATGCGCTTGACGGGTATTTCTCCATCAAGGTCGGCGACGATACGTTCGGCCTGCCTGTCACGCGGGTCCAGACGATCTTCCGCATCGGCTCAGTGACCGCCGCGCCCGGCGGCCCGCGCGATATCGTCGGTCTCGTCAATCTGCGCGGAAAGATCGTCACGGCGGTCAGCTTGCGCCGCCGCCTCGGTCTGCCGCCGGAACCCGGCGGGTCCGGCAGCCTGGCCATCGGCATCGAGCATCGCAATGAAGCCTTCGCGCTTCTCGTCGACGAGGTCGGCGATGTGCTGACGCTGACAGCGGAGACGGCCATCGCGCCTCCACCGCACATAGGCAGGCGCCGGGCGCGATTCGCCTCCGGCTATAATCGGATCGGCGGGCAGATTCTTCCGCTGCTCAACATAGATGCGGTCTTCGATTTCTCGGACGACCTTTAACCCTCTCAAACGGAGATGAATGATGAAATACGTTCTTGTGGTCGACGACTCGCCGATGATCCGGCGCATCGCCAAGAAGATTCTGGAAGAATTGAACTTCAAGACGGCCGAGGCGGAAGACGGCCAGAAGGCGCTGGCTTCGGTTAACGACACCATGCCCGACGCCATCCTGCTCGACTGGAACATGCCGGTGATGGACGGTCTGGAGTTCCTCATCAACCTGCGCCAGCTTCCCAATGGCACGGCTCCGAAAGTGCTGTTCTGCACCACGGAAAGCGACGTCAAGCACATCACGCGCGCCATGCAGGCCGGCGCGGACGAATATATCATGAAGCCGTTCAACAAGCAGATCGTGAAGTCGAAGTTCGAAGAAGTCGGCTTGTGCTGATCTGTATTTCCGGAAGTCTCCGGACGGCGGGGAAATGATTTGATTCTCCCGTCTTGCAGTTCCGTGATCTCCTTCGCATTGCGTTCGTTGTTTTCGCGTCAGTAAACGAGTATGTCGTCATGTCCCACGCATTTACCGCTCTACAGGCTTTTCTTTTGAAATCCTCCGGCCTGTCGCTCGATCGGGAGAAAAAATATCTGGTCGAAGCGCGTTTGACTCCCGTCATCGAGCAAGCGGGATTGTCGAGCCTGGAAGACCTCGTCACACGCCTTGACGCCGATCGCGCCCTGGCGAAAAAGGTGACCGAGGCGATGACGGTCAACGAGACCTTCTTCTTCCGAGATCGCCAGCCGTTCGAGGGATTTCGAAGCGCCATACTACCGGAGCTGCTGAAGAACCGCGCCAAAAACCGCCGGATGCGAATCTGGTCGGCCGCCTGCTCGACGGGACAAGAGCCCTATTCGCTGGCGATGATCCTCGACGAGGAGGCGCGCAGCCTGATGGGATGGACGGTCGACATCGTCGCCAGCGACATCGCCGACACCGTGTTGAAAAAGGCGCGGGACGGCGTTTATTCGCATTTCGAGGTGCAACGCGGCGTGCCCATGCCGCATCTCGTGCGCTATTTCACCAAGCGCAAGGACCAATGGGCGGTCAATCAGAACATCAAGTCGCGCGTCGATTTCCGGCAGCTGAACCTCATGACCGATTTTTCCTCGTTCGGCGTGTTCGACGTGATCTTCTGCCGCAATGTCCTGATCTATTTCGCCCCGGATCAGAAGCGCGACGTGCTGAACCGCCTCGCGCGCTGCCTTGCGCCTGACGGCTTTCTCGTTCTCGGCGCGGCGGAGAGCGTCATCGGCTATTCCTCAGAATTCAAGCCGCATGCCGACAATCGCGTGATCCTGACGCGGCGCGCCGCGCAAGGCGCCGAACTTTTGCGCGGCGCCGTCTAGGACCGTCAGCCTCGGGCAAGCGCATCGGGCAAGATTGGGCGGCGAATGCTCGGCGATGGTCGCCGGCAGAAGCCGGAAGAGCCGTCCATGCAGTCCAGTTTAAAGGTCGCCAGTTTAACGGCCGCCAGTTTAACGGCCGCCAG
>Ga0182030_10009490_pt1 | contig 19913 bp, 16 predicted proteins | sample 812S3MmetaG_FD_121299 | JGI IMG/M metagenome (GOLD analysis project Ga0182030, IMG submission 121299) | Permafrost microbial communities from Stordalen Mire, Sweden - 812S3M metaG (Illumina Assembly) | ecosystem: Environmental > Terrestrial > Soil > Wetlands > Permafrost | place: Sweden... | reverse complement strand
TGGTCTTCCTCCAGTACTGGCTAACGCCGCGTAACAACGTCAAAGACTAGTACTCTTCCCGCGCGACTCCTCTACAGGACCGCCCCCGGTTCGCCGATCAACTCTCTGTGCAAGGCATTCCCATATCGGAACAAAACTGCCAAATGAAAACACTATGACAAAGACACTCAGGATCATTCTTTTTTGCGGCATCACCACCGCTCTCTCCGCCGCGGCATCGGCGGCCGAAGACAAGCTCTCCCCCGAACTGAGGGGCAAAATGGCCGATGCAAATAACGCGGGAAGCGAATCGGCCTCCACCATCGATGTGATCGTGCAATACAAGGTTGTTCCCACCGAGGCGCATCGCCGGAAAATAGCGGCCTTCGGCGGAAAGCTTCATGCCCAAATGGATTTCATCAAGTCCGTGCACTACACCATTCCGCGCTCCCAACTGCAAACCTTGCTCGATGATCCCGACGTCGCCTACATCTCGCCCAACCGGCCGCTCAAAGCCATGTTCGATGCCATCACCGATAGTACGGTTCACTCCGACTGGGCCAACGGCTACGGCCAGACGGGCGCCGGAATCGGCATCGCCATCATCGACAGCGGCGTCGTCGACCTGCCGGATTTCCACACCGGCGGCGCCGGCCGCATCGTTTACCAGCAGTCCTTCATCGGCGGAACGCCGGCCGACCAGTTCGGCCATGGCACGCACGTCGCGGGAATTCTGGCCGGCAACGGCAATGGCACGTCCTACGTGGGAACTGTGCCGCAGGCGAACATCATCAGCCTCCGTGTTCTGGATGCGCTGGGCAATGGTACCGACGCTGGAGTCATTGCGGCTATCAACAGCGCCATCTCGCTGAAGCAGCAATACAACATTCGCGTGATCAACCTCTCTTTGGGCCGCCCTGTGTTTGAATCCTCAACGCTCGACCCCCTCTGCCAGGCCGTCGAGGCAGCGTGGCGCGCGGGCATCACTGTGGTGGTCGCCGCCGGCAACTATGGCCGCGACAACCTGGCGTCCACGAATGGATATGCCACCATCACCGCGCCTGGGAACGACCCGTACGTTCTCACCGTGGGATGCATCAAGAGCAATGGCACCACCACCATGGCCGACGATACCATCGCCAGCTACAGTTCGAAAGGCCCGACGCTGTTCGACCACACGGTCAAGCCGGATCTGATCGCTCCCGGCAACCAGATCACTTCAACTCTGCCTCCAGGTCTGACGCTCTCAGTTCTGTTTCCCGGCAACCGGGTCTCCGGAAACTACTTCCTCCTCAGCGGTACCAGTATGGCCACCCCAGTGGTAAGTGGTGCAGCCGCAATGGCTTACCAATACAACCCGAATGTAACGCCAGACCAGGTGAAGGCGAAGCTGATGAAGTCCGCCTCGAAGAACTTTCCCGTCAGCAGCGTGGTCGTGGATCCAACCAGCGGGATCAGCTATACCAGCTACTACGACATCTTCACCGTGGGAGCGGGCGAACTGAATATCGAAACCGCCGCGGCGGATTTGAGCTTTCCCACCGGAAGCGCGGTCTCTCCGACAGCTTCCTATAACGCCGCCACAGGCCAGGTGACCCTGCTGGGCGTCAGCGGATCGAACGTGGTTTGGGGTTCGAACGTGGTGTGGGGTTCAAATGTCGTGTGGGGCTCCAGCGAGCTTCTCGCCAACAACGTGGTCTGGGGCTCAAACGTGGTTTGGGGTTCCAGTTCGCTCGCTGGTTTCAACGTGGTCTGGGGCAGTAACGTAGTCTGGGGTTCTTCCACTGTTGACCAAACAGAAGCGGATCTGCTCGCCATCAACGGCGAACGGTAGAAGCCAAAACGGCTCCTTCGCGGTGGTGTCTTGTGGACCCAAGTCTCGACCGCGAGGGAGCGCCTACACTCTCAGCCACTTCGCAAGCCTGACGCCGAATCTCCGGCATCGCAACGCTCTCAATCAACGTGCCGATCCGCAGGGGACCCATAGCATACATTCGGGCCGAACGGCTGCCATCTCGAGAGATCAACGCCCCGTCGCTCGTCACAAGGACGCCCGTGCGCAGCGGATGTTCCACCATCGCGCCTGCCCGCAGCATGCTCTGGATCAGCGGATTCGGAAGCTGGGAAAGGCGACCTTCCGCACCGGTGCAATTGATCACTCGCCCTACCTCAATCCGGGTTGATGCGCCTCCGCCGCGAAGGGTCGCCTCCACACTCAATCCCTCCCCGCGGCGAACAATTTGCCCAACCCTGCCAGCCCTCAGTTTCAAGGCGCCGGAATCCTGCAGGGCCTTCACTTTAGCCCCAATCTCAGGCGCCATCCGGTGGCGATGCACATCCCAGTAAGCCCGCAAGTGCCGCAGGAAACGGCGCTGCTCCCCAAGCGGAAGCGACTCCCAAAGGTCGTTCGTCTGCTCACGGACTCCGTCGATCGCCACGCGCCAGTTCCCATGCAGAACATTCGCTTCGGCCGCGCTCGCCCGCATGTGGCGTAGCAGTTCCGCAGCGGAGGCTGCCGGTTCACAGGGAAGCGTTGCACAGTCAAAGAGGCGGTGTACTTTCGGCAGCAAACCACGGCGCGAAACCATCACTATCGGCCCACGGTGCCGGTTGTAACGCAGCGCCAGCACCGCATCCACCGCCGTCAGGCCTGTGCCGATCAGCAGCACTCGCTCGTCGGGGTCGCTCGGCGCAGTCGCGCCAGGCGTCCACGCGCTCGCGAAGTATCTCCCGCTTTGGGCCGCCTCGGGGGTCAATCCGCCCCAGGGCGCGGGCGCTGCATTTCCCATCGCCAGAACTAGCCGGTCGCCTTCGATCGAGCGCCCGTCGGCCAGTTCCAGTGCCACCCTTCCGCCCCGCTCATGAAACCCAGCCGCGCGCACCCGAAGATGCGTAAAGCGTCCAAATTCAGCGTCTTCCCGTGCTTCGTTGATAATCCACTCGAGGTATGCGCCGTAAATCATCCGCGGAACGAAAGAGCGCTCCGTGAACTCTGTGTACCCGCGCGCCGCCAGCCACCTGGAAAAATGCCTGGGGTCGTCTTCAAACGCCGACATCCGGCCAGCCGCAACGTTCAAAAGATGTTCCGGGCATGTCGTGGAGTAGGCCATCCCGCGGCCCACCGACAACGCCGGTTCCACCACGATTACCCGCGTGCCCGGCGAACGCTTCAGCAGGTGCGTCGCTACCAACGCGCCGCTGGCCCCTCCGCCTGCGATCAGCACCGTATGGTTAGGCGTCATACCGCAACTCCCGGTGGACCCGCTGCCACCAACCTTCCGCCAGCGGTTCAAAAATATCGCACCGGTTCATTGGACCGCCGTAAACATGCAGCGTGTGAGCCAGTTCCAGTCCCTTGTTCCGAAAAATATGATGCTCGAAAGGCGGAATCAAAGCGCCCGAAGAAGCCGGGGGCGCGGCCACGGTCTCGCGTTGTTCAAAACGGCAGTGCCCCAGTGCTTTGTTTTCTTCCAGTAACTGGTAACTCACCACTTCCATCAGACCATCCACCACAACCTCAACGCACCACACGCCCGCATGGTCGTGCAGAGGAGTTTTCTGTCCGGGTCCCCACGTCATGGCGATCACCACGAAGCGGCCCCACGCATCGGCGTAAACCAGACGCCGGGCATATCGGCTAGCCGATCGCGCCGGGTACTCGATCTGACCCAGCTTCCCCCGGCGCGCCAGATCGAAGAGCCCGTCTTTCAAGATCCCGGCGATCTCGCCCTCATCTCCGGTGGCGACAGCGGCCCGGCAAAGTCCCAAAAGATCTTCTGCTCGCGTCGCGGTTGCGAATGCGCTCATGCGTTCCTCCAGTCCGGCAAACGTCTAGTAAATGACTTAACTATTCTCCCGCAGCAAGCCCGCCCAGCACAAGAGGGAAACGTCGAAAAAGTCCTTCTTTTTGTTTGAGTTAAATGCCCTAAATCCGATCGGAATTGACGGGCCGCGGGTTGCCGCGGCCCGTCAATCTGTCTACTTCTTGCCCTCTACCTTCGTGCGCCCCTAATTCGTGCAAGGTCCGGACGTGTTCGAAACCACCGAGCCGTCATGCGACTCGATCAGCGCCTGTAAGCAGGTCTGGTTGGTGGTGCTGGTGCTGAGCAGTTGACTGTTCTCCAGCAGATCCTCGCCCGTCACCAGGTCGACGGTGTCGGCCCCGACATACGCCTGCGTGATTGCTGAGAATCCCGTCGCCGTTCCATTGGCCTTGGCGGTTTGCGAAGTGAGGTAAGACTGCTTCACTGCCACCGTTTCTTCTTCGTCGCCGTCCGGGAGCGCCGCCACCGAGAGAACCACCTGAAAGGGGTAGTCGATTTGCGAGGTGGTGGTTTGATTGGAACTGCCCGAAATCACGTTCTTGACGGAGTTTACCGTGGTGCTTTGAACCCACGTGTCCGAATCCTCCAGATACACCGAATTGTTCGAGAAGTTCACCGCCTGATCCAGCGTGGTGGTCACTCTCCCGTGCGATGTGTTCACATAGCCCGAGACGGTGAACTCGCGCTGCGAAGTCACCAGGATCGTGCCCACCGGGACGCCGTCCGAATTGATGATGATATTTTCCGTCACCACCGGGTTGGGACCGCTACCGATCGTATTCGTCGTCGTCGCGCCCGTCACTGTAGTGGACCCGTGGTCTTCATACACCAGCAGCGCCGCGGTCACCAGAAAGTAGTTATCCGCGTTGTACACGCTCAGCGAAACCGTGTGCGGCTGGCCATTGCTCAGCGTCGCCGCGAAAGGCGTCAGATCCACACGATACGGAACAAAGTTCAGTGTCTGTACGTCGGGTATCGGCAGCCACAGGTTGGGATCGATGCCGCCTGTGAAAATCCAGGGATAGACCGGCGCCACGCCGGCCGGTGTGCCGTCGATCGAAATCTCGGTTTCGCGGAACGCTGTGTTGCCGCAATCCTCCAGTTCGCCCGCTACGTCATTGGGGGCACAACTCCACCAGAACTCGTCGTCATTCTGGCTTTGCGCGAAAACATCCAGATAAGCGCTCTCCACGTTCGTCGGAAGCGTGAATGTTTCCGAAAGCAGCGATGTTCCGCTATCGAGGCCCACAGCGCCTCCTGGTCCATCCGGCAGCGGATAAACGACATCGGCCACCACCGGCGGCGTGCCGCCTGCTGCCAGAGGATAGAAACTCAGCGTGGCTGTGCCCGAAATCACCCCCGTGTACTCGCTATTCACCAGGTTGCCCAGATCCACTTCGCCGGGCTGCGTCGCGGTGAATAAAGAACTGTAGTCGGTCAGATCCCGCGTGACATTCCATGTCGGGCCGAACGTGGGATCGTCTTCGCGCGTGGTTCCGTAGTAGATGTTGACGTAGCCCAGCGAAATCTGTGCGGTACGGTCATACTGAATCCCCGGCGTAATCGCGAAACTTCCATTGAAAACCACCTTCGACCACGGCCCGGGGCACGTCGGTGTGTAAGTAAAATATTGCGCGTTGAAATTGACGAATTGGAATCCGGAGAAAAGCGTAACCGTGCATGGCGCAGGAGCTGGAAAGGCCGGAACCGCCGCCTCTGATCCGGAAACCACGGGAGCCGTAATCACTCCGGATTTGATCTTGAGCTTGCCGGCGCCTGGTGTTGCGGCGACAGCGGAAATGGAAAGCGTGAGAGAAGCGCTGGCAGCCAGCGCGAATGAGAGAGAACGAAGCAACGTTTTGACTCCTTGAAAATGCGAGATGCACGGGATTCTAGCACGCTCTCCAGCCCCGAACCCCAACGGTACGAGAGCGTACAAACCGAGCTAACGACTGGATGCTCCATCAAAGATTTCCACATACGCTCTTTCCAGCGTCTCGACCTCGGCGTCAGTCAGTTTGGAGAATTCGCCTTCCCTCGCTCTCTTCGAGAGGCTGCCGCCATTCTGGCGTAGAAAACGGAACAGTAAGTCGATGGTTCGGTTCGGCATATCAGCCACAGTTTCTACTACAGTTCGGAAGCGGTCATACCGGCCGAGGAATTCCATCTCGCGCGGCAAGTCCTCCTCAACGGTCTTGCGCACGCATTCGTACAAAAACTCCGCATGAGGCGTAGCGTCGAAGAAACGATAGAAGTCCGCCGTGTCGTTGTCGACCTTTACATTGCCATCCACCGTGGGTTCCCACTCAATCACCGGTAGCTGGCGTCGCGAGTAGTCTTCAAGCACGGCACGATAACCGTCAATGCTCTCAAGAATCGCGGAAGATACCGGAAACACCACCCCGGCGGGATTGAAGCCCTTCCCCGCCAGCACATGGTGGATGAGGTAGCGATGGATTCTCCCATTTCCATCGGCGAACGGATGGACATACACGAACCCGAATGCCAGGACCGCCGCTGCGATCACGCTGTCCATGTGGCGCGCGCCAGAGCCATCAAAAGCGATCATCCCGTCGAGCAGCGAACGCAGGTCTTCGGCGCGCGCGCTGACATGGTCGGGCAGAGGGAAATGCGTTTCCCGGTCGTGTTCGCCGATGAACCCGCCTTCCTTGCGGAGGCCCAGGTTCACAAAACGCGCATTTCCGATCACGATGGCTTGGAGCCGCAGCAGTTCTTCAAGGGACAGCGGATGGCGTCCCGCCTCGCCAACGGCGCGGCCCCAACGCTGAATGCGGTCCTGAGGGGCGCGCTCTCCTTCGATAGCATAGCTCGACTTTGAATCCTTGAGTAGCAGGAATGCCGCCGCGCGCGCAAGAATGTCGCGCGGCACAGCGGCTACCGCGTCTCTCGCCTTGCTCGCCAGATCCATAGCGACGAAGTTTTCGAGCGCCTTTGTCCGAAACACCAGCGGGCAGAATGCGGGTGTCCCCGGAAGATTGTTCCAGAGCCGGTGCCTGGGCGAAGTCTCGCCCTCTACAGCCCACTGCTGTTCGGTGTCAACCACCTTGACGTATGCGCCCTTTTCCGCGTCCGGTAGTTCCAGGCGCGAACCCAGTAGCCATTCGTAGAGAAACCAGGTTCGCCGCGCATACGTGCCGGTCGGCTTGCTCCGCACCACCGATTCGATCTCGCGCGGCCCAACCGCCTCAAATAGTCGTTTGAGCACTGCGAGGTCAAGCCCTTCGTATTTCAGCGCGAATGTAATATGGCCCGCAAGGGTATCGGGCGGCCGGTGTCGAGGGGTCAGAATTCGCCAGATGCTATCATCCTGGCGAACGCGATGGTGCGCGCCCGTTGCCGACAGCGTCCGGGGGATTGGGACCTTTAATCCGTACGCATCGATCAGCGCGGCGTAACCAGCCGGAGTTGCCCTCTCTGGCAACACACGTTCCTGAAAAACCGTGACTGGCCCTGAAAACCGCATATTTCGAGACCTTGCCATGAAATACTCTTCCAGCCCATGAATTATCGTTCCTTTACGATCATATCCTGAAAACTCATTCCGCCCCCTGAAAAGCAGTACCCAACTTGCGTTTTCGCCGAAATCCGCCTACGGCAGTAGGCCGCGTTTGCTCTCGGGATGCCGCACGAACGCTTCAGCCTGCCCGAATCCGCTCTCCGTGCCACGGAACCGCGTGATCTCCACTTGTTTCGGATACCACTGTTCCGGCTTCTGCGAAGCGTGTGCGAAACACGCCGCGTGGCGGCGCCCCTCAACGGAAGAGATATCGACGTACTCGCCCGGAGTAAACATCATCGTGTCCTCGGCCACTTCGTAGTAATAGAGCGCGAACTTCTTGTTTCCCTTCAACCACGCATCCAGGGTCAGCAAAGAAATGGCGCGGTGGTCGCGGTGGTGGTCGATGGGCCATTGGGTGAACACCACATCCGGCTTCTCCGCATCGAGCGCGCTGGCGAAGGCCACATAGTGCTCTTCATCAACCACCGCGCGTCCATCGTACTGACCCACAAACGCCGCGCGCGCTTTCAAAATCTGGCACGCTTTCCCGGCTTCCGCGGTGCGGATCGCCGCGCACCGGTCAAGTGCCGCCTGCCCGCAATACCCTTCACCGCGATTGAGATACAGCAGAACCACCTGGTGGCCCAGATCCGCGTAGCGCGCGATCGTGCCGGCGCAGCCGCATTCCGGGTCGCCTGGGTGTCCGCCCGCCACCACGATCTTCAGAGCGTGCGCCGCCGGTTCCCCCAGCAATGGCAGAGCGGCGGCTGAAGCCAGAAACGCGCGGCGTGAGAAAGACACGTCGGAATTGTAGTATATTCATCCAAACCCCGAGGAAAATCCACATGCAGCCTTTCAAAATCGGCATCAATATGGCCGGCGCAGTGTCCGCCGGCGCATATACGGCCGGCGTTCTTGACTTTCTCACCGAAGCCCTTGATGAATGGCACAACGCCAAAGCCCGCGGCGACGCGGTTCCCACGCACGACGTTTCTATCGAAGTGATGTCCGGAGCTTCGGCGGGCGGGATGTGCGCCGCCATCTCCTCTCTCATGCTCCAGGAAGAGTTTGAACACATTCACGATGTCACCAAAACCAATACCACCAATCGCTTCTACGAGAGCTGGGTGAACAAGATCGATATCAGCCAGTTGCTCAAAACGGACGACCTGAAATCCGCCCCGCCCGTCGTCTCGCTACTGGATTCGAGCATCATCACTCAGATTGCGTCCTACGCCCTCACTCCGTCCGCCCAACTGGCCGTGCCGCGCGCTTATGTTTCGCCTCACCTCACTCTGTTCCTGTCGCTCACCAACCTGCGCGGCGTCCCTTACTCGCTGAATGGAGCCGCGCCCGGCTCTGTGGAAGAGACAACCTCATTCTTCGGCGACCGGATTCGTTTTGAAACCTTGCCGCAGGGTCAAACCGCGCCGCTGGATAGCCATGCTTACCCTCTTGATACGTCGAAGCCGGGCGCGGCGGGAGGCTGGGATGTTCTGCAGACGGCTGCGGCGGCTACTGGCGCATTCCCCATCTTCCTGGCGCCGCGTATCCTGAACCGCAGGCTCGCCGAGTACACCCCGCCGATGTGGGAGCCCGTCATCTCAGCGGCCGCTGGAACTCCACCGCCCATTCCCCCCAACTTTCCAATCGGCCTCCAGGACCCCATGGTCACCTTGAACGTCGACGGCGGCATCACCAATAACGACCCGTTCAACTATGCCCACGACTATTTGAACTCGCTGCAGCCTTTCCCGGTTGCGGACGGCGATGACGCCGAGAAAGCCGAAAATGCCGATCGCGCCGTCATCAGCGTAGCCCCTTTTCCCACGGCGGAGAAATTCGACACCGCCTTCGCCGCGCGGCAGGAGTCCAGTATCTTCTCCGCGCTGCCCAGGCTCTTCTCGGCCCTCATCTCGCAGTCCCGGTTCTTCGGTGAATCCCTCGATCAAATCATGAGCGGCGCAACCTTCAGCCGCTTCGTCATTGCCCCTTCCGACCCCGATATGGCCGCCAAAGGTCAAAGCGACAAAACCCCCGCTCTCCAATGCGCCGCCCTCGGTGCTTTCGGAGGCTTTTTTGAGCGCGGCTTTCGCGCCCATGACTATGTTCTCGGCCGCAGAAACTGCCAGAAGTTCCTGACGGATTACTTTGTGCTCCCCCAGAACAACGTGATTATGCAGCCGGCATTGCAGAGTCTCCCGCCTGAGATCTACGCCGAGGTGATCGGGAACTTCAAACGTCCGGCGCCCGGGACCTATTCCGAATCCGAGGCGGCCCTCCTCAGAATGGGCCAAGCCGTACCTGCCGCGCAGAAGACCGGCACCGATATCTGGCTTCCCATCATTCCGCTCTGTGGCAAATCGGTCTCGACTCCCATCGAACCCGTCCCCCGCGCCCGCATGGCCAGCGCTGCGCTCCACGATGTGGTCAAGCTGATCCTCAACCGGTTTGGCGCGATCATCCCCATCTTGATCAATCTGCTTCCATCATTTTGGCTGCGTTCGTTCCTGCGGATTGGTCAACCCGTGATCCGCGGACTCGCCCGCGCCCCCTTGACAGACGCGTTGATCAAGGCGCTCGGGGACTCGTACCAACCCTAAACCTTACGGAGCAACCTTCGCCAGAACGATCCGTTCGAGTTGCATCACATCCTGCCCGTTTCTGTCCGCGATCTCAATCTTCACCGTGGTGGGGCCGGCCGGCAGACCAATCTGCCCAATCTCCTGATTGTTGAATACCCATTCGCCATCCGTCTTGGTAACTTTGCCTTTCACATTCGCAGTGCCGCTCAAAACCGTAAAGTCCGCGCCGCTTGAGTTTTTTGTGGCCGCATAGCTCACGGCGACGCGGTAGTTTCCCGCCACCGGAACCGTCACATTCCAATACGGAATATCCTGCGGCTTCGACCAGCTGGTAAGAAAAACATGATGCAAGGCGTTTTCCAGCTTCGCCCTCTGCTCAAATTTGGTTTCGATTTCGCTCGATTCCGCTCCGAGTGTGATCGTTCCGGAAGCATCGGGACCAATGCGGTACTCTCCCACGCGCGGTGGCGAATCGAGCTCCAGCGCCACTACGCTCGCAATTTCGTCCGGCGCTTTCCACGGCAAAGAGACCAGGATATCCTTGCCGACCCGCAGGGTGGGGAGGGGGACTGTGGGGTCGGCCAGCAGCCGCGCCGAGACCACTCGATTCTGAAGCGCCGGTACGCGAAGTCTGCCATCCCGCGGCCATTCGAAAACCTGTAAGTAAAGCGTGTTCCCTTTCTGCGTGGCGCGCCCAAAGAATGGAAGCGTGCTGAAAGGACTGGCCGTTGTCCCATAGATCGATTCGCTGTTCACTTTCATCCATGCGCCCATCGCCTGCAGCCGCGAGACGAACTCCGGCTGGATGGTCCCGTCCGGACGCGGCCCAATATTCAGCAGCAGGTTCCCGCCCTTGCTCACCACCTCAATCAGCATCCGGATCAGATCGCGATTGGTCTTGAAGCGCGTCTCATATTTGTTGTATCCCCAGCTGCTCGAGTTAATGGTCACGCACGATTCCCAAAGCGCCGGCTTCCCGTTCGCGTCCTGGATGCCCGTTGCGGGCACATACTGCTCGGGCGTACCGTAATCTCCTTTACCGCCTTTGCGGTTGTACAGCCTGTCGTTAATCAGCGTATTCGGTTGTAACTTGCGGATCATGCTGTAAACTTCGTCCGCGCGGATTTCTTCCGGCGTGTGCTCCCATTCGCCGTCGAACCAGATGGCCGCCACATCGCCATAGCGCGTCAGCAGTTCTTTGAGCTCAGCTTCCATGTAATCGATATAGCGCGGAAGGTTGCCCCCGGCTTTCGGATCGCTCGATTCCCAGTCGCGCAGCGGCCGGTAATCCGGATGATGCCAGTCCATGATCGAGTGATAGAAGCCCAGACGCATGCCTTTCGCGCGCGCCGCGTCGGACAGCATCTTCAGTGGGTCGCCGGCGTAAGGCGTCAGCTTCATATCGTAGTTGCTCACCTCGCTGCGAAAGATGGAGAAGCCGTCGTGGTGTTTGGAGGTGATGATCATATACCGCGCCCCGGCGTTCTGCGCGAGATCCACCCACGCGAACGGATCGAAGTGGACGGGATTGAACTGCGGGATGTAGGTGTCGTACTCCGCCTGCGGAATGTGAAACACGTTGCGCGCCCATTCCTCGCGCCCGATGGCGGAGTAAACTCCCCAGTGAATGAAGATCCCGAACTTCGCGTCGCGGAACCACGCGGTTCGCTGGTCCTCAGGCAAGGGTGGTCCTGAGGGCTGTGCGGAGGCGAGGAGAGAGAACAGAAATGCAGCGAGAAAGAGTCGTCGGGCCATTGGGATTTGAGATTATCACCAACCCGCTTTTGCGATTTGATAGAAATGAATCCGTATGAAACTCTCGCTGATCCTCGTCGCTGCGCTACTGCCTGTTTTCGGACAGGCCCCGCCCGCCCGTCCCAAGCCCGTAATCTCGCCCGAGGTGCATCCCGACCGCACCGTCACATTCCGCCTCCAGGCGCCCAACGCCAAAGAAGCCACCGTGAATATCGAGGGCTCCAAGCCGCTTCCCATGCAGAAGGGAGACGATGGGGTTTGGACCGTCACCACCGAACCGCTGGCGCCGGATTATTACGGATACTCCCTGGTGCCGGACGGAGTGAGTCTGATTGACCCGCACAACTGGCTGCTGAAACCAAACCTGCTCGCCACCCAAAGTATGGTTCACATTCCCGGCCCCGGCCTGCCATGGGAAACCACGGACGTTCCCCGCGGCGAACTCCATCACCACTTTTACAAATCGGGCGTGATTGGCGACTATCGCGATTTCTATGTCTACACGCCCCCGGGTTATGATCCGCTGGCCAAGACGAAGTATCCGGTTTTATATCTGCTGCACGGCTACAGCGATGACGCGAGCGGCTGGACCGCCGTGGGCCGCGCAAATGTGATTCTGGACAACCTGATCGCCGAAGACAAATCCAAACCCATGCTGGTGGTGATGACTCTCGGCTACGGCGTACCCGAGATCGTCACGCCGGGCGCAGGCTTGCGAGATCCCGACTTGCGCATGAAGAATTACAACCTGTACCGGGAAGCGCTGTTCACCGAAGTCATTCCGGCGATAGAGAAGGATTATACGGTGGCGACAGACCGCAACTCGCGCGCCATCGTGGGCTTGTCAATGGGTGGGGCGGAGTCGCTCTATGTCGGATTGAACAACACCGACCGGTTCGGGTGGGTGGGTTCCTTCAGCGCGGGCGGTCTGGATGAGAACTTCGACGCGACCTTCCCGAAGATTCAGGACGCGAGGAACCTGCGTCTGCTCTGGATCGCGTGCGGAACGGAAGATCGGTTGATCGATTGGAATCGCAAGATGCGCGGATTCCTGGACACCGCCAAGGTGGAGCACGTGAATATTGAGACTCCGGGCATCCATAGCTGGCTGGTCTGGCGCCGCAATCTGGCGGCGTTTGCACCGCTGCTGTTTCGCTGAGTTCGACAGCGTTTCCGTCAGCCGGTGAAGCAAATGCAGTTTCCATCCGGATCGCGAACCCCTGACCAATTTCATCTACCCTTCCGGCCGCGTGGCGCTAACCAACTACGACACCGCCAATCGGCGGGCGGGCATGAGGCAGTAAAGGACACGTTCGGCAAGCTGACATCGGGCCAAAACGTCGCCGTGGACCCAAAGGCCGGTCACCAGGTCGCCGAAAGCCGCACGCGCCTCAGGTTCAATCCCGACGGCGCCGCTCGCGTCGATGTCCCTGCTAGCCAAGCGAGTCCGAGACGGGAAACCATCCATTTCAACGACCCTGACAAACCGTAGCAGTGACTGTCCATGCCAAGAGATCCAGTAAACTTTCTTGAACACTCCGTTATGGGTTCGATTAGGGCAACCCCTTTGGGGAACGTCGCTGCCCGCTACCTCGATGTTCTGTTCTCGGACGCTGGGGGCACCATTCGCGTGACAGCAGAAGCTGCCGACCTCAGCGATCGAACAGAGGCGTTCTACCTGACGGCGGAAGACTCGGGCCCGGAACCGCGATGGGTTAACAGCGAGGGTCTGGAAGCTTGGCCCCCGGAAGACTTAGCCCGGAAGTGGAGATCCGCTCCGGAGGGCGGACTTTTTGGGAGTCCGCGGATCGTTACCTTCTATGTCGATCCGGAGGACCAAGCGAGGCCCATGGGAATGCCCGGCCCCTTTGGTGGGGCGGCCGCGATTGAGTTCTCGTCACCGAGTCCTGGAGGCGGGAGCAAGAGGGTGGTGCTTTATGCAGCACCCGATTACCCGTGCTCGGTTGAGGTGGCAACGGACCCCCCTCGGTGCGACGAGATTCTCGGTGCCCTGGAGCCACTTGTCCGGAGGGAGTAACCTGAATCAGTCCGAAGACGGCGTGAGGAAATCCAGCGACAGCACGCTATGTCAAGGTTCTGACTACGTGCGCTGACCGGGCGATGCTTCGCATCCGCTTAGATGGACACGGAACCCCTGAGGCGGGTCGCTGCCTGAAAGGCCGCCGCCACCGCCGCCGTAGGCTAAGCCTTGAGGAGACGCACATGGGATTAACCGAAAGCTTGGGGTCCCACGAATCTAGCATCGTCGGCTTTCGTCTTGAATCTGCAACGTTGACCATTGAGCTAGAGGGAGTTCACAGAGGAAACGAAGTGGCTTCAGCGACGATTCGGCTGTTCGCGCGTCAAGAGCATCGAACGCGACGGAATTGCCATCCGGGCTCTCCCGCAGGAACTGGACGACGGCGAAGTGTTGACGCTCGAACACACTGAGGAGACCCTTGAGCTTCTGGCCGAGTGGACGGACTTCAAACGCACCTGAGCGAGACGCACTCGTACCGAGTCATCTGTGATTCGCTGACCATCAAAATTTAGGTGAGCCATTGGAGTTCGTACGACACCACCAAGCGCCTGGTCAAGTCCACCATTCCGAGAGCGGCGCCTTCAAATTCAGCTACGACAACAGCAACAATCAGAAGACGCGAACCGCGAGAGCGTTTCCGTCAGCCGGCGAAGCAAATGCAGTTTCCATCCGGATCGCGAACGATGAATTCGGAGGCGCCCCACGGCTCCTTCCTGAGGGGGTGAACAAAATCCACTCCGGCCGCCTTGTATTCCGCAAACAGGCTCTTGATGTTGTCTACTTCAACAACGGCCGACAACAGTCCATCCTCCCGTTCGCGTGCTCCAGGGGTGATCACCGGCTCGTGGACGAAACGGAGGTGCAGGCGTGCGCCGCCGCGGCTCACGGAGCCGTAGAAAGCCGGATGGCCATGCAGGAAATCGACTTCGAAGCCGAGCTGGTCGCGAAAGTAATCGGACGAGGCCTTCACGTTCGAGACGAACAATACCGGCAACGCTGCCTTTAGCACCGGGGTCGCCAAGCCCGCAGCCGCTTTGCCGGGGCTCTTTGGTTCTGCGGAAAGCGCAGCTTTCAGCGCTGCCCAACTCGCATAGCCGGCCTCCAGCGCAATGATCTCTTGAGCCTCGCCCAGAGGGAACTTGAGCGCCAAGGTCTCAACGTCGGTCAGGTCACGGTAGCGGGCGAGCTTTCTGATGCGGCCGCCGACGGAATAGTTGCCATCCCGGTGCCAGCGCACCAGCAGCTTCGCCTGTTTCTTGAGATTATCCAGATTCAACATACACGCCTCCAGAGGATTTCTGTAGGCGGGCTTTGCCCTTTCGGCGATGAATACGCCGGTGCGCCCTACGGTGTACTTCTCAATGATGAAATCGAGCGCAGCCGATTGTCAAGCTCGTTAATCCTTGGCCAAGCAAGCCCGCTCGAAGCAACCTTTAACGGTCCTACGAAAATTAACCCAACGCAGACGCCTCCTGAATCAACGAGTTAACGCCCGCGGAGGGAGATTCACCCACGGGCTTTTGAAAGCACCAACCGGTAAAACGGCCTCCTGATTCGCTGGGGATCTACTTCCAGATTGCCAAACCTGTCCAGTAGGGCTCCCATTTTCATCCGTCCCGGTGACGGCCCCGCAGGGGCCGTGAAGTTGAGTCACCACGATTTTTTTATTTTCTTTCTCACCTTCTCAACCACTTAGGCGACTTCCGTCCCTCCAGCCCCGAATCCGCTCCTTAGACTGAAACCAGATCAGGCTTGCTGAATGGGAGCGGCGAGCTTGGTTGCGGCCCACTCCTCCTCGGAGTGGGCCGAATCCATACCGTCATGCGAACCATCATCGCCTTCAAAAATCCAAAAGTAGACAACCCGCAGGCTTGCCACGTCGGGCTCGGAGTCACAGCCGGAAATGCCTCCGAAATGCTCGTCGAGCATGGCATGCGCGCCGAACCCGTCGCGGTCATCGACGGCTATTATCTGCGCGACCGGTTGCGCGCGAATGCCTGGCCGGGGCTCACTCATGTAGTGCTCTGCGCGCCTTACATAGATACTCCGTTTATAGAAAACTTATGCCGCGAATTCCCCCGCATCGTTTTTGCGGTAGTCTTTCACAGCAACGTTGGCTTCCTGCAGGCCGATAAGTGGGCCGTCAAAGTGATGCGGGAACAAATGGAGCTCGAGCGGCGCATCAAGAACTTTCGCCTCTCGGGCAACTCGGAGAAATTCTGCCGTGCCGTCCAGTCGGCTTACGGGGCCACGTGCACTCTGCTGCCGAATCTCTATTTCACGCACGGCCCCATCGAACGGAAACGCGCGCACTGGGCCGGGCCCGATCTCGACATCGGCATCTTCGGCGCAACGCGTTTGTTGAAGAACCTGATGACTGCCGCCTGGGCCTCCATTCAGATCGGGCGCGAACTGGACGCCGTCACCCGCATTCACATTTCAACCGGCCGTGAGGAAGGTGGCGCGGGAGTCATGCAGTCCGTCCGGGAGATGTGCGCAAATGTGCCCAACGTGGAGTTGATCCCCGAGCCCTGGCAGCCGTGGCCGGATTTCCGTCGCATCATCCGCCGCATGCACCTGATGATGCAGCCAAGCTTCACGGAAAGCTTTAACGGCGTTACCGCGGACGGTATCGCCGAAGGCGTGCCCAGCGTCGTGTCTCCCGCCATCGACTGGGTGCCATCGAACTGGATGGCCAATCCAGACGATGCCGGCGAGATCGCGCGGGTCGGCAAACGCCTGTTGCGCGACAGGAGCGCCCAGCGGGATGGCTACCGTGCGCTCGAAAAGCACAACGCCATGTCCATCGCGGCATGGCGAAAATTCCTCGCGACTGGCTCGGTTTGAAACGGGGGCGGTCAATCTTGACCGCCGCCGCGTTTTACGTGGTCCTGCCGGTCCACCGCGCTCATCGAATACCATATGATGAACACCGCTCGCTTTGGCCACTATGCAAATTGCCTCTAAGGCGCCCTGTCGCGTCGACCTCGCCGGCGGCACGCTCGACATCTGGCCGCTCTATCTGTTTCACTCGCAACCAGTCACCGTGAACTTCGCTGTCGATATCTACGCGAAATGTGTCGTCCACCCGCGAGCCGATGCCCGCATCGTTCTGGAATCGCGTGACCTGAACGTCAAAGAGGAGTTCGCTTCGCTCGATGAACTCCGCGCCGCGCCCCAGGTCAGGTTGCCCCTGCTGGCTCGCGCCCTCGAGTATTTTTCCCCGGAACACGGCGTCGAGATCGTCACCGAATCGGAGGCGCCCGCCGGAGCCGGAATCTCCGGCTCCTCCGCCTTGCTCATTGCGCTCTCCATGGCCTTGAACAAACTCACCGGCCACAACTACAAGCTCGAAAAGATCCGCGAAATCGCGCAGAACATCGAAGCGCGCGTCCTCCGCGTGCCCACCGGCTCCCAGGACTATTACCCCGCCATGTACGGCGGCGTCTCCGCCGTGGAACTGAACGTAGATGGCATTCGCTGGCAGCCTCTTCCCGTCGAACCCGCGGAACTCGACGCCCGCTTCGTGCTCGCCTATACCGGCGAGCCGCGCAACTCCGGCATCAACAACTGGGGGGTCATGAAAGCCTACCTTGATGGCAACGCCGCCGTTCAGCGCAACTTCGACCTCATCGCTTCCATCGCCAATGAGATGCGCCACGCTCTGCTGAAGCATGACTGGGCCGAGACTGGCCATCTGCTTCGCGAGGAATGGACCCACCGCCGCGAAAACGTCCCCGGAATTACCACTCCTCTGATCGACCGTCTCGTCTGCGCTACGCGCCACGCCGGAGCCACAGGCGCCAAGGTCTGCGGCGCGGGCGGCGGAGGCTGCGTCCTCTTCCTCACCGAGCCGGACGCTCGGGAACGTGTCCGCGACGTGATCCTCCAGGCGGGGGCCACGGTTCTTCCGGCCCGCGTGGCCGCACGCGGAGTGAGTTGGCTCCCGTGAAGCGCGACCCCATCCAGCCCCTGTTGCAAGCCGGCGTGTACATCCTGTTCGCGGGTACGGCCGTCTTCTTCCTCGGCTGGCTGTTCTTCAACATCTTCAACCTCCTGCTCGGCAGCATTCTCTCCGTTCTCGCCGCCGCCCTCGTGGGGAATTTCCTCTGCCTGCGTATTTTCGAAGACAAGGGCTTTGAAGCCCTCGGCATGCCGTTGAATCGCGGCGGAGCGTACAACACCGCCACCGGTCTGGGCTTGGGATTCGGCGCAGCCGCGTTGGTTCTGCTCGCCCTGCTGCTCACCGGTCAGGTCCACGAAGTCCGCGCCGTTGTTTCCGCGGCCGCTCCGGCCGCCAATTGGCGCGAGCAGCTATTCGTCCCGTTCCTGCTGCTCCTCGGCGCGGTCGCGGAAGAAATCCTGTTCCGCGGGTTTGGATTTCAGGTTCTCCTCCGCGAATTCGGAGTCCTTCCCGCCATCCTCCCGGTCGGGCTTTTGTTCGGACTCGCGCACGGCCCCAACCCCCACGCCACCTGGCTCGCGTTCGCCAACACCGCCGGCTTCGGCGTGCTCTTCTGCTATGCCTTCGTCCGCTCCCACGACATCTGGTTCCCTATCGGGCTGCACTACGGCTGGAATCTCATGCTCCTCTTGTTTGGTGCGGACATTAGTGGGATTAAAATACGAATAACCGGATACGAGATTGTCTGGAACACAACGCCGCTCTGGTCGGGCGGCGACTACGGCCCGGAAGGCAGCGTCCTCACCACAGGCGTTCTCGTCCTGCTCGCGCTTGCCATCTGGAAGGTGCGTTTGGTCCGCCAGCAGGCTTATGTTGTAGACGTTGTCGGGCAAGCCGATGCCGGTCAATCCGCTGTCGGTCAAAAGGAAGAATCATGACCCGCTTTTTTCGCCCAGCCGTTGCTCTCTTGGCCATCTCCGGGTTCGCCGCCGAAGATCGCATCACCGAGATGGAGCGCGTCGAGTTGGTGCGCAACCTCACCGCGGAATACGCCACCACAAAGGAAACCCTGCCGCGCGCCAAAAAACCGCTGGAATTCGACGCCACCGGAAAATATGATCAGCCCAGGTGGGTCACCTTAATTCGCGAAAACGGACCCGCCGCGCGCATGGGCGATCAAGTCCAGATCACCAAAGTCACCATCGAGAAAGAACGCATCGTCTTCGAGATCAACGGCGGCAACAAGAGCGGCGGGCATTGGTATGACCGCGTGCAGGGCGGCATCGGGATGGGCAACCAGACCACGCCGATCGGACGCGGTGACGGCACAGCCACTACCGGCACCACCATCGCTCTCGAATTTCACAAGCCGCTCGGCGAGATGGATTCCGCCGCCGTGAAAAAAATCCTGTCGCCGCTCCTCGATTTCGATAAGCACTCCGTGACCACCCTCTACGCCGATACCCTGCCGCCGGCTGTGAAGAAGGCGATTGCCGAAAAGCGCGCCGAGGCCGGCATGGACCGCGATCAGGTCCTGCTCGCGCTCGGCCGTCCCGACCGCAAATTGCGCGAGACCAAAGAAGGGGATGAGCTGGAGGATTGGATCTACGGGCATCCCCCGGGCAAAATCACCTTCGTCACCTTCAACGGTGAGAAGGTCCTGAAGGTGAAGGAGACTTACGCCGGCCTCGGCGCAGAAGCGGCTCCCCAACCGGACGTGCCCCAGTAAAGCAGTTCTCACTCGTCCTCCGGCGAAGCGAGTAAGTCGCCCAGCCGGTCCAACTGGCGCTCCCAAATCGGACGCCGGTCTTCAATCCATTTCCCCGCCGCCTCAAGCCCCGCGGCGTGGATTCGGCAGGTTCGCACGCGCCCCAGTTTCTCGGTTTTGACCAACCCGCATCCCTCCAGCGCCTGTAGGTGCTGCACGACGGCCGCGAGACTCATGTCAAACGATTCGGCCACTCGCGAGACCGAGAGTGGCCCTGCGCTGAGCTTCTCCAGAATCGCGCGGCGCGTCGCATCCCCGAGAGCGTGGAACACCTGGCCGGCGTCAGGCTTGTTTGATCTCATCGGTCAGTCGTTCAAAGAGCGTGCGCCATCCGCCTTCCCGCATCGCCGGACCATCGGCGCCCTCGAAGAACGCGGCCTGATGCGTGAAGATGAGGTCCGTCCCCGCCTCCGCCGGCGGAAACTCGAAAGTGCAGAGAGAGACCGAGATGCGCTTCTCGCCCAGCGTCATCGTCGAGGTGTATACAATGCGGCGGTTGGGAACAATGTCCTGATAAAAAGTGTCGTTCGTGCACAC
>Ga0182030_10009489_pt1 | contig 19913 bp, 14 predicted proteins | sample 812S3MmetaG_FD_121299 | JGI IMG/M metagenome (GOLD analysis project Ga0182030, IMG submission 121299) | Permafrost microbial communities from Stordalen Mire, Sweden - 812S3M metaG (Illumina Assembly) | ecosystem: Environmental > Terrestrial > Soil > Wetlands > Permafrost | place: Sweden... | reverse complement strand
AGTTGAAGAACAAGAAACTGGTCGCCATCGACCTCGGCAGCATGATCGCCGGCACCAAGTTCCGCGGCGAGTTCGAAGACCGCCTCAAAGCCGTCGTCAAGGAAATCATCGATTCCAACGGCGAAATCATCTGCTTCATCGACGAGCTGCACACCCTGGTCGGCGCCGGCTCCGCCGAAGGCGCCATCGACGCCGCCAACCTGCTCAAGCCCGCCCTGGCCCGCGGAGAACTGCGCTGCATCGGCGCCACCACCCTCAACGAATACAAAAAGCACATCGAAAAGGACGCCGCCCTCGCCCGCCGTTTCCGTTCCGTCATGGTCGGCGAACCCTCCGTCGACGACACCATCGCCATTCTGCGCGGCCTCAAGGAGAAATTCGAAATCCACCACGGCGTGCGCATCAAAGACGCCGCCATCCTCTCCGCCGCCGTCCTCTCCCATCGCTACATCGCAGACCGTTTCCTGCCCGATAAGGCCCTCGACCTCATCGACGAAGCCGGCTCCGCCCTCCGCCTCCAGATCGGCTCCATGCCCATCGAAATCGACGACCTCGATCGCCGCACCTCCCACCTGGAAATCGAGCGCCTGGCCCTCAGCAAAGAGAAGGACGCCGCCTCCCACGAACGCCTGCGCCACGTCGAAAACGAACTGGAGACCGTGCGCGGCCAGGCCGCCTCCCTGAAGGAGCGCTGGAACCGCGAAAAAAGCGCCATCGCGCGCGTCCGTACCCTTAAAGAAGAGCAGGACACCCTGCGCCAGGAAGAGGAGAAAGCCAGCCGCGCCGGCGATTGGGAAAAGGCCTCGCAGTTGCGCTACGGCCGCCTCTCCCAAATCGAAAAGGATATCCTCGCCGCCGAGCAGGAAATGGAAGCCGTCAAGGAAAACGCCCTCCTCAAAGAGGAGATCGACGAGGAGGATATCGCCCGCATCGTCGCCAAGTGGACCGGTATCCCGGTGGCCCGCATGATGGAGGGCGAAATCCGGAAACTCGTGCAGATGCCCGAGCGCCTCAAGGACCGCGTCGTCGGCCAGGATCAGGCCGTGCAACTCGTCGCCAACGCCATCCTGCGCAACCGCGCCGGATTGAGCGACCCCGCCCGCCCCATCGGAAGCTTCATCTTCCTCGGCCCCACCGGCGTCGGCAAGACCGAACTCGTCCGCGCCCTCGCCGACTACCTCTTCGACGACGACAAAGCCATGATCCGCGTCGATATGAGCGAATACATGGAGAAGCACGCCGTGGCCCGCATGGTCGGCTCGCCTCCCGGATACGTCGGCCACGAGGAGGGCGGACAGCTCACCGAGCAGGTGCGCCGGCGCCCCTATTCCGTGCTCCTCTTCGACGAAATCGAGAAGGCCCATCCCGACGTCTTCAATATGCTGCTCCAGATCCTCGACGATGGCCGCCTCACCGATGGGCAGGGCCGCACCGTCAACTTCAAGAACACCGTCATCGTCATGACGTCCAACGTGGGCACCGGCATGGTGGAGCGCAATACCATCGGCTTCTCCGTCCACGGCAAGGATACGCGCACCGAGGAAACCCGCAAACGCCTGCTCGAACAACTGCGGCAGCAATTCCGGCCGGAATTCCTCAACCGCGTTGACGATATCATTGTGTTTAACTCGCTGACCCGCGAACACCTCACCAGGATCGTGGACATCCAGCTCGCCAACGTGGGCAAAATGCTGAAAGATCGCAATCTGCAACTGGAAATTACCGCCGCCGCCAAGGACCGCATCATCACCGAGGGCTACGACCCGCAGTACGGCGCCCGGCCCATGAAGCGCGCCATCCAGCGCCTCATCCAGGATCCCCTGGCGCTGAAACTGATCACCGGCGGCTTCGCCGAAGGCGGCACCATCCTGGTTGACGCAGGCGCCGATGCCGCTCCCGAACCGGGCGGCGACTTGACGTTCACCAACTTAGTCCCCGCCCCGGTCGCCGCCGAGACCGCCGAGGCCCGCAAATGAACAAAACCGCTCCCATCCGAGCCGCGACCGTGAGGGAGCGGTGCTTGTATCTACCCCTATGTCCATCAATACCCTGAAAACCGCCGTCCTTCTCGGCTTCCTGACCGCCATTCTCCTCATTGGCGGTCAGGCCATCGCCGGCCGCCAGGGCCTCTACATGGCCCTTGGCGTCACCGCCATCATGAATTTTGTGAGTTACTTTTTCTCCGACAAGATCGCCCTCAGGAGTTACTCCGCCCAACCCGTCACGGAGAGCGAAAACCCCGAAGCGTATCGCCGCGTGGCGCCCATGGTGCGCGATCTCTGCGAGCGCATGGGCCTGCCCATGCCCAAGCTCTGGATCATCCCCGACGATTCGCCCAACGCCTTCGCCACCGGCCGCAATCCGTCGCACGCTTCCCTAGCCTTCACCGCCGGCCTCCTCCGCCTCATGGCCGACAATGAACTGCAAGGCGTCATCGCCCACGAACTCGGCCACGTGCTGCACCGCGATATCCTCATCAGTTCCGTCGCCGCCATGGTCGCCGGCGCCATCACCTTCCTCGCCCGCATGGCCTTCTGGTTCGGCGGCAGCCGCGATGACGAAGACCGCGGCAGTCCCGCCGCCGCCATCGCCATGATGATTCTCGCCCCCATCGCCGCCATGCTCATCCAGATGGCCATTTCCCGCTCGCGCGAGTACGATGCCGATGCCGCCAGCGCCAAATATGTCGGCTCCCCCTACCCGCTCATCGGCGGCCTGCGGAAACTCGAAACCTGGTCCAAGCAAATCCCCATGGATGCTTCGCCTTCCACCGCCCACATGTTCATCATCAAACCCTTCACCGGCCAAAGCTTCATGCGCCTGTTCTCCACCCATCCCTCCACCGAGGACCGTATCGCCCGTCTGCAGGCCCCCCGATGAACGAAGTCCGCGTCACCCGTAAAGGCGCCGAGAGAGTGACCAGCGGCCACCCCTGGATTTTCTCCAGCGATATCGCCGATCGCGACGGCGCCCAACCCGGCCAGCCCGTCAAGGTCGCCGACCCGCGTGGCCGTCCGCTGGGCACGGCTCACTACAGCTCCACTTCGCAGATCTGTCTGCGCATGCTCTCCCGCCAGGTGGAAGACATCGGCCGCGATTTCTTCCTGCGCCGCCTGCGCTCTGCCGAGGAACATCGCGGCACCGTGGTGCGCCACACCGATGCCTACCGCGTCGTCCACGGCGAAGCCGATCTGCTGCCCGCTCTCGTCGTGGATCGCTACCGCGACTACCTCGTCGTGCAGACCCTCGATCAGGGCATGGACGCCGCCAAAAGCACCATTGCTTCGTGTCTCGATGAGATCTTCCATCCCAAGGGCATCGTGGCGCGCAACGATGTCACCGTGCGGGAGAAAGAGGAGTTGCCGCTGGAGACCAGCGTCCTCGCCGGCGAAGTTCCCGAGTCCGTGACCGTGCAAATGAACGCGCTCACCCTCCGCGCCGACCTCCTGCGCGGACAGAAGACGGGCATCTTTCTGGATCAGCGCGAAAACTACTGCGCCGCCGCCCGCTACGCCCGCGGCGGCAAGGCGCTCGATTGCTTCACCTCCACCGGCGGCTTCGCCCTCCACCTGGCGGGCAAGTGCGAAAGCGTGGAAGCCGCCGATAGTTCCGGCCCTGCCCTCGTCACCGCGCGCGCCAACGCCAGTGCCAACGGCATCGCCAACATCGATTTCAAGGAAGCCGACATCTTCCAGTTGCTATCCAACTATGCCAGCGCCCGCCGCCACTTTTCCATGGTCGTGCTGGACCCGCCGGCCTTCGCCAAGAGCCGCCGCAACCTGGAATCGGCCACCACCGGGTACAAGGAGATCAACCTGCGCGCCCTCCGCCTCCTGCCGCCGGGCGGCATCCTGGTGACCTGCTCCTGTTCCCATCATCTCGCCGAGAGCGCGCTGCTGGATCTAGTGGCGCAGGCCTCTCTCGACGCCAACCGCACCCTCCGCATCCTGGAGCGCCGCACCCAAAGCCAGGATCATCCCATCCTCCTCACCGTCCCCGAAACCCTCTACCTCAAATGCCTCATCCTGGAGGTCGTCTAACCCACCGCCTCCTCCCCGATCAGTTCCCTGCCCCCAGCGCCCGCCAAAACGCCTGCCAAGCCCCCGCCGTATACGCTCGCAACGCCGCGTGATATGCTTGGCGCAATGCATGACGGATCCATTATGCGCCTGACGGACCGCAAGGACATCGGCGTGGGGCGGCCCAACGGCACCATCGTTTATCACCCCGCTTGCCTGGTGGAAGAGCACGCCGACGGCAGCATCACCTTGCACGGCAGGATGCAGGACGTTCACTACCCGCGCGATCAATATACCAAGTGGTTCCTCGACGACACCCAAACCGACGAGTCGCGGTAGTTCGCCCTTTTCGCTTCCCGCCGTTGCATAATAATCGACATGACTTCGAGACGTGAGTTTCTGCGGGCCACTTCGTTGACCGCGGCGCTTGGCGCGGCCGGGCGCGCCGCGCAGTTGAAGACCATCGGCGTTCAGCTCTACACCGTGCGCGGCGTGCTGCCCCAAAAGCCGCGGGAAACGCTCAACGCCATCCGCTCCATCGGCTACCAGGAAGCCGAGGCCACCTACGCCGGACTGGACGCTCTCTGGCCCATGCTCCAAGCCAGCGGTCTGAAGCCGGTCAGCATTCATCTCGACTCCAAATCCGTCACCCAGGGCAACCCCGACGACCTCAGCCGCGTCTTCGACGGCTTGAAGAAGAAGGGTTTCTCCTATGCGGTGTTCCCTTACCTGCCCGAACCGGAACGCGGCGGCATCGACGTCATCAAGGCGTTCGCCGCGAAACTCAACCAGGCCGGGAAGAGATGCCGCGCCGCCGGAATGACCTTCTGCTATCACAACCACGCCTTCGAATTCGCCACCGAAAACGGCGCCACCCTGTTTCAGGCGATGCTGGACAATACCGATAACCAACTCGTGGCTTTCGAGGCGGACTTATTCTGGGTGAGCGTGGCCGGCGGAGACCCCGCCGCATTCCTCCGGAAGCTCTCCGGTCGCGTGCCCCTCGTCCACTTGAAGGATAAGGCAACCGGCACCGGGGTGATGTACAAGGAGTCGGTGCCGCGTACCGCGTTCAAAGAGGTCGGCAACGGGACGCTGGACTGGCCCAACGTGCTGCGCGCCGCGGCCGCGGCCAAGGTGGCGCACTATTTCGTGGAGCAGGATCAGACGCCCGGCGATCCCGTCGACAGCCTCCGCCAGAGCTTCACTTACCTCTCCAAGTTGCAGTACTAAGCCACCCCCGTGGCGCAGACTCTCAGTCTGCCGCGTCCCGACTCCTCGCGAACGCGCTTTCCCCCTTTCGCGCCATCGGGTATGTTCCTTATTGACGATATTCGTTTATAACGACTATCATGAATTGTGCCCGGAAAGCTCCAGCGGGAAATTTACCAGACCAAAGCCATCAGGTTCCCCGAAGAGGAAGCCGCGCTGAATATCGTGCGCACGGCGGACGTGTTGATGCTGGCGCTGGCCGGCGTCCTGAAGCCCTACCTGCTCTCGGCGACGCAGTATAACGTGCTCCGCATCCTGCGCGGGGCCGGAGAAGACGGAGCCTCCTGCAAGGACATCGGCGCCCGCCTGGTGGCGCGCGATCCCGATATTACCCGTCTCATGGACCGTCTGGAGCAGCGCGGCCTGGTTTCGCGCGACCGCGCCAGGGAAGACCGCCGGGTGGTCGCGCACCGCCTGACCAGGGCGGGATTGGAACTCGTAAATGAGCTGGATCGTCCCATTGAGGCCCTCCATCGCAGGACGATGGGCCACATGAAGGCCGCAAAGTTGCGAGAATTGGTAGGGCTGCTCGAAGAAGTCCGGGCGGCATTTTAGCGCGCAATATTCGTTGTAAACGACTAACGTTGAAAACAGTGAGGATCTATACATGAGTCAAGCAGTAGCCTATACGATCGACCCGGCCCATTCCACCGCCGGTTTCAAGGTGCGGCACCTGATGGTGTCCAACGTCCGCGGCGAGTTTTCCGGAGTCACCGGCACCGTGGTCTTCGACGCCGGCGCTCCCCAAAACTCGCGCGTCGAAGCGCGCATCGATGCCACCACCATCCACACGCGCGACGAGCAGCGCGATGCCCACCTGAAGAGCCCCGACTTTCTGAACGTCGAGAAGTTCCCGGCGATCACCTTCGTTTCCACGAAAATCGCCGGCGGCGATGGCGAGTGGAAGGTGACCGGCGACCTCTCCATCCACGGGGTGACGAAGCAAGTCACGCTGGACGTGGAAGGCTTGGCGCCCGAGGCCAAAGACCCGTGGGGCAATATCAAGTCGGGAGCCTCCGCCGTCACCAAAATCAGCCGCAAGGACTTCGGCATGGAGTTCAACATGGTGCTCGAGACCGGCGGCGTCATGGTCGGCGACGAAATCGCCATCACTCTGGAACTCGAACTCCTCCGCGCGTAAGTACGCAGGACCGGCCCTGATTTCCAGGCCCCGCCTTTACGACTCCATCTTCTTCTGCATGTCTTCCAGCGTGATCCCGGCGGTTTCGGGGAACACCGCGAGGACCACGAAGAACTGAACCACCGTCATCACCGCGAAGAAGACGAACGGCGCCGGGCGCGACAGGTGAGCCACCAACGGGAACGTGAACGCGATGATGGCGTTCATGATCCAGTGCGTGAAACTGCCCAGGCTCTGCCCCTTGGCGCGCACCAGGTTCGGAAACACCTCGCTCAGATACACCCAGATCACCGCGCCTTGCGAGAAGGCGAAGAAGCCGATGAAGCCGATCAGCAGCCACACCAGGAACTGCTCGCCCTGTCGCGTGGCAAAAATCACCGCCACTCCCGCCAGACAGACCGCCGTTCCGGCCGCGCCCGTGAGCAGCAGCTTCTTGCGCCCCAGTCGGTCGATCACGCTCATCGCCACCATCGTGAACAGCAGGTTCGTGGCCCCGATGGCCACCGCCTGCAAATCGCTCGAGACTTTGTCGAAGCCCGCGCTTTTGAAGATGTCGTTGAGATAGTAGAGAATCGCGTTGATGCCCGACATCTGGTTGAAGAAGCCGATGGCGATGGCCAGCATAATGGGCCGCCGGTACTTGTGCTGGAATAGCGGTTCCACCTTCGTGCGATCCTCGCTTTCCACCGAGCGCACGACGTCGGCCACCTCGCGATCCGGGTCCGGCTCGCCAATGCGCGTGAAGATCCCCCGCGCCTCCTCGATGAAACCGCGCCGGATCAGCCAGCGCGGGCTCTGCGGAATGCCGAATAGGTTCAGGAAGAAGAACAGCGCGGGCAGCGTGGCCACGCCCAGCTTCCAGCGCCACTCTTCGGACCCGAAACCGAGCGTGCCGATCAGATAATTCGACAGGTACGCGATCAGAATCCCCGCCACGATATTGAATTGGAACAGGCCCACCAGGCGCCCCCGTTTGGCGGCGGGCGCGATTTCCGCGATATACATCGGCCCGATCACCGACGATCCCCCGATCGCCAACCCACCCACGAAGCGGAACCACACGAAGGCGTACCAATTCCACGCCAGCGCGCATCCCAGCGCCGTCACCACATACAGCACCGCCAGCGCCTGCAGGCACTGCCGCCGCCCGTAACGGTCGCTCGGCGCGCCCGCGAACAACGATCCGATCACCGTCCCCAACAGGGCGCTCGCCACCGTGAAACCCAACAGCATGGGCGTGAGCTTGTACACCTCCGAAAGCGTGCTCGTGGCGCCGGAGATCACCACGGTGTCGAAGCCGAAGAGCAGGCCGCCCAGGGCGGCGACGATGGTGCTTCTCAGAAGATATCGATTCATGGGCTGGTGGACGCGAGGTCCGCATGGCATGGTATCCCGCGCCACCGGCGAAGTCAAACGGCCATCAAGCCCGGAGGTATGCTGGCGGGGAGGACACCATGCGTCTCTGCCGGCGATTCGCGCTCTTCCTGACTCTCTGCGCGCCTTGCATTCGGGCCGATGGGCTGGCCCAATTGCCCATCCTCGCCGGCGAAGCCGCGCGCGCCGTGACCGCGGACTGGCTCGTGACTCCCGTCACCCGGAAAGCCGCACTCTACCGCACCGCGTCCAGCAATGAGCTCGTGATGACGAATGGCCTGATCCGCCGAACCTGGCGGCTTGCGCCCGATGCCGCTACCGTGGCCTTCGACAATTTGCGCACCCCCCAGGCGATGCTCCGCGGCGTCAAGCCCGAGGCCGTCGTGCAAGTGAACGGTGCGCGCTACCAGGTGGGCGGCCTCGCCGGCCAGCCCGACTACGCCTACCTCCGCCCGCAATGGCTGGATAGCATGACGGCATGGCCGCGTGCCTTTCACTTCACCCGGTTCGAAACCGGCCCCACCGAAGCGCCGTTCGCCTGGAAGCCCGTGCGCCACTCCGCCAAGGGCGCCTGGCCGCCGCCCGGAGTGTCCCTCACCCTGCACTTCGACCCGCCGCCCGCGACCCTCCCCGGCCTCGAAATCCTGGTGCATTACGAAATGTACGACGGCATTCCCCTAATGGCGAAGTGGATCTCCCTGCGCAATGGCTCGCCCCGGGAACTGACGTTGGACCGCTTCACCAGCGAATTGCTGGCCGTGGTGGATTACGAATCCACCGTGGACCATCCGCCGCTGCCGCCCGATGTTCTGCACGTGGAAAGCGAGTACGCGTTCAACGCCATGGATGCGCGCAGCGCCTCGCCCACCGTCAACTGGGCGCCGGACCCCGACTACTCGTCGCAAGTCAACTACAAGCGCGAGTCGCCGGTCCTGCTCGAAGTCCGCCCACCTCTCGGACCCGGCCTCGCCATCGCCCCCGGCGCCACCTGGACTTCGTTCCGCACCTTCGAGCTCGCCTACGATTCCACCGATCGCGAGCGCCGCGGCCTGGCGCAGCGCCGCATGTACCGCACCGTAGCGCCCTGGGTCACCGAAAATCCCATCTTCATGCACGTGCGGCGCGCCGACCCGGCCAGCGTGAAACTGGCCGTCGACCAGTGCGCCGAGGTCGGTTTCGAAATGGTGATCCTCAGTTTCGGCAGCGGCCTCGACATGGAGAACGAGGATCCCGCCTACCTGGAGCAGATCAGGCGACTCGTGGACTACGCTCACGCCAAAGGCATCGAGCTGGGAGGCTATTCGCTGCTTGCCAGCCGCAAGATCGATGCCCAAAACGACGCCATTAATCCCCAAACCGGCCAGCCCGGAGGCGCCATCTTCGGCAATTCGCCCTGCCTCGGCAGCCAGTGGGGACTGGATTATTTTCGCAAGCTGCGGCACTTCATCGAGGTCACCGGCTTCGACGTCCTGGAGCACGATGGCTCCTACCCCGGCGACGTCTGCGCCTCCACTACCCACCCGGGACATCGCGGCCTCGAGGATTCCCAGTGGAACCAGTGGCGGCAGATCGCCGAATTCTATCGCTGGAGCCGCGGCCGCGGCCTCTATCTCAACGTGCCCGATTGGTATTTCCTCGAAGGCTCCAACAAAACCGCCATGGGCTATCGCGAGGTCAACTGGAGCCTGCCGCGCGACCGGCAGACGATCCTCGCGCGCCAGAATATCTACGACGGCACCTGGGGGAAAACGCCCTCCATGGGTTGGATGTTCGTGCCCCTGGTGCAGTACCAGGGCGGCGGCGCCGCCGCCACCTTGGAACCGCTTTCCGAGCACCTCGCGGACTACGAGCAGCATCTCGCGCAGAACTTCGGCGCCGGCGTGCAGGCGGCATATCGCGGACCGCGCTTGTTCGATACCCTGCAGACCAAGGCCGTGGTCAGGAAGTGGGTCGATTTCTACAAGGCGCATCGCGAAATTCTGGATTCCGACCTGCTTCATCTGCGCCGCCCCGACGGCCGCGATATCGATGCCACCATGCACGTCAACCCGGGCGCCCGCGAGAAGGGGCTCGCCATGGTCTTCAACCCGCTGGATCAGCCGGTATCGCGCACGTTGAAGCTTCCGCTCTATTACACCGGCCTCACCACCAGCGCGCGCGTGCGCCTGCGGGACGGCGCGGCGAAGACTTACCGCCTCGATCGCCAGTACAACATCGCCGTCCCCGTGCAAGTCCCGGCCCACGGCGTGACCTGGGTGCTGGTGGAATAGTGGGGCAGGCGCTTTCGCGTGTGCCCCAAAGGGGCTGAGTACCAGTGGGGGAAGGACCCACTCGAATAGTTGATGGTTAGATTCGATAGCTGGCGAGCGGTGAGTCCCTGTAACGGGGCTGATCGGAACCTCGCGACAAAGTCCACACAAGGTGGGCGAGCAATCCGGCGGGCCGTAATGCGTGTGAAGCTTGAGCAGGCCCCGAAAGCTGCAATGTGGATGCCGATCCGGCGCGAAAGCGGAGAAGGCAGCACGGAACGGGAAGAACCCGGCGCTGGAGTGCGCCAACACGCTAACCATCGTGTACCGATCCGATCCACCGGGGTAGTGAGCACAGCACGCCGGAAAGGTAATCAGCGTCAGTGGGGGAGGCCCGGGGTGGTCGGGGAGTCGCGTACCCTGAACGCCGCTAAGAAGAGCAGCGGACCATCTGGGCGTCGGAGAGGGTCAGAGGTACCGAGGAAGCCGGGTAACTCCGGTGGAGGGAAGGACCCTCGCTTCTGGTGTGTTTGGGAAGAAGGGACGGACCGGTGATTGACGCAAGTCTGGAAATGCCGGATAAAGTTCGGGAACTTCAGATCAAACTGTATCGAAAGGCGAAGAACGAGCCGGAATTCCGCTTTTATCAACTCTATGACAAGGTGTACCGCGAAGACGTTCTGCTCCGGGCGTGGACGCTGACGAAAGCCAACCAAGGCGCTGCGGGCGTGGATGGAGAAAGCTTCGAGGACATCGAGACTAGGGGGCTGATGGAGTGGCTGAACGGCCTGGGGAAAGATCTGCACGACAAAACATATCAACCACAGCCGGTGAGGAGAGTTATGATTCCGAAGCCGGGCGGAGGAGAACGCCTGCTGGGTATCCCAACCATTCGGGACCGAGTGGCGCAAACCGCCGCAAAACTGATACTGGAACCGATCTTCGAGGCGGACCTGGAACCGAATGCCTTCGGGTACCGGCCGAAGCGAAGTGCGCAAGATGCGATTCAGGCAGTGGATAAGCTGCTGTACGAAGGCTACACGGATGTCGTTGACGCGGATCTGTCGAAATACTTTGACACCATCCCGCATTCCGAGCTGATGCAGTGCGTGGCTCGGAGGATCGTCGACAAGCACATGCTGCATCTGGTGAAGATGTGGCTGAAAGTGCCGGTTGAGGAACGGGATGAGAAGGGGAAGAAGAGGCTAACGGGGGGCAAGGACAATGATCGCGGCACCCCGCAAGGGGGAGTGATCAGTCCTCTGCTCGCAAACCTCTACATGAACCGGATGTTGAAGGGATGGAAGCAGACCAAACGTGGGGAGCAGTACCGGGCGAAAATCGTGAACTACGCGGATGATTTCGTGATTCTCAGTCGCGGAAAAGCAAACGAGGCACTGGAATGGACGCGTAGGGTACTGGATCGGCTGGGATTGACTCTCAACGAACGGAAGACGAGCATTCGCAACGCGCGTAAGGAGCGATTCGACTTTCTGGGTTACACCTTCGGACCGCACTTCAGCAGGCGAACGGGGCGAGAGTACATGGGCTGTAGCCCGTCGAAGAAGAGCGTGAACCGGATCAAGCAGAAAGTGGCAGAGCATCTGGCGCCCAGCAATGTGGCTGCCTGGGAGGAAGTGCGCGACCGGCTGAATCAGAAACTGAGGGGCTGGAAAGCATACTTCGGATTGGGTAGCCCATCGAAGGCATACGAGGTGCTCGATGAACATGTGGAGGAACGTGTGAGACACTTCCTGAGACGGCGTCACAAGGTGCCCTCGCAAGGCACCCATCAGTTTTCGATGAAACGGATCTTCGGGGAGTTAGGGGTGTTCCGTCTCCGGGGTCGGTTACGTGAGGCCGGTTCGTGAGTCTGCGACGAAGCCAGTCGGAAAGCCGGATGCCGGAAATCGGCACGTCCGGTTTGATGAGCGGGGTTGGGAAACGGGGCGGCGCTCAGCGCCAGTACCCGCGCCCAACCTCGACTCTACCAGGCGCTTTCGCCTGCCAACGCCCGCTTGCGGGCGTATTCTTTCTCGGCCTTACACCGGCGTGTCGCCCACTTCCCTCTGTAACTTATCCAGCAGCGCCTTCATCTCCGCCACCACCCGCGCGTACTTCGGGTCGTGATACAGATTGTGCATTTCCCTCGCATCGTTGCGCACGTCGAATAGCTCCCAATCGGGCGTGGTGTCGGGCAGGTTGGCGCCCTTCATGCCCAGCGGTTTGCCGTAATAGTAGATCAGCTTCCAGCGGTCGTTGCGCACCCCGTAGTGCGCCGGCACGTGGTGATCGCTGGTGTTGTGCATCCAGTAGCGGTAGTACATCGCCTTGCGCCAGTCGTGCGGCGTATGGCCCTCCAGGTTGGCGCGGAAGCTGTGCCCCTGCATCTCGGCCGGCGTGCGTACGCCCGCGTAGTCCAGGAACATGGGCGCGAAGTCGATGTTCAGCACCATGTCACGGTTTACCGTGCCCGCGCGAATCGCCCCCGGATAGCGCATCAAAAACGGCATGCGCAGCGATTCCTCGTACATCAACCGCTTGTCGAACCACCCGTGGTCGCCCAGGAAGAATCCCTGGTCCGAGGTGTAGATCACGATCGTGTTGGCCGCCAGGCCCTCGGCATCCAGGTAGTCCAGCAGGCGTCCCACGTTGTCGTCCACGCTCTGTATGCAGCGCAGATAATCCTTGATATAAATCTGGTAGCCCCATTTGCGCAGCGCGTCGCCCTTCAGATCGGGCGGGATGTCGCGCTTGAGGTCGGTCTTGTTCATGTCTTCGCCCACTTTCATGGTGACCGCGGCCACCGCGCGCGCCCGCCCTTCGTAGTGGTCGAAGAGGTTGTCCGGCTCGGGGATTTCGCGGTCGGCGAAGAGATTCTTGTATTTGTCGGACGGCTCCCACGGGCGGTGCGGCGCCTTGTGATGGCACATGGCGAAAAACGGTTTCTTCGGATCGCGCTTCTTCAGCCAGTCCAGCGTGAAATCGCCGATCAGGTCCGTGCAGTAGCCCGTGAATTGCTTGCGCCCGCCACTGGTGATGAAGACCGGATCGTGATAAACGCCCTGCCCGGGCAAAATGTTCCAATAGTCGAAACCGGTGGGATCGCTCGCCAGGTGCCATTTGCCGATCATCGCCGTCTGGTAACCTGCGCTTTGCAGTTCCTTGGCGACGTGATTGCGCTTGGGGTCGAGCACGTCGTCCAGCGTGTATACGCCGTTCTTGTGGCTATACTGTCCGGTGAGAATCGCCGCCCGGCTGGGCGTGCAGATGGAATTGGTGCAGAAGCAGTTGGAGAGGCGAACCCCGCCGCGCCCGATGCGGTCGATGTTCGGCGTCTGGTTGATCCGGCTGCCGTAGGCGGAGATGGCGTGCGCGGCGTGATCGTCCGCCATGATGTAGAGAATGTTGGGTTGCGGCCGGCCTTTTGCCAGGGCGGCGGCGCCCACCAGGCCGAGCAGTTCGCGGCGTGTGTAAGAAGGCATTGCAAGGGTACGTTATCACGACTGCGCGCGTGCGCGCCGGAAGGGAAGAACGCAATGACACCAACCAGTCGCCGAAGTTTACTGGCCGGAACGCTGGCCGGCACTTTGATGGCACAAGCGGGCGCCCCGCCGGAAGTGCGCCTCCCGCGCAAAATCCGCCTGGCGCTCGCCGGCTTCGACGGGCACCCCGAGGAGATCCTCCGCGTCCTGCCGCAACTGCCGGACGTGGAACTGGTGGCCGTCGCCGCCGAAGCGTCGGACCCGGATGCCCAAGCCAACGCCCTCAAGAATCGCTACGCCGCCCGGGCGCGCCGCTACGATACGCTGGCGCAACTGCTGGCCGCCGAGCCGCTCGACATGGTGGCCGTCTGCAACCACAACGGCCGCCGCACGGAAGCCATTCTCGCCTGTGCCGCGCGTAAGCTCGACGTCATCGCCGAAAAGCCGCTGGCCCTCGATCGCGCCGGCCTCGACGCCGTTTACGCGGCGGTGAAGCGCAGCGGCATCCATCTGGGCATGCTCCTGCCCATGCGCTTCGAGCCGCCCTATCAGGCCATGCGGCGCATTGTGGAGAGCGGCGCCATCGGCGAGGTTCTCCAAATGGACGCCCAAAAAAGCTACCAGCTCGGCGACCGGCCCGCCTGGCAGAAACACGCTGCCACTTACGGCAGCACCATCCTGTGGATCGCCATCCACTCCATCGACCTCATGCTCTACGTCGGCGGCCGGCGCTTCACCGAGGCCGCTTCCCTGCAATCGCACGTCGGATTCCCCGAGGCCGGCGACATGCAGAATGTCACCGCCAGCCTCTTTCGTCTCGATAACGGCGGCTCCGCCACCCTCCACATGGATTACCTCCGCCCCGCCACCGCGCCCGGCCACGGCGACGACCGCCTGCGCGTCGCTGGCTCCCGCGGCATCGTCGAATACCAGGAGAGTACCGGCGTCACCCTCGTCACCACCAAGTCCGCCCCAGAGACGGTGCGCGACTTACCCCCACAGCAATCCGTCTTTCTCGACTTCTTGCGCGGCGTGTATCAAGGAGCCGCGCCGGCCCTGTCCTGGCCGGAGATCGTCCGTGCCAACGAAGCCACCCTGGCCGCCCACACCGCCGCCGTACAGCATCGCTTCGTGGCGATTCTGGAAGGGCCGCAATCAGAGCCCCGACCGTGAGGAGCGGTTGCTTCGCCGATGCCCTCCAAAACCCGCCTCGCGCCAGCTCGAATGCTATAATCATGGGTGGTCCGGAGAGGTGGCAGAGTGGTCGATCGCACCCGCCTCGAAAGCGGGCGTACCTTAACGGGTACCGGGAGTTCGAATCTCCCCCTCTCCGCCAGCCTTCCGCCCCCTTACTGCCAGGTACATCTTGTATTCCCCGACCTCCCCTGTAGTGGATTTCTCTCGCCGCGGGTCTTAGGTAATGGGGAAGAGCACAAGACACCATGTGCTCGATGCCGTTCCCGCCCTATTCACAGCCGACGAAGCCGGCCACGGCCAGGCGGCGATTCTGAACCAGGATGGAACCGTCAATTCCACCACCAATCCCGCCGCCCACGGCTCCGTGATCTCCGTCTTCATGACGGGCGCCGGGCGCATGACTCCCGCCCAGCCGGACGGTTCGATGGGACCGCTTTCCGCACCCTTTCCGGTGCCGGTTCTCGGCGCAGCATGCTCCCTCGGCCAGGTGCTCTATGCCGTTGCCGCGCCCGGGTTGGTGGCCGGAGCCGTGCGGTGAACGTGGCATTGCCGGGGACGCCATCCCCCGGTCAACACCCAGCAGTTCGCCAGCGCGCACGAGTGGGCGCTGAAGGCCATACAGGCCGATGCCACCAACAAGGACGCCTACCATACGGCGGGTTTTGTCGATTGGGCGCTGACCTGTCCCGATTACGCCAGCGCGCGGCTGGCGGCCGGCATGAAGCCGCAAGATCCGGGCATCATTCCGGACGCGGCTCTGCGGCAGATCTTGCCCGGCAAACACGGGGCGGAGATCGAAGACAGCTTCCGGATGTTGCAGATCGCGCTCCAACTCGACCCCGAATATTGGGATGCGATGGCGTACATAAACCTGCTGTACCGGATCGAGGCGGGGATCGCCGATAGCGAGGCGCAATCGACCGGGAAGTGACGGTGACGAGCGGGTCTTCGGCGCGGGTGGCGGCGGCGGTGGAGGCGGTCCGGCAATGGGTGTACCAGCCGACGCTGCTGAATGGGAACCCGGTAGAAGTGGCTACCACGGTGGAGGTGAACTTCACATTGAGCGGGCAGTAGACGTCCGAGCTGCGCTCCGATGCATAAGGCGGAGCCTTATGCATCGGGCGTTAATAATCGGGGGAGGCGTGCGTCATGGATGGTATGAAGGCACAAATCCTTACCGCGACGCTGATTACGGCGTTTTCCGGCTCGCTGTCAGCGGCCGACCCTCAGCTTTTGAATCTGGTGATGCCGGACGCCAAAGTTCTGGCCGGCGTCAACGTGCAGCAGGCCAAAGGAACGCAATTCGGGCAGTGGGTGCTGAACCAAATGCAGACCCAGGATGCCCAATTGCAGCAACTGGTGACGCTGACCGGCTTCGACCCGCGGCGCGACGTCAACGAACTGCTGGTGGCCTCCGACGGCACGCCGGGAAGCAAGACGGGGCTGGCGTTGGCGAAGGGGGCTTTTAACGTGGCCATGATCACGGCGGCGGCTACGGTGGCCGGCGTGGTGACCGAGGCCTATGGCGGCTTCACCATTCTGGAAGACCCGAAGAAGCAGATGGCGGGCATGGCTTTCCTGGATGGGACGACGGTGGTGGCGGGGGATATCGCCAGCGTGAAGGGCGCTATCGACCGGTTGAAAACTCCGCAGCCCTTGCCGGCGGCGGTGACGGTGAAGGTGAACCAGTGGAGCGCATCTGAGGACGCCTGGGGTATCACGACGGTGCCACCGGCGAGCCTGGCTCCGCCGGCCAAGGCGGGCGCGGCGAATAATCCCATACAGACCGCCGGGCAGAACGTGCAGGCGGCGGCGGGCGGGGTGAAGTTCGGGGCGCTGGTGGTGTTCAGCGGAGAAGCGCAGTGCGACACGGCGCAGAATGCCACGACGCTGGGCGATATGGTCAAGCTGCTGATCAACCTGGCGCAGATGCAGACCGGCCAGAACGCCAACGCGGCGGCGCTGATCAAATCGGTGACGGTGACGGCGAGCGGCAACGTGGTGACGATTTCGGCGAGTTTGCCAGAGGATGTTTTCCAGACGATGCTGAATGCGCATAAGACGGCGGCGGTGGGCACGATGGGCGCGCGGCGGAAGAAGTAGGGCAGGCCGAGGTTAGTCCGAGCTTCGCTCGGATGCACAAGGCGGAGCCTTATGCCACCGGGGCAAAACCGGGGACAGACAGCGAATTTCCGGCAAAAGGCGCCGGAAATTCATGTCTGTCCCCAGCAGAGGTCGCGGTAGAAGGGGCAGCGGTGGCAGTGGTCGGCTTCGTTTAAGGGAAAGTTCAGGTTGGATTGTGCGTTTTGAAAGTCCCGAACGGTCTGTTCGGGACTTTCTATTAGATTAGGGGCGAGATCCACTTCCACGAGGGTGTTGGGGCGCAGGAAGTGGAGGCAGGCGCGGTCGGGGGCGCGGCCGGCCACGCGTTCCACGGCGAGGGCGTAGAGGCGCAGTTGCAGGGCGTAATCGCGGGCGCGGTGGTGGGCCTCGGCGGCGCTCACATCGTCGGTTTTGTAGTCCACCACGATCAATTCCCCACCTTCCTCGAACCAGAGGTCCACCTGGCCGCTAATTACCAGGTCTTCGACGGCCATCAGAAAATCGAATTCACGAGCGACGCGAGAGGCGCGGGCGGCGCGGCGGGCGAGCGGGCTTTGGCGGAAGACTTCGACGAGGCGGAGGGCTTCGGGGGTGGCGTCGGGTACGGGACTGCCGGCGAGGAGGGCGTGCACCTGGGTGCCCAACCCGGCGGCGGAAAGGGCGGGGGCCGGCGCGGAAGCGCCGGAAGCGGGCGCGGCTTCCGAGGATTTGGGCAGGCGGCCGTCGAAGCCTAGATATCGCGAGAGGTAGTATTTTCGCGGGCAAGTGGCGAAGAGGGAGAGATCGGTGACGGTGGCGTTGCCATCGTGCTGCTCTCCGACGACGGATGGAGAGAGTTCCAGCGGCGGGGCGACCTCGCGGGGACGGGCGATCGGGTGCGGAGGGAAGGGGACAGGCCAGGAGGCCTGTCCTACGATGTGGATGCGCGCTTTCCACGGGCGGCCATCGGGGGTTTGGTAGTCCTTCAGTCCGTCGCTCGGCGCGCTGGGGTCGAGCTGGAGGCGCTCGATGACGAGTTTGTCCCAATTGGCGGGTTTGCGGCCGGTGACGGAGAAGCTGAGGACGAGATGACACTCGGCGCGGGTCATGGCGACGTAGAGGAGGCGGCTGCTCTCCTGCTCTTCGCGGCGGCTCCATTCGTGGCGCAGGGCGTGTTGAAAGAGATCGTCCTTGGCGCCGTTGGTATCGGGACCGGCGGCGGGATTGCGCCAGCGCGCGCCGAGTCCATGATGGCGGGAGAAGGCGACGACGGGGACGCTGGTATCCACGCCCTTGTGGATGGCGGCCACGAAGACCACGGGGAACTCCAGACCTTTGGCGGAGTGGACGGTCATGATTTGCACGGCGTTGGCGGAATCTTCCGGCGGGGCGTCGGGTTCGCGGGGGTTTTCCTGGCGCACGAGGGCGAGTTCGGCGACGAATTCATCGAGCGACATGCGGGCGGAAGAGGCGCGGGCCTGGGCGAGGAACTTATCGAGATTGGGTGAAGACGGGTAGCCGCAATCGTCGATGGCGGAGAGCAGGAGGCGGTCGAAGGTGACGTACTCGCGGCGCTGGCGCCACTCGCGCAGGCGGGCGGCGAAGCGGGCGAGGCGGGCGTGGTCTTGAGGGCCGAAGGCGGCGGCGGTAGTGCGGCTCCCCATGTCACCCAGGGCGGTATCGAGCGAGTCGGCGTTCATTTTGAGGCGGAGCAGGGCCTCTTCGGAAGCATCGACGAGGGGCGAGCGCAGGACGACGGCGAGCGAAACTTCGTCGCGCGGGTTGGCGATGACGCGCAGCAGATGGGTGAGATCGTTGACCTCGCGGGAGTCATAGAAGCCGCGGCCGCGATTGACGACGTAGGGAATGCCGGCGGCGTCGAAGGCGGCGGTGAACTCGGGGATGACCTCGGTATTGCGGACGAGGACGGCGAAATCGTGGAAAGCGAAATCGTGGAAGTCGAGGATGCGGTGGGCGACACATTGGGCCTCGATGGTTGGGTCGGGGGCGGCAATCACCTCGACGGAGTAGGCGGGCGCATCGTGGAATAGGCGGCCGGCGACGAGAGCGCGATCTTCGATGCCGGGGGCGCCGGCGGTGACGGTTTCCACGGCGCGGAGGATATGGGCGCGGCTGCGGAAGTTGTCGACCAGTTGGACGAGGCGGCGGCCGCGGGCGGCGACATCGTCGCGGTAGGCGGTGAAACCGGCGGGTTCGGCGTGGCGGAAGCCGAAGATGGATTGATTGATGTCGCCGACGGCGTAGAAGCGGTCGGGCGGGCGGATGAGTTCGATGAGGCGGGCCTGCTGGGGGTTGGTGTCCTGGAACTCGTCCATGAGGATGTGTTCGAACTGGCGCCGCAGGCGGGCGCGGGTATCGGGGTGGTCTTGGAGGAGGCGAACGGTAAACTCTTCGAGGTCGGCGAAATCGAGCGCGGCGGCCTGCTGTTTGCCCTCGCGATAGAGGCGGTCGAAGCGGCGGAGGATTTCGATGAGGAGTTCGCGCTCGGGGGCGTAGAGGGCGGTGATGAGGCCGTATTGGGCCTCTTCGATCTGCTCTTTCATGCGCTTCAGCAGGTTGTAGGCGTTGTTGCCGCGCTTGCATTTCGTGAGGTTGCAGGCGAAGGACGCGATGGCGCGGAGGGCGGCGAGGGGGGTCGCGGCGCTGAGGATGCGCTCGGCGCTTTCCAGGGCGGCTTCGAGGTGCTCTTTCTGGGCGGAGTTCCAGGCAGCGAGGCTTTGATTGCGGATGGCGTTGAGGGTGTCGTTGATTTCGTCGAGGGTGACGCCGGCGGGGGTGGGGAAGGCGGGCAGTTGATCCACGCCGCAGCCGGCGCCGCGCATGGTGTCGTAGGCGGAGAGGACGGCCTGCTCGAAATCGAAGGAAGAGAGGCCGCGGATGAGACCGCGCATGGCTTCGCGGTGGTCGGAAAAGAGGGCGTCGATGGCGGCGCGCATGGCATCCTGCTGCATGCGCCAGGATTCGGTGGCGTCGAGGGTGCGGAACTCGGGGTCGACGCCGGCGAAGATAGCGTTTTCGCGGAGCAGGCGGGCGCAGAAGCCGTGGACGGTGGAGACCCAGGCGCGCTCCAGTT
>Ga0182030_10009487_pt1 | contig 19917 bp, 17 predicted proteins | sample 812S3MmetaG_FD_121299 | JGI IMG/M metagenome (GOLD analysis project Ga0182030, IMG submission 121299) | Permafrost microbial communities from Stordalen Mire, Sweden - 812S3M metaG (Illumina Assembly) | ecosystem: Environmental > Terrestrial > Soil > Wetlands > Permafrost | place: Sweden... | reverse complement strand
GTATAGGGGCTGCTGGGATCGACGGCGATGATGCCTACCGACTGATTTTCTCTGCGGTAGTGCTTGGCAAGTTGATCGACGAGGGTGCTCTTGCCGGCTCCGGGAGCTCCTGTAAGGCCGATGACGCGGGCTTTGCCGGTATAGGGGAAAAGCGCCTTCAGCAGGTCGGACCAGCCGGGAGCACGATTCTCAACGGCGGAGATCGCTCGGGCCAGAGCACGTGGATCGCCGGAGCGGAGTTTTGCGATCCATTCTGCGTCTTGGGTAACGGAGTTCAAACTGCCAGTGTAAAGGAGCGTGGCACAAACTGACAGCGAACCGCGTTCCGGTTACGTGGCGGAAGAATTCCTCTAGCGGCCATTCACTATGGAATGCGACAGATCGTTGATTTGAGGTCCGGAGACGGGTTGCTTCGGGCTTCTCAGGCGCACGATGCGGTAAATATCGCAGGCGGCGATGATGAGCATGGCGACAACGGCCCATGGCAAAGTCCGCAAAAGCAGGAAATTGATCACGCTTGTTAGTTTGGTGGCTCTCGCCGCGGGCAGGCTGGGCGCAGTGATCGCTATGAGAATTTGCGCCTTGAGAAACCAGCAGAATACGGCTGCTCCCAGAACGTCGACGATCAGGCGAAGCGTCGCGCGCAGTGGAGTCCAGTATGGGCGAAAGAGATTTGCCACCGCGATGGCAATGCCGCCCGCCGTCGATAGCAGAAAGCCCCAAAAAATTGCCTTCCATGCGGACGCAACTGTGATTTGCGCTCCGAAAAAATTAAAGACGGTAGTCGGTTTGAAGATGCTCGTGAACCAGAGAGTCATGACGACGAGCGCTGCGATTTCAAAGAGGGAGCTGCTTCGGGGAATGCGCTTGGGTTCACGAACGGCGGGTAATTTGCGCGGATTCCAGGTATTGAGAGTTCCGGAGAGCGCGCCGGTCTTTTCTAGGATGGCGAAGGCGACGGTGGTAAAGAAGGCGAAAAACACGAGGGTAGAAAGCATGTTTTCCATGTGCAGATAGCCAGCGCGCGCGGGATCGACTAGAAGAAAAACCAGCCAGATTATCGTCCGCGGGACGATGCAGCCCAGCAGCAAAATCGTCAGGACGAAGCAGTACACGGGAAAGAGCGTGGGGCCGATCAGATATTGCTGCGGCCGAAAGCGTAGCGCAACCATCAACGGCGACCCGCAGCGTTTGAGGATGGTTTCGACTTCAGCGTCGTCCAATTTGCGGCCGAGCGTGGCTTCTTTGTCTTCGATCTGCGAGCGAAGATCCTCGGACAATTCGGCGATGATGTCGTGCCGCTGGCGCTTGGGTAGCCAGAATTCAACGGCGTGCAGATAACGATCGAGTAATTCCATGGTCAGCTCCTGGGAAGATTCGGCCAGAATCTTCCGGTCAAATTGTTCCAATCACAGTATTCCGCTCAGTGATGCATTAATCTTTTGCCACTCTGTGCCCAACTGCTTGAGCATCTGCTTGCCCTCGAGAGAAAGCCGGTAAAAACGCTTGTTGCGCTTCTCTTCTTCGCGCCACACGCTGGTCAGCAACCCCTGCGCCTCGAGGCGGCGGAGCAGGGGATATAGCGTGCCTTCGTCGATGTCCAAGCCCTGCTCGGCCAGGGCTTTGCGCAGTGTGTATCCGTAACGCTCGGTCCGAAGCTGCGACAGGACGGCCAGACTGAGGCAGCCGCGGCGCAGCTCCAGGCGAAGATTTTCGAAGAGATCGTGATTGCCGTTACTCTGTGTCATACAGTGTACGTCACACACTGTATGACACACAGTACTAGATGTCAAGATTTTTTTGAAAGGCCGAAGAAGGGATTCTTGGCTCGGTGAGCCCGCTATTCTTTCAGTAGTTGCCGCGCGATGACCAGGCGCTGGATCTCGCTGGTACCTTCGCCGATGGTGCAGAGTTTTACGTCACGATAAAACTTTTCGGCGGGATAATCTTTGATGAAACCGTAGCCGCCATGGATTTGAACTCCCTCATTGGCGCACTTTACGGCGACCTCGCTGGCGTAGAGTTTGGCCATCGAAGATTCGAGGGTCGTCTTCATGCCGGCATCTTTCATGGAAGCCGCGCGCAGCGTCAGAAGTTTCGCGGCTTCGATTTCGGTAGCCATGTCGGCGAGCTTCCATTGAATGGCCTGAAACTCAGAGATGGCTTTGCCGAACTGGTGGCGTTCCTTGGAATACTTCAGCGCCGCTCCATAGGCGCCATCTGCCATTCCCAGGGAAAGAGCGGCGATAGAGATACGCCCGCCGTCGAGAATGCGCATGGCATCGATGAATCCGTTCCCTTCCCCGCCCAGAAGATTCTCGGAGGGAACGAAGCAGTCTTCGAAAATGAGTTCGGCGGTGTCGCTGGCGCGGAGGCCGAGTTTGTTTTCTTTTTTGCCGGCGCGGAACCCCTTGGTGTCTTTCTCGACGACGAACGCGGACAAGCCGTGGGTATGAGCGGCGCGATCGGTGATCGCGAGCACCACGGTCACATCGGCGAAGTGGCCGTTGGTGATGAAAGTCTTGGTGCCGTTGAGGATCCATCCACCTTTGGCTCGGGTTGCGGTCATGCGGGCACTGCCGGCATCCGATCCGGAGGAGGGTTCGGTCAGCCCCCAGGCGCCAATGAATTCTCCAGTCGCTAGCTTCGAGACATACTTCTTTTTCTGCGCTTCATTTCCGGCCAGAAAAATGTGGTTGGAGCAAAGCGAGGTATGGGCCGCGACAATGATGCCGACAGAGCCATCCACGCGGGAGAGTTCGGCGATCGCGGTGACGTACTCGACGTAGCCCATTCCCGAGCCACCGTACTCGGTGGGAAAGATGATTCCCAACAAACCGAGCTTGCCCATCTCTTTGATGGTGGCGAGCGGAAATTCGCTGGCCTCGTCCCACTTCATGACGTTGGGGGCGATCTCGCGCTCGGCAAACTCGCGCACACTCTTTTTGAGGTGCAGTTGCTCTTCGTTTAGCTGGAAGTCCAAGGAATCCTCTTTTTTCTTTGTTCGACCATTTCACCACGGAGACCCGGGGGCACGGAGAAAACCAACCAAGTTTCGCAAACCTTAGTTTTGTTGTGGTTGCGTGCGGCTGCCGCCCAAGCTGTCATTTAAGCATGGCAGGTGAGAAATGCTGAAATGACCGTACCGACCGGTTGGGTTGGGAGGCCTACGACAAGACTCAACCTTTTAAGGGACGCTTGGCCTGTTCGGCGGGACGTCCCATTAAGTCGCTACACGGCCTTCTTTGGAGTTATCCCTAGGACCTTGCGCGCCATCCACAGCGGGGCGACAAAAACGTGGGCAGGATTGGTAAGGAACGCCGGTTTGTTGCCTTCGATGAGGTGCCCGAGCCAGGCCAGGGCGAAGGCGGAAGGGATGAGCAGCAGGGCGATGATCCAGTGCCACCAGACGACGATCAGGGAGGAAAAGCCGACGGGGATGGCGATCATGTGCAAGACGCGGTTGACGGGATGGTTATGTGCGCCATCGTAGTGCGAGTAGAGTCCCATAGTGCCTCCGAAACGAGACTTTTGGCCCGCCGCATTATACCTCTGGATGGCTATGCCGGAAACGCTCTGAGGCCGAGAAACACTATGCTCCCAAGGGATGGTTTTCCTTTTCCCAGAATCATTTAGGGGGTATACTCTGGGGACGTATTGGAGTGCTGGGTTCTCGAACTCCCCTCGACAACCTGAGGCGAACGCTGCCCTGTCGTGGATTCGAGGCGTGCTCCCTCTCTGGCTCTCCGAATCCGGGCAATCGAATGGATGAGCGCGACCACAGGGGCAACGATTCCGACAGCCCGACGATGCCCGGCATTCGTATGCCCGAGGATGCGGTCGGCGCTGCGGCACTGACACCCCCACCGCTTTCCAACGCGCCTCTCTCGGATGCTCCAACCGTTCTGCATGGCACCCCCATTCCCGGCGCAACGCAGGCGCTTCCGTATGCTCGGCAGGCTTCGCCGCCGCCCTTTTCGGGGGGCGCCATTTCGGCGTTTCAAGGCCTGCAACCGGGTGTGCTTTTTGGCGGACGCTACGAGATTCTGGGCGTCCTGGGGCAAGGTGGCATGGGGGCGGTCTACAAAGCCCGTGACCGTGAGCTGGACCGCCTGATCGCGCTGAAGGTGATTCGTCCGGAACTGGCGACGGACCCGGCGATTCTCTTGCGTTTCAAGCAAGAGCTGATTCTTTCGCGCAACATCACACACAAGAATGTGGTCCGCATTTACGACCTGGGTGAGGCGGAGGGCATACGCTTCATCAGCATGGAGTACGTCGACGGCGAAGATCTGCGTACTTTGTTGAAGCGCGCGGGAAAATTCACCCCGAAAGACGCCATCCCAATCGTAGAGCAGGTTTGCCGGGCGCTCGACTGCGCGCACTCGGAAGGCGTGATCCATCGCGATCTAAAACCGCAGAACATCATGCGCGATAAGCACGGGCGCATCGTCGTAATGGATTTTGGGCTGGCGCGTTCCTTGGGCGATTCCGGGTTGACGCAAACCGGGGCTTTAGTCGGGACGTTGGAGTATATGTCTCCCGAGCAGGCGATGGGCAGCACGCTCGACCAACGGTCCGATATTTTCAGTGTAGGGCTGATTTTTTATGAACTGTTGAGCGGGAAAGCCCCGTACGAAGCGGATACGGCGATTGCCAGTTTGATGAAGAGAACGCGGGAAGAGGCGCGTTCGGTCTCGGACGTTGAGGCGTCGGTGCCGCGCTCGTTGAGTGCGATCGTGAGCCGCTGCCTGGAGCGCGATCCGGAAAATCGCTATCACTCGGCGGTAGAACTGCTGCAGCAGCTGACGACCTGGGAAGCGAACCCCAACATCAGCGCGGAAAAGCTTTCGCAGATGATTGCCCATCCGATTGTGCGCCAATCGCGCTTCAGCGTCGACTTGCCGGGTAAGAGTTGGATGTGGATCGGCGGGGCGGTGCTCGTGGTGGCGCTCGCGATCTTTGCCGGACGCAATTTGCTGAATCGTTTGGTGCCGGGCCAGGAAGCCACCGTGCAGGGAATCCCCTCGCTCAAACAGGGCAAGTATGTGGCGATCATGCCGATGAAGCTCGTCGGCGATCAAAAAGCCCTGGGCTATGTCGCGGATGGAATTGAAGAAGCTCTCGCTGCCAAGCTTTTTCAGTTGAAAGAAGTGCACATCGCTTCATCCGACGCGGTGGACACAGCGAGCGCCAAAGATCTGCCTCTCGCGAAACTGGCCAAGGTGTTGGGCGTGAACCTTGTGCTGCAGGGAAGTGTGCAGGGCAATGGAGACAACTTCCGCGTCACGCTGGGCCTGGACGATGCCGCGAGTGGCAAACGGCTCTGGAGCTCTGAATTCACCGGCGCTTCTGGCGATGTGCTTACCTTGGAAGATCAGATTTACGGGAGCGTTTCCGCGGCTCTGGCATTGAAGCCCACCGATGAAGAACAAGCCCGCATCGGCGCTCACCCGACCGAGAACGTCAAGGCCTACGATCTCTACCTGCAAGGGCGAAACACGCTGCGCAACGGTCACAGCCAGGACGCCTATCAACAAGCCGTGGGGCTATTCGAGCAGGCGATTGATAAGGACGCGAATTTTGCCCTTGCCTACACAGGCCTGGCAGATTCCAGCATTCGTATGTACGGAGAGACGAAAGACAGTATTTGGGCGCAGAAGGCTACCTTGGCGGCACAGCGCGGCGAGCAACTTTCCAACAATCTCCCCGAAGTCCATCTTTCGCTGGGCAGCGTGTATGCGACGACGGGTAAAACCACGCAAGCAGTCGCCGAATTGAAAAAGGCTCTGGAGTTGGCCCCGAACTCAGACGAGGCCTATCGAAATTTGGGCGACGCCTACAACCACGATGGAAAAAGTGAGGACGCCATCGCAGCTTACCAAAAGGCCGTGGCGGCAAATCCTTACAACTCGGCCAATCATATCGCTCTGGGCAATGCCTACTTCAACCTCGGCGACAATGCCAAAGCGCTGCCCGAATTTGAGAAGGTCACCGAGATCGCGAGCGACAGCCCCTTGGGCTATGAAGGTATCGGCAACGTATATCTGAGGGCGGGTAAGTGGGGCGAGGCGATTCCGGAGTATCAGAAAGCTCTCGCGCTGGCGCCGGACGCTCCGACCTATTCGAACCTCGGCACGGCCTATTTTTGGCTGAAGAATTACGATCAAGCGACCAAGATGTACGAGAAGTCAGTGGCGACGACTCCGAACAACGAAGAGTATCAGGGCAATCTCGGGGACGCTTACCGCTGGTCCGGCTACTCCGATAAAGCTGCGGCGGCCTATGCCAAGGCAATTTCTCTGGCATTTCAGGAATTGCAGGTCAACCCCAGATCGTCGACGATCATGGGGGATCTCGGACTTCTGTACGCCAAAAAAGGTGACGCGGCGAACGCAGTGCAGTACACGAACCAGGCGCGCGCGATCAGTCCGGACGATGTGCAGTTGATGTACTCGGAAGCGCAGGTGAAGACACTGATCGGGAAACCGGAAGAAGCGCTAAAGTCGTTGCGGCTGGCGCTGGATAAGGGCTATGCCGCGCAGGAGGCCTGGAACGATCCCGAACTTCAGAAGCTCCAGGCCCTGCCGCAGTTCTCCCAGTTGGTGAATGAGTTTACAAAAAAGAGCCACTAAGCGATTAAGCCTTTGAACGGCTCAGCCACTTCTTACGGCGCGTCACGATCGCGCTCAATCCCGTCACCATCAAAGCCACAGTTCCCGGCTCGGGAGCCGTTCCAGCGTGACCCGTCATCGTAGTCCCGCCATTGGTCCAGCAGCTCTGGTTGACGCAAGCAAAGCCGATATCGAAGCTCTGGCCAGCCTGAATGCCGTTTCGCGGGTTGAGGCCATGGCGCACACCAGAAAGGAGAATTTCCACCGAACCATTCTTCTCTGTCTTGGTGGTGCAGTTCAGGAACACACTCTGCGAGCAGCTAATATCAGCTGCCGGCACGCCCGTCTCGACCAGCGTGAGCGAAGTCCAGTTCTTTCCGCTCTCATTCGTAAAGTACAAGAAACCTTTTCCGGACTTCGGAATGGTGAAAGAGAAATTGACTCCAACACCCTGGCATCCCGAAGGTCCGCAAGATTCCGGTCCGTTACCGCCGTTCACGCCATGAATAATGATCTTTGGATCTTGGATTCCATCCGCAAAGGCCATCATGGAACTAACGGCAAGCAAAACAGCCACTGCACAGATCTGAGAAATCTTCATTGAGAGTTCCTATTCGCCAAAGGAATTAGCTGGGTATTTTTATCCCAGCTTCGGGGAGTGGAGCGAGGTTAGCCTTTTCAGTAGCGTGGGTCAAGGCGAATTGCGAACGTCCGCGGAAAAATCTTCAAAATAATGCAAAACATTGCGCACCTTGGCTGGAACTGTGCAGGTTCTTGCATTTATTGAACTTATTAAGTGAAGCGCATTGCGTACGCAAAAAAAAGCCGGAGCTCGAAAAGCTCCGGCTGTCCAGTTGGTGAGTGTGCCCGGATAAAATCAAAACTCCTTTAATAACTTCGGCGCAACACTTGTTAGATTGCGCTTACCTACGATGCGAATATCCATGCAGCGGTTGTCGCGTCGGCCAAATTCGCTCGGCGAAGGCAACTCGCTTTACGCACTCCGTCGAGGACGAACAGTCAAGTCCCGCACTTGTGCCAGAATGCTCGACATCTGCATACCGTTGAGTTGCGAGAGATATGGCATTACGTCGGCGACGAACTGATCTTCCATCAATTCGCGAATCTCTTCCTGACGGTTACGTTCTCCGCCAGAGAGCAAATCGGGGACGCTGACTTCGAGCGCCCTTGCCAGTCTTTCGAGCGAAGAAAGAGTCGGCGTTGCTTTTTCGTTTTCGATTTTCGAAACGTAGGTTCTGGGCACCGACATGCGCAGCGCCAATTGCCGCTGGCTAAGACCGCTGCGCAAGCGCAACGACCGGATCGAGTGCGCCAGTTTCAGATGTCCGCGGCCGCTCGAATTGGCATTGACCGGCATCATTTCTGGCACCGGCGTCATAGCTGCCATCTGCGACTCGTCCTCGTCTAAAGAAAGACGACAACGGCGGCACAGGCTGTTGGATGTGCGGAATTGCACGAGGGAACAACGATCACACCGTACGACTTCCCGTGAGTCCACGGGGGTAAGTGTTGTGGCCATTCGGGTTTTGCGAGTGCCAGAGCGGGGCTACTCTCAAAGCCAACTAGAGCGTAATCTGCTGGATACGGCTGTAGATGTCAAGACAAAAATGCAGCCGGTATTAAGCGTCATAGAGTTCACTCAACGCTGGCGCAGTAAAAATCGGCTGCAAACGGGAAGAATGCATGAATCAGCGCGAATCGGCATGGTGTTTACTAACTGAGTTCACCCAGTCAGAAAGTCTTCGAAAGCACGCATTGGCGGTTGAGGCGTGCATGCGGGCCTATGCGCGGAAGATCGGCGCAGATGAAGAACTGTGGGGACTGGTCGGCCTCCTCCATGACTTCGACTATGAGAAATATCCCAGCGCCGAAGAGCATCCATTTAAGGGCGTTGAGATCTTGAATGAACGGGGATATTCCGAAGAAGTGCGCCGGGCCATCTTGTCGCACGCGCAATATTCGGGAGTCGCGCGGGTTACGCCGATGGAAAAAACGTTATTTGCATGCGACGAACTCGCCGGATTTATTACGGCGTGCGCTCTGGTCAAGCCCTCGAAATCCCTGGCCGAAGTGGAAGCCGCGTCGGTGAAAAAGAAGATGAAAGACAAGGCATTCGCCCGCAGTGTCCATCGCGAGGACATTGTTGAGGGAGCAGCCGATCTTGGCTTGGATCTCGAAGAGCACATCGCTTTCTGCATTCTGGCGATGCGGGCGATCGCAAGCGAGCTTGGTTTGGACGGATCGGCGGCGCGAGTGGTGGCTTCTTAGATGGCGGAGCGTTGCAGCGGCAAAATAAAACTACGCCACCCCAGATCGAGTGACGTAGTTTTTCCCATTGGCTCAGAAAAGCGCTTGGCGCTGGCTTCACCGCGGCTTCTTCTTCATTTGTGCTTTGTTCTTTGTTCCAATCAACCCAAAAATCCGCAGCTGCTTGTTGCTGGCCACGAAAACTTGACCGTTCGCGACCACAGGAACGAGGTTGGAATTGCCACCGAGATTCGGCCAGAGACCCGCGGTCGCTCTAAACAACTCCTTCATCGTGCTGGCCTTGACCAAGTCAGGATTGAACGCGAACAGCTTGAGAGCGGCCGGACTGTTGTTCACGGGACGCGACACGGCCCAAATTATCGGGTTGGCCGTGCCATTGGATGAAACCGTCGTGAAGAATCCGGGATCTTGCACTCCACCCAATGAGACGGACTCGGACGCGAATGTAAGATTCGCAGCCGGTGAAGTCTGCAACTTCCAGACGCCAACGTTCGAGCCGCCGCTACTAACGATGCGGGCGAGTCCATCGCTCGGATCAACGTAATAAGACTGGCCGCACCAGCAACCGCCCACGCCGTAAGTGCCCAGAACGTTATTTTGATTCGGAGAAAAGCCTCCGAGGGCGTCTTCGTTCATGAGATACATGTTTCCATCTTTTCCGGCCGCGACTGCGAGATGGGGCGTCGATCCCGGCTGGTCGGGCAGTATGAGCACTCCGCCGGAGCCGAAATCGGCGTCATACTGATCGAGTTGGGACTGATTGCTGGGCGTGAAAATATCCTGGACCGACGTCAACGTGGATGAGACCTTGACCACGCTCTCCTGGATGTTGGTGATGCCGTCGTAAGTGGTTCCCGAATAATCCGAGTTGCCAGTCACGAAAAGAATGTTGCCCGCGTCGTCGGCGGAAGGGCCATAACCTGACATCCAAATCGAGGAAAGAAAAAAGCTGTCGGGCGAAGTGGCCTGCTGATCGTTAAGCTGGTTAGCAGGAAAAGGGGCGAGACTTCCGGCCGTCCAGCCAAGCAGCCAGCCGCGAGACAGGTTCGCGCCTAAGTCGCAAAAGCTTCCGAAGCCGGCGTAGATGCTGCCATTCGCGAGCAAAAGCCCGGGACGCTGCCGCTGATATTTGGCATTGAAGTTGAAGGTGCTGCCATCGGACAAGGTATGTGAAGCCACCACCGTTTGCGGCGACACTTTGTCGGTCAAGCTTCCCAGATCGAGCGCATGCAGGAAATAAATCGGCAACCCTTTTGAAGTTCGCGTGTAGACCATCACATACAGCGTGTTGCTGGAAGAATCGATGACCGGGGTTGAGTTGATGCCAACGTTTGGACCGTTGTTGCCGCACCCCAGGGGATAGTAAACGGGCGGCCCGAAATTTACTTTCAACAGGACGGTCCCGGCGTGTACATCGATCGCATAGACAGAATTATTTTCGGTGGCTACATAGACCACGTCGTGCGCACCTTGAAAATTTCCTGCGGTGATCAGCACTCCTGGCACGACGAGGGGCTGAGCGTCCACCTGGTCATCGAGTTTCACTTTCTGCAATAAGCCAAACGATCCGGTCTTCACGTTGGCAGGGGACAATACCGATTCGTTCTGATTCCATCCGGTGCGGTAATTGTCGTAGTGATAGGTCGTGACGGAGGTTTGAGCGGCCGCCAGCCAGGCGACCGCGACGATGAAGAGTAGCGTCGCTGCAAGTGGCCTGGCGCAGGCGATGCGGCAACTGCTCAGACGAAATCGTGGCATATTTCGATCCTTGAATTCTAGATTTTTGTATTGACGATCGCTTACGGCAGGCTTTGGCCCGGGAGTCACTGCGATTCCGCCGAAACTTGCGGAACGCCGCGGGAAGACCGCCGGGGTTGGCCGCGCCTCGGGGGAGGAAGCACGATTGCGCCGAGTTTAATGCATCCAGAGGAAGACTGTAAACATGCAATTCACAGGTCAATTAAGTGCAAAACGACCGCAGTAAAATGCGTCTGTGACACTCGATTCAAGACAGCGATTCGAGAGGGGCAATGTCAGCGCAGGACTGCGGCGATGTTCCCCGAAGCGATCATTTCTGCGATGCGCACAAAATCCTGATACATTACCCGGTCTTTATCCATCGGCGCGGATGCGGTGCGGATGGCGGCATGCGCCTGCTGCAAGGCTTTGGAGGTTTTGAGTGGCGCGAGAAAGTCGATCGCCTGGGCGGCAGCCATGGCCTCGATCGCGAGAACATTTCGAGTGTTCTCGACCACTCTTTTCAGTTTGTTCGCCGCGGTCATACCCATGGAAACGAAGTCTTCCTTGTTTCCCGAGGTCGTAATCGAATCGACGGACGCGGGATGAGCCAACACTTTATTTTCACTGACGAGTGCGGCGGCCGTTACCTGCGGCATCATGAATCCCGAATTCATGCCTGCGCCGGGCGCAAGAAATGGCGGCAAGCCTTCGCTGAGAGCAGGATTCACCATGCGCTCCAGACGGCGCTCGCTAATGCCCGCCAACGCACACAAGGCGATCGCCAGGAAATCGAGCGCGAAAGCCAGAGGCTCGCCATGAAAGTTTCCGCCGGAGAGCACGTCGCCTTCGCCATCCGCTAACTTTGGGTTCTTCACGAAAACTAAGGGATTGTCGACCGCGGAGTTCGTCTCAGTCTCAAACACGGCGCGGCAATGAGCGAGCGTGTCGCGGACCGCTCCATGCACCTGGGGAATACAGCGCAAGGAGTAGGCATCCTGCACACGGCCGCAATTGCGATGCGATTCACGCAATTCACTCTGCGCCAGCAATCGACGCACGTTGGCAGCGCTAGTGATTTGTCCAGCATGCGGCCGCGCATTTTGAATGCGTTCATCAAAGGCAACGTCGGTTCCCTTGAGCGCGTCGCACGCCATCGCTCCGATCACGTCGGCAGTGTCGACTAATGTCTCGGCGGCGAGAAGCATCAGGGTGCCGATCGCCAGCATCGCTTGCGTGCCATTGATCAGCGATACGGCCTCTTTCGCCTCGAGGACAAGCGGTTTAATCTGGGCGCGTTTCAGCGCCTCGGCACTCGGAATGCGGGCGCCTTTATGGTCGAAGCATTCGCCTTCGCCGACCAGAGCCAGCGCCAGGTGCGCCAGAGGAGCTAGATCGCCGCTTGCGCCAACGCTTCCCTGCGATGGGACCATCGGAGTCACCCCGCGATTGAGCATCTCGCAGATGGTGTCGATGGTGATGGAGCGTACCCCAGAGTTCCCTCTGGCGAGCGAGTTGGCGCGGAGAAGCATCATCGCTCGCGTGTCAGCAATCGCCAGCGGCTCGCCCACGCCAACTGCGTGCGAGCGTATGAGATTGATCTGCAATTCGCGCACTTGATCGCCGACAATGTGGACATCGCTCAGTTTGCCGACACCAGTGGTGATGGCGTAGGAGATTTTGTTATTGGCAACAAGCGTATCGACGACAGCACGAGCGCGGTTCACGGCTTCGCGCGCGTCGGGAGCGAGCAACACCGACCGTTTTTCGACGGCGGCTTCGCCCACCGCCTCCAGAGTCAAGTCGTTTCCGTTAATATGCAAAGCTTGCAAAAGGGCTTCCTGATTAATTTTTCAATCTCTCGCTGTTAACTTATCCAGCGCGCTACGAAACGCTTGCATGTATTTATGGGGCAAGACGCGAGGCTTCATTTTCGAACTGGCAACAATATGGGTAGTCTCGCCCTCGGCCAACAGCTCGCCCGTTTTGTCCGCTCGAAGCTCGTATCCGAAATGGATTATCTTGGGTCGAACATTTCTTAAAAATGTGCGCACGATGACCTCATCATCATAGTGCACAGGGGCCCTGTAGCGGCAGCGGGCATCGACAACCGCAATGTAGCAATCGTCCTCGCGCTCCATGTCTTTATAGCTGAAGCCGAGCTGGCGAAGAAATTCCACGCGTCCGACTTCGAACCAGATGAAATGATTGGCGTGGTAAACGACACCCATCTGATCGGTTTCGGCGTACCGTACGCGGATACGAGTTTCATTGACTGTTACCTTCTGATCCGAAGAACCAGTCATCGGCCCGTCCACTTGGGCTTGCGCTTTTCGAGGAAAGCTTCGATGCCCTCGCGAAAGTCAGCGCTCTCGCGGATTCCGGCGTTCTCGCGGATCGCGGCTTCAATCTGCGAATCGAGATCGGCGCGGGCGTGGTCGGTCAAGAGGCGCTTCGTGTAAAAGAGCGAGAGCGGGCTGTTCTCTGCGAGTTGCAGGGCCAACTCGCGAGCGCGGTCCAGCAAATTTTCGGGCGGAACGATTTCGTTGATCAAACCAAGTTTGAGAGCTTCAGCAGCGTCGAAAATGCGGCCTGTGAGCAAGAGGTCTCGGGCTATTTTTTCTCCGACCTGGCGAAGCAGGAAAGTCGAGACGATCGCGGGCACAAATCCAATGCGAACTTCGGTATAGCCGAACTTGGCTTCGGGCACAGCGAGCGTGAAATCGCAGAGGAAAGCGAGGCCCGTGCCTCCAGCGATCGCAGCTCCATTGACTGCAGCGATGGTTGGCTTTGGAAATTCGTAGAGCGAGCGGAACAGACCCACCATGGTCCGTGAGTCTTCGAGATTCTGAGCGGGAGTTCGTCCGATCAGGGATTTCAGATTATCGAGATCCATTCCCGAGCAAAAGGCCTTCCCCGCCCCGGTCAGGATCAGAATGCGGGCGGATGATTGGTTGACCTCGTCGAGCGCGTGCAGAAGATCGTCAATCAGTTCGTAGCTGACGGCATTGCGCTTGTCGGGACGGTTCAGCGTTAGGGTCGCGATGTCGTGGTCGAGGGCGAGTTGGAGGGATTTGTAGTTCATCGGTTCTCGGTGATCAATTTTCGGAGATCAGTCGGCGGCCGTTGCATCCCTATACCGCACGCCGATCTCTGCGCTTGCACGTACAAGAGCGTCGAGAGATTTCAGCGCGGGCAATTCAGCGCCGCGGCTGCGCAGGACTTCGATCACTGTTTCCGTTGCAATGTTTCCGACCAGAGCATCCTGGGCAAACGGACACCCGCCTAAACCTCCGATCGCAGAATCGAAACGGCGGCATCCCGCATCGTAGGCTGCGATGATTTTGACGGCAGCGTCGTTGGGGCGGCTATGCAGATGAACTCCGATTTCGAGATAGCCATATTCGGACAGAACAGCCTCGACAACATCTTTAATTTTTTCGGGCGACGCCACACCAACGGTATCGGCTAGCGAAATCGTACGAATCTCTTGCAACTCAAGCAAGCCGACGGCAGCGACAACTTCGTCGACGGTCCAATCGTCCCCGTAGGGATTGCCGAATGCCATCGAGATATAGACGACCGTGCTCAGTCCGGCTTCGTCGGCTTTCTTTTCGATCTTTTCCAGTTCTTCGATGGCATCTTCTAACGATTGGCGTTGATTGTTCTGCAGAAAGGTCGGAGAAATGGAATACGGAAATCCCAAAGTGCGCACGGCGTTGGTGGCGATAGCGCGCTGTGCTCCTTTTTCGTTGACCACGATCCCGATTATCCCCACGTCGTCCGGCGCTTTGAGTTCTTTCAGAACCTCCTCGGAGTCTGCCATCTGTGGCACAGCGTTGGCTGAAACAAAGCTGACGGCATCGATGTGCTTGAAACCCGCGGAGATCAGGGCTTGGAGATAGTTCGTCTTGAGATCGGCAGGGATCTGGCCTTTGAGGCCTTGCCAGGCATCACGGGGACATTCGATTAGTTTGACGGTAGGTTGGATCACGTTTGCAGCACTCCCACCTTGAACTCCGGCACCTCGGGGTTCAGCGCAGCCGCTTCTAATGCCTGCGTGATCGCCTGTCGCGTCTCCATGGGGTCGATAATTTTGTCGATCCACAGGCGGGCTGCGCCGTAGCGTGGGTCAGTCTGTTCGTCATAGGTTTTCTTGGTTGAATCCAGAAGCTCTTTTCTTTCTTCGTCGCTCAGTTTCTTGCCGCTGCGTTCCAGTTGCTTGACTTTAATTTCGACCAGCGTACCGGCGGCGGCGTCTCCACTCATGACTGCATATTTTGCGGTTGGCCACGCAAAAACGAAACGGGGATCGAAGGCCTTGCCGCACATGGCGTAGTGTCCGGCGCCGAAAGAGCCTCCAACAATGATGGCGATTTTCGGCACGACGGAATTCGAAACGGCATTCACCATTTTTGCCCCGGCTTTGATGATGCCCGACCACTCGGCGTCGCGTCCGACCATGAAGCCGTTAACATCGTGGAAAAAAACAAGCGGGATGAGGCTCTGGTTGCAATCCATAATGAAGCGAGCGGCTTTTTCGGCTGACTCGGTGTAAATCACTCCTCCAAATTCGACACGCTTGTGACCTTCGTGATCGGTCTGCGTAGCGTGGAGTTTCTGATTGGCGACGATGCCGACGGCGAAGCCTCCAATGCGGGCGTAGCCGCAGATCAGCGTTTTACCGTACTCTGGCTTGTATTCGTCGAAACGGCTTTCATCGACAATACGCGCGATGATTTCTTTCATGTCATATGGGCGCGCGGACGATGCGTCATAGGCACCGTAGATTTCTTCGGCTGGCATGGCAGGATCGACAGGCTTCCTGCGATCCCATAGCGATTGGCGACGGTATCCCCATTTATCGATGAGAGAACGAATGCGGTTCAGGCAGGCCTCGTCGGTTGGCTCGCGAAAGTCGACCGTGCCACTGATGGTGGAATGCATCGCAGCTCCTCCTAATTCTTCGGCCGAAACTTTCTGTCCTATGGCGGCCTGCACGAGCGCGGGACCTGCAAGAAACAGGCCGCTTCCGTCGGTCATCAGGACGTGATCGCACATCACGGGAAGGTAGCCTCCGCCGGCAACGCACATGCCCATGATGGCCGCAATCTGCGGAATCCCCTTGGCCGACATGACGGCGTTGTTGCGGAAGACGCGGCCGAAATCGTCGGTGTCGGGAAAGACGTCTTCCTGCAAAGGCAAAAAAACTCCCGCAGAATCGACTAGATAGACGGTAGGAATTCGATTTTCGATGGCGATGTTTTGCGCACGAATCACTTTCTTCGAGGTCATCGGAAAGAAAGCGCCGGCTTTCACCGTGGCATCGTTCACGATGAGCATGACCATGCGGGTGTGAATGCGGGCCAGCCCCGTAATGACACCGGCGGCGGGAGCGCCACCCCATTCCTCATACATTTTGTGCGCAGCGTAGAGACCGAGTTCGAAGAACGATCCCGGATCGACGAGAAGTTTAATGCGTTCCCGGGCGGTCAGGCGCGACTTGGCATGCTGGCTTTCGATGGCCTTCGGGCCACCACCCTCGCATATTTTTTCTTCCTCGTTACGGACCTGTGCAACGATTTCCGCGAGACCGCGCATGTTCGATTCAAAGCGAAGCGAACTGGGGTCGAGCTTGGTAGGCAAGACGTTGTTGATCAAGATGGCGGTCGACTCGTTGCGTTCGCGCATGAGGGCTGGATTCCAGACTCGCAGTGAAAGTACTTACTATACCAGCGCCGAGATGGATGCCGCGGCTTGGAGTGAGCGTATCGCTTCTTCAACTGGACGTTCGACAACAGCTTCCACCAGTCCGATCTCAAGAGCTCGCGCGGCTGAGATTTTTTCTGCTGCAATGAAGAGTTCCAGAGCTCGAGCTCTCCCGATCAACCGCGGCAAGCGTTGCGTCCCACCCCATCCCGTCATCAGGCCAAGAGCCGCGCCGCGATGTCCGAAGATGGAGATAGCACAAGAAATTCTACGGTGACACGCGAGCGCGAGATCGAGGCCTCCGCCCATGCAATGGCCTTCGACGGCGGCGATTACGGGCGCGCGATACGTTTCGATTGTGCGCATGAGCCGTTGCCCGATGGCGGAAAATTCGTAGGCCTCCGGGCCGGTCAGCGCATTGATTTCGTTTAGGTCGGCCCCTACGGAGAAGAATTGGGAATTGCCCGCGAGGATCAGGGGACGGAGTTCATTCTGACGTTTCATTTGCTCAATAGCAGCGGTCAGCGCTTGCACACAAGCGCGGGTCAGGCGATTCGTCTTGTCGTGCGAAATGAGCCGGATGACGTCCGCCGGGCCGGCGGATTCGGTTTGGAAGAACGGTGAGAGCACGCGACCATGATGCGCCATCCGGCGTGATAAATGCCATGCTCTCCGGGAGCGCAGCAACAAAAAGCGGATCCTTCGCTTTCCTCAGGATGACAAATTTCAAAATGACGAAAGAACTTAAAATGAAACTTTCAGGCAAGCGACTCAGGCGACGGGCGCGCCTTGCGGCTTCACGTGCTCGCGGATGAATTTGACGATGTTGTCCATGGGAGTGCCGGGCTGGAAGATGCCGGCGACGCCGATTTTCTTGAGGCCTTCGACATCCTGATCGGGGATAATGCCGCCGACGAGAACCAACACGTCATCCATTTTGTTTTGCTTGAGCAGGTCCATCACGCGCGGGACGATCGCGTTGTGCGCTCCCGAGAGAATTGAAAGTCCGATGACTTGTACATCTTCTTGCAAGGATGCGCTGACGATCATCTCCGGCGTTTGGCGCAGGCCCGTATAAATAACTTCCATTCCGGCATCGCGGAGAGCACGGGCAATTACCTTAGCTCCACGGTCGTGACCGTCTAGGCCAGGCTTGGCCACCAGAACACGGATCTTAGCGACAGTCTCCACGTAGATCATTTAACCACAGAGCGCAACGCACTGGGGCCGGGTAAGAGTCGGGTTTGGGCGAGTCAGCCGTCCCGGCAAGACTACGGCTTCACTCCCAACTGCCAGAACAAGAAGGAGTACATATCGGTGCTCTCTTCGATCTGCTTCGCAACCGGCTTGCCTTGGCCGTGTCCGGCCTTTACGTCGATGCGCAGAAGGATCGGCCGCTCGCGGCTGGCGCCATTCTTCGCATCCGCCTGCATGAGCGCCGTCATTTTCTTGGCATGCATGGGATCGACTCTGGTATCGGTATCTCCCGTCATAAAGAGGATCGAGGGATACTCCTGGCCGGACTTCACGTGCTGATAAGGCGAGTAGGCATAAAGCCACTCAAACTGCTGGGGATCGTCGGACGAACCGTACTCGGGAATCCAAAGTTTTGCGATCTGGAAGTTCTGGTAGCGCAACATGTCGAGCAACGGAACCTGGCAGACGACTGCGCGGAAGAGATCGGGGCGCTGTGTGATCATCGCACCCATGAGCAGTCCTCCATTAGACCCGCCTTGAATCGCGAGGTGGTCTTTATCGGTATATTTTTGCGCAATCAGATATTCGCCCGCGGCAATGAAGTCGTCAAAAACGTTCTGCTTCTTGTCGAGCATGCCGGCGCGGTGCCAGTCTTCTCCAAATTCCGCGCCGCCGCGCAGGTTGGCGACGGCGTAGATGCCGCCATGTTCCATCCAGAGATACATCCTCGGGTTAAAGCCAGGTGTGAGAGAAATGTTGAAGCCGCCGTAGCCCGTAAGCAGCGTAGGATTTTTCCCGTTCTTTTGGGTTCCCTTCTTACTCACGACAAACATCGGCACCTTGGTGCCGTCTTTCGACGTGTACCAAACCTGCTGCACATCGTAAGCGTCCGGATCGATCGAGGGAGCATCCACCTTGGCCCAGAGATCGCTCTTCATGTCTGCGAGCGGAACGCGATAGATCGCAGGGGGAACCGTGAAAGATTGGAATCCGAAGAAAATCTCATTGCGATCGTAGCGACCGGAGGTGCCGAAAACTGTGCCGATAGCAGGCAGCGAAATGTCGGAAAGTTTCTTGCCCTCCAGAGAAAAGATCTTCAGTTCAGAAGTTGCATTGTGCTCGTACTGCACCAGCAACTTTCCTCCCGTAACGCTTGCGCCCTGCAAGACTCCGTCGGTTTGCGGGATGATCTCCTTCCAGTTCTCACGCTTCGCTTTGGCCGCGTCGGCGACAAAGACGCGATAGTGCGGAGCGTCTTCATTGGTGGTGATGTAAAGCTTGCCCGCAAAAAAGTCTCCGCCATAAAGAAAATTCTTGCCCGTCGTGATTTCGATTGGGGCATCATTCGACTGCAGGTCTTTCAGATACATTTCCGTCTTCGTCCAGCCCTCGCTGACGTCAATCAGCAACCAGCGGTTGTCTTCGGAAAGCGTGACTTGCGGGATATCCTGCGGATTCCGTCCTTCTCCAAAAATCACAGGGTCTTTCGCGGGGTCCGTCCCCAACTTGTGATAGAACACTTTGACGTGGTAGACCTCTTCTCCGTCGGGCACTTCACCCTTTTTCGGATGGCGGGTGTAGTAGAACGCCGAACTGTCGTTCATCCAGGCGATGCTGGCAAAGCGTGTGCGGTCGATCGTATCGGGTAGAACTTCGCCGGTCGCGGATTCGACAATGCGGAGCGTGCTCTCTTCCGATCCGCTCGGAGAGGTTCCGTACGCGACATACTTTCCGTCTTCCGAGGCGAACCACCAGTCGAGAGCGACCGTGCCGTCGCTGGACATTTTGTTGACATCGACCAGCACTCGATCTTTGCCGTTAAAGGCCTCGCGTACATAGAGGAGCGGCTGGTTCTGATTGCCTTCCCGGCGCGTGTGGAAGTAAAAGTTGCCGCCGAACTGCGGAACGCCAACCGTCCCAATCTCGAGCAACTCAGAAAGTCGTGCCTTGATGCGATCGCGACCCGGCAATGGATCAAGAATCGACCGGGTGTAGTTGAGTTCCTGCTCGACGTAAAGCTTCGTTTCAGGGTCGTTCGCATTTTCCAGATAGCGATAGCGATCGACAATTTTGTGTCCCTGCACGGTTTCCTCAACCGGAATCACCTTCGCTTTAGGCGGGCCGGCGAGACCGGACGACGGAATGGAATCGCTAGACTTGGAGTCCTCGGCAAAAACCATGGCGGCCATGCAAACCAGAACGACGAAGAGAGCGGCTAGCAAACGCAAACCTCCAAACATAAACACCTCAAAATGTGGACGGGACGCAAAACATAAGGTTAGCAGAACCCTCTACCGCCCCGCCGATCCCGCTCAGTTGGCGTGAGCCAAGACGAAAATGTGAGAACCCCAGGAGACAGAACCTGAAAGGC
>Ga0182030_10009486_pt1 | contig 19917 bp, 15 predicted proteins | sample 812S3MmetaG_FD_121299 | JGI IMG/M metagenome (GOLD analysis project Ga0182030, IMG submission 121299) | Permafrost microbial communities from Stordalen Mire, Sweden - 812S3M metaG (Illumina Assembly) | ecosystem: Environmental > Terrestrial > Soil > Wetlands > Permafrost | place: Sweden... | reverse complement strand
GCATTCTCATCAACCTGAAACCGCTCGCGGCGCGAAATCTCAGTGCCAGCGACGTCATTCGACGGCTGCAGCCGGAGTTGGCGACGATCCCGGGAATCACGCTGTACATGCAGCCCGTTCAGGATCTCTCGGTGGAAGACGTAGTGAGCCGCACGCAATTCCAATACACGCTGGAAGATCCCAATGTAGCCGAGCTGAATACTTTCGCGCCGCAGATGCTCGCCAAACTCCAGCAACTGCCGCAATTGAGCGACGTGGCGAGCGACCAACAAAGCCTTGGCCTCGGGGCGAAATTAGTGTTCGACCGCAAGACCGCCTCGCGTTTAGGGATTACCACAGCGGTGATCGACCAGACACTGTACGACGCGTACGGCCAGCGCGAAGTGTCGACCATGTTTACGCAGTTGAACCAATACCACGTAGTGCTGGAGGTGACACCCGGGTTCGATACCAATCCTGCCGCTCTGAGCGATTTGTTTATCCAGGCGGGCGCCAAGGTTGCCGGCGCTCCTTCCATCCAATCGTCCACGGCGTTTCCGAATGCCGGCCAGATTCCGTTCAGCACATTCTCGCACGTGGAGACCACCACGGTTCCCATCACGGTAAACCACCAAGGTCAGTTTCCGGTGGTGACGCTCTCTTTCAACCTGGCGCCGAATGCGTCGTTGGGTGACGCGGTCAAGGCCATCAACCAGGTGAAAGCTCAAATCGGCATGCCGCCGAGTGTACAGGCTGCGTATCAGGGCACGGCCCAGGCGTTCCAAACGTCGTTGGCCAACGAACCGGTGTTGATTACCGCGGCGCTGATCACCGTCTATCTCGTCCTGGGCATCCTGTATGAGAGCTACATCCACCCGCTAACCATCCTGTCCGCGCTGCCATCGGCGGGCGTCGGGGCGTTGCTCGCCCTCATCCTGTTCCACAACGATTTCAGCGTGATTGCGCTGATCGGCATCGTGCTGCTCATCGGGATCGTGAAAAAGAACGCCATCATGATGATCGATTTCGCCTTACAGGCGGAGCGCAAGGATGGCGCGAAACCGGAAGACGCCATCTACCAGGCGTGCCTGCTGCGCTTCCGCCCGATCATGATGACCACCATGGCGGCGCTGCTCGGGGCGGTACCGCTGGCTCTCGGTTCCGGCAGCGGCTCGGAGTTGCGCCGGCCGCTGGGCATCACGATTATCGGCGGCCTGCTCATCAGCCAACTGTTGACGCTCTATACGACGCCGGTTATCTACATCTGGTTCGATCGCCTGGCGCAGCGCATCTCACCGCGGACCGAAACGGCCACGATCCCCGCGGGCGCAGAGCCGGTTTCCGCCGGGTAAAGCGATGAATATTTCCGAACCCTTCATCCGGAAGCCCGTCGCCACCACGCTCCTTTTGGTGGCGATTACGTTGGCGGGTGCGGCGGCATACCGGCTTCTCCCGGTCTCACCGCTACCTGAGGTGGAGTTCCCGACCATCTCTGTAAACGCCGGGTTGCCGGGGGCGAGCCCAGCGACGATGGCATCCTCTGTGGCAACGCCGCTGGAGCGCCAATTCGGACGGATTGCGTCGGTTACCGAGATGACCTCGTCGAGCGCCCTCGGATCCACCAGCATCACCCTGCAATTCTCACTGGACCGCGACATCGACGCGGCCGCACGCGACGTGCAAGCCGCCATCAACGCCGCTCGCGGCAATCTGCCGACCAATCTTCCCAACAACCCGTCCTACCGGAAAGTGAATCCGGCCGATTCTCCCATCTTCATGCTGGCGCTCACTTCGGCCGTCCTCACCAGGGGCCAAATGTACGACTCCGCTTCGACAATCATGGCGCAGAAACTGGCGCAAGTGACCGGCGTGGGGCAGGTGAGCGTGGGAGGAAGTTCTCTGCCGGGCGTGCGCGTCGAGTTGAATCCGACGGCTCTCAATAAGTACGGGATCGGTCTGGAACAGGTCCGGGCAGCATTGAGCGGCGCCAATGCCCATACACCCAAGGGACACTTTTCGGACGACCTTCGCATGTGGGAAGTGGATGCCAACGATCAGATCTTCCAGGCCAGCGACTATGAGCCGTTGCTGGTTGCTTACCGCAACGGATCGGCCGTGCGCATCTCCGATATCGGCCAGGCGCAGGATTCCGTGGAAGACCTGCGGAACTCCGGCTACGCCAACGGCAAGCCATCCGTTCTGGTGATCATCTACCGGCAACCGGGAGCCAACATCATCGACACGGTGGACAATATCCGTGCGGTCCTGCCCCTGATCGAATCCTCGATTCCGCATGCCATCGATGTGAGGGTGGCCATGGATCAGACGGTCACCATCCGGGCGTCCGTCGGCGACACAGAGAGGACACTGGTCATCTCGGTGATGCTGGTCATCCTGGTAGTTTTTGTTTTCCTGAGAAGCGGGCGGACGACCTTCATTCCCAGCGTCGCTGTCCCCGTGTCGCTGGTGGGAACCTTCGGCGTGATGTATCTGCTGGGCTACAGCCTCGACAATCTTTCGCTGATGGCGCTGACCATCTCGACGGGGTTTGTGGTGGACGACGCCATCGTGGTAATCGAGAACATCACGCGTTATCTGGAACAGGGGATGTCTCCCATAGAAGCGTCGCTGAAGGGGGCGCAGGAAGTCGGCTCCACGGTATTCACCATCAGCGTATCGCTGATCGCGGTGTTCATTCCGCTGCTACTGATGGGAGGCATCGTGGGCCGCCTGTTTCGCGAATTCGCGGTGACGCTCTCCGTCGCCATTGCGGTCTCCATGGTGGTCTCGCTCACCGCGACTCCTATGATGTGCGCGTATCTCTTGAAACAGGAGCGCGCGCACGGCTGGATGTACCGCACCAGCGAGCGGGCCTTCGATTGGGTGGTGAATTTCTATGGCAGGACGCTCGCCGTGGCGCTGCGCTTCCGCGCGATCACGCTCCTCATCTTGCTGGGCACGATCGGGCTGAACGTTTTCCTGTTCATTCGCATACCCAAGGGATTTTTCCCGCAACAGGATACCGGACGAATTCAGGGGTCGATCACCGCCGACCAGGATACGTCATTTCAAGCCATGGATAAGATCTTGCTGCCGATGATCAATATTGTCGCCGCGGACCCGGCCATCGACACCGTGATTGGATTTACCGGGGGCAGCACCTACAATACGGCGCGCCTGTTCATTTCGCTCAAGCCGCTGGAGCAGCGCAAAATCACGGCCGACTTCATCATCGCGCGGCTGCGGCCTAAGCTGGCCAAACTGCCCGGCGCCACCCTGTATTTGCAGTCCTCGCAGGATCTGCGCATCGGCGGCCGCCAGAGTAATGCGCAGTATCAGTTCGCCTTGCGCAGCGATAACCTCGACGATCTGAATCAGTTTGTCCCCAAAATGCTCGCGGAATTCAAGAAGATTCCGATCATCTCCGATGTGAGCAGCGATCAGCAGGACCGCGGATTGCAAGCCATGATTCAGTACGATCGCGGAACTGCGGCGCGCTTCGGTATTACCCCGCAGGTCATCGATACCACGCTCTACGATGCGTTCGGGCAGCGCCAGGTGTCCACCATGTACACCACGCTGAATCAGTACCACGTGGTGATGGAGGTGTCCCCGGAGTTCTGGCAGAATCCCCTGTTTCTCAATCAAATCTATGTGGATTCGCCGATTGGCAAGCAGGTTCCCTTAGGCGCCTTCTCCAAGTTCGGCGCTACCACCGCTCCGCTGACCGTCACCCACCAGGGCCTTTTTCCGGCAGTGACCATATCCTTCAATCTGAAGCCGGGGGTGGCGCTGGGCGATGCCGTAAATGCCTCGGCAAGGGCGGCGGCGACGGTCGGACTTCCGCCGACGATTCAGACGGAATTCGCCGGTACGGCGCAAGCCTACCAGGCATCGCTGGCCACCGAGCCCATCCTGATTGCTGCGGCGCTGGTGGCCGTCTACCTCATTCTGGCGATGCTGTATGAGAGCTATATCCACCCGATCACCATTATTTCCAGCCTGCCGGCGGCCAGTGTGGGCGCGCTGCTGGCGCTCTTTCTCACCCACACCGATCTCAGCATCATCGCCATCATCGGCATCATCCTGCTGATCGGCATCGTAAAGAAGAACGCCATCATGATGATCGACTTCGCTCTCGCCGCGGAGCGCAACGAAGGCAAGAATTCGTACGACTCGATCGTCGAAGCGTGCACGCTGCGCTTCCGCCCCATCCTCATGACCACCATGGCAGCGCTGCTGGGCGCATTACCGCTCGCGCTCGGGACCGGGACCGGATCGGAACTGCGCCGTCCGCTGGGCATCACCATCATCGGAGGGCTGATCATGAGCCAACTGCTTACGCTCTACACGACGCCGGTAGTCTACCTGTACTTCGACAGCCTGCAACATTGGTGGAGTGAGATAGGTAATCGAAAACCCGCAATGGAGGAACCCTTGCCCGAGAGTGTAACTACGTGACCCCTATTTTGCCGAACGCGCAGAGCGTGGACGCGCGGCCGCGGGCGGCGGTTATCGTCGCCCATCCGGACGATGAGACGCTGTGGTGCGGCGGCTATATTCTGTCCCATCCCGAGTTCCACTGGCGCATTGTGACATTGTGCCGGGCGATGGACGCGGACCGGGCTCCAAAATTCCGCCGGGTTTTGGCGCGCTATGGAGCGGATGGTGAGATGGCGGATCTTGACGATGGACCGAACCAGGCGGCACTGCCGCCGGGGCAGGTTGAAGATACCGTCGCCCGATTGGTGGCGGGAACTGGCTACGACTTGATCTTGACTCACGGGCCACATGGCGAGTATACCCAGCACCGCCGGCACGCCGAGTGCTGCCGGGCCGTGGTGGAACTCTGGCGATCGGGCGTTCTGGACACTAAGCGGCTGTGGATGTTCGCCTACGAGGACGGAGCGCAAGCGTACCTGCCGCGCGTTCGCCAGGATGCCGACCGGCGAGACGTGCTGCCAGACGACATTTGGATCGAGAAGCGTCGCATCGTTACGGACCTTTACGGGTTTGGACCCGACAGTTGGGAAACGGAGACCACTCCGCGACACGAAGGCTTCTGTTGCTTCGACTCGGCACAATCCGCGGTGGTAGCGCTCTCGGGGGAACAATCGTGAAAGTGTTAGTGCTGACTGAATACCCGCCCTCGGCTGCCGGACTGGCCACGCAGGGCCAGTTACTCTGCAGGGGCCTGACTGAGATCGGCGTGGATGTCCATCCGGTGCATTTCGAATCGCCCCAGGAAAAGGAATGGTATTACCGCTGGTTTCAGCCGGACGTTGTGGTCGGCATCGGATTTTGGGGCCATGTGCCGCACCTGGTGCTGCACCCCCAGCAGTTTGGGATGACCTGCGTGCCGTGGCTCCTGGCCGATGGTTACGTCGCGGCCCACCGGGAAGTGCTGAACGCGCTCCCGCTGATTCTGGTCCCCTCCAATTGGGTCAAGGAGGTCTATATCAGGGACGGCATCCGGGGGGACAATATCGAGGTGCTGCCTGTCGGTTGCGACACCGACAGCTTCGTGCCGCGCGCCGGCGACGACCCTAAGGTCCGATCGATCCGCGAGGCCCTGGGAGTGACTGACGAGCAGATCATGATCCTGACCGCCGGCGGCGACGCGGCGTCCAAGGGCGCCCAGGAGGTGATGCAGGCGCTGGCGCTGATCGATAGCGAGGCGCCTGACTGGAGATATGTCTGCAAGGTTTGGCCGCAGCCGCGCACGGTGCAACAGAACGCCATCGATCTACAACTCGCGGCGGATCTGGGCATCGACAAGAAAGTCATTTACTCCACTAATGTGGTCTCTCATAACTTCATGCCCTACTTATTGGCCGCCTGCGATATCTATGCCGCACCGTCGCGGCTGGAGGGTTTCGGAATGATTCAGGTGGAGGCCAACGCCTGCGCCAAGCCGGTGCTCGCCATCGATGCGATGGCATTTCTCGACACCATGGTCCATGGGGAAACGGCCTTCCTGGCAAAAGTAGCCGAGGAAAGGAAAATCACCGAGGCGGTGTTCGGGGAAGGCCACGGGGTTGACGACACCAATCGCATCGTCTTTCCGACCCCGCGCACGGCTGAGTTTCGCGCTAGCGCGCCCGACATCGCCAAATATCTGTTGGCACTCATGCGCGACGGCGAACTGCGCCAGCGCATGGGCGACGCCGGCCGAAAACGCGTGGTTGAGTTGTTCGACTATCGCCAGGTGGCTCGGCGCTTCGTGCAGATCGTGTCCGATCGATTGGGGATTGAATAATGGTGGCCACGCTTATGGATGCGAACTCGCTTGCCTGTATCGATCGGGCCAAAGCGGCTGCTCTGGGCATCCTGCTCCACAACGCCCACGGGCCGTTTCAAGGGTTGCCGCGGACCGCCGGGTGGGGCTATCCGGAGCCTTACACGCGAGACCTCATGATTTCCGCACTCGGTTGTTTGGCCACCGGCAACCAGGAACTGGCCGACGCTCTGCGGCGCACCCTGGAGTCGCTGGCGGCCAATCAGTCGGCGCGCGGTCTCATCCCGGGCCTCGCCCACGATCCAGGCGACCGTGGCTCCAGCGATACCACTCCGCTGTTTCTCTTCGGTCTGGCGCTGTACCGGAAGTCGTCCAACCAGCCCGAATTCCTAGATGAGGCGGCGCAGAAGGCCCTGAAATGGATGCAGTACCAGAGTCCTGACGACATGGTTATGGTTGCCCAGTTGCCCACCAGCGACTGGCGCGACGAGCAATGGGTCACGGGCTATGGGCTCTACGTAAACACTCTGGTCTACGCGTATCTGGTGCTGTACGGCGATCTCGAGTCTGCCGGTCAACTGCGCGCGCTGATGAACCGCCTGGAGGTCCAAGGGGAGGCGAAGAATCCCCATGAACACGAGGGCCTGGTAGTGCCGTCCAAACCTTATTACGCCCTCTACTCCTACAAAATCTTCCACAGCGATCGCTTCGATTTGCTGGGCAACAGCCTGGCGATTCTGACGGGGATTGCTTCGCCGGATCGGGCGCGCGAAATGGTTGCCTGGGTTGAGGCCGAGTGCCGTGCCATGCAGGACCGGAAAGAACTGGCCGTGGATTTGCCGCCTTGTTTGTTTCCGTACATCCTGCGGCAGGATCCGGATTGGCGGCCGCGGTACGAGCAATACAACCGGCCCGGAGAGTATCATAACGGGGGTATTTGGCCATTTGTTTGCAGCTTCTATGTCGCGGCCTGCGTGGCGGCGGGGAGGGTGGATCTGGCGGCGCGGAAACTGTTGGCGCTCACCGAACTGGTGAAGCCTTGGCACGAGAATCAGGCGGAGTGGGGCTTCAACGAGTGGAGCAAAGCCCAGACCGGCCAGCCCAGTGGGCGGGATTGGCAAACCTGGTCGGCGGCCATGTACCTCTATGCGGCTGAATGTGTGTTGCGGGAGCGCACTCCGTTCTTCGACGAAGTTCGCGGAAGAAGTGGATCGGCGGCCTAGTGAGTCAGAACTCTTCAGGAACGAAGGCGGCCCGGCGCGCGTTCGTCCTGCAGGGCCGCTTTCGCAGGTTCTTCGCCGATCTTGGTCCCGGATTGATTACCGGCGCCGCGGATGACGATCCATCCGGCATCGCCACCTATTCGGTTGCCGGCGCGGCGTTCGGCTACTCGCTCCTGTGGACCGCGATCTTATCGTTCCCATTGATGGCGGCGGTACAAATCATGTGCGCCCGCCTCGGCATGGTCACCGGGCTCGGATTGGCGGGGGTGATTCGAGTACGCTATCCGCGGTGGATACTCTGGGGTGCTTGTGCGCTGCTCCTCATCGCCAATATCGTCAACATCGCCGCGGACCTTGGCGGCATGGCTGACGTCATGCAGCTTCTCACCGGTGTCAGGTCGTTATATTGGACGCCGGCGTACGCGATCCTCCTGGTAAGCCTGCTGTTCTGGACCAGCTATCGCCTCATTGCGCGGATCTTCAAATGGCTGACGCTCGCCCTGTTTGCCTACATCGCCACGGCATTTTTCGCGCACCCGAGCTGGCCGGCCGTGCTTCGGGCCACATTAATACCCCATGTGCAGTGGACCGGCGCGTATTGGGCCACCCTGGTCGGCATCCTGGGAACCACCATTTCGCCGTACCTTTTCTTTTGGCAGGCCGCGCAGGAAGTTGAGGAGGATATTGCCGCGGGCAAAGCGACCGTGGCACAGCGCGAAGGGGCGTCCCATCGGGAACTACGGCGCATGCGCAACGATGTCGTCACCGGGATGTTCTTCTCGAACCTGGTGATGTACTTCATCATTCTCACGGCAGCCGCCACGCTGCACGCGCACGGGAACACTAGTATCGCCACCGCGCGAGAGGCGGCCGAGGCTCTGCGTCCTTTGGCCGGCGCGGGCGCATACTGGCTGTTCAGTCTGGGAGTGCTAGGCGCCGGCATGCTCGGCGTCCCGGTGTTGGCGGGATCTTGTGCCTACGCGATCGCCGAAGCGGCCGACTGGGTCGGGTCGCTGGAGGTACACCCTCCTCTGGCCCACGGCTTCTATACTGTGATTGCGGTTGCCATGGCGCTCGGGCTTGGCCTGGACTATGCGGGCCTGAACGCCGTCAAGATGCTCTTCTGGTCCGCGGTCCTCAATGGAGCATTGGCGCCGCCTCTGCTGGTGCTGGTTGTACTGCTCACCAGCAGGGCCGATGTAATGGGTGAGCACCAAAACGGGACCCTGCTTCGCTGGCTTGGGTGGATATGCGCCGCTGTCATGTCGATCGCCACCGTCATCATGCTCGTGACGGCATCGGCGGCATGAGGATGAGCTGTACACATCTATAGCTATCTTTTCCGACTTGGAATGAATTTCCTGCGCAAGCTTGTAAGCGTGATCCGAATAAGATTGTGAGCGCCGTGGCGCTGACTAAAGCGGCGGGTGTCGTGACTCCATCGCTCGTACCGCGTGGAAGTCGGCCGCTGCGCGATTCGCCTTTTTCGTCATGTCCGGCTGCCGTGCGATGGGCTTGGGCCGCAAACCGGTGCAGTTCGGCGGCCCTTCTGTGTTCCTAGTGCATCGTGTTTCTTCCTAAGCGGCCGCGCAAGAAATAACTTCACATTGTCAGGAGGTCGCGATGAGGCGCAGGCACTCGTGCCTGCCGGGTCGAGACTCCGAACTCCTGAAGTCGCCCCGCAATTTCGATGCCCTATGGAAATCAGGCTGAAACCATGCTTCGCGGAAAGAAGAAATTTGGCCGCCGATGAACGCAGATAAACGCCGATTAAGAGCAGCAATTCTTCCACTATCGGCGTTCATCTGCGTTCATCGGCGGCCAATAATGTCTTTTGTCTGCGCGAGGTGGGCTCCTCTAATTTCCAGGAGTTCGGAGACTCTTCTCGACCCTCTTGGAGGAAGCCTCTCGAAGCGCCGAGATGAGTCTCGGCGCTGCAGACTGAGAGTCTGCGCGACGTCGGTTGCTGTGAAGTTATTCATATGCGCGCGCTAAGGACTTGCATCCGCAGGCGGCGGACCGCTCTCTTGCGGACACCGGCGCGATTGCCGATTACAAGGCGCCGGATCGCGGCGCGAACTCTGCACCTGCAAACGCAGATCCTGCACCTTCACGGCTGGACGTAGCCGATCCCTGGAGTCAAACGGTCGGCCAGGAGTTCCCAAAAGTGCCTCCTTCGTTATCCAGAAATGTGGTGCCGGACGTGCATGAGTACCTGCTGCACGGCGGCCGTTTCGGGACGGTCGCCGTCGCTAGTCAGTCAAGGAGCGATCGATGCCTGAAACCAACGCCGTAGTAGCCGTCTACAAAACGCATGCCGGAGCAGAGGAAGCGATCAAGGAACTGCAGCACGCGGGAATCGACCTGCACACCTTGTCCATCATTGGCAAGGATACGCACACCGACGAACACGTGGTGGGATACTACAACGCTGGCGACCGGATGAAGTACTGGGGCAAGACGGGCGCATTCTGGGGAGGCTTTTGGGGATTGCTCTTCGGATCGGCATTCTTCGCAATTCCTGGTCTCGGCCCCATCCTGGTGGCCGGCCCGGTAATCGCGTGGATTGTAGGAGCATTGGAGGGCGCCGTGGTCGTGGGAGGTTTGAGTGCAGTCGGTGCGGGGCTCTACAGCATGGGTATTCCGAAAGACAGTGTTCTCCAGTACGAATTGGCGCTTAAGACCGACCAGTTCCTGCTGATGGTGCATGGCACGGCCGATCAAGTGGATACCGCTCGGCGTGTTATCGAGAGCACGCGGCCTGTCACCGTGACTCTGCACGCGCCTCCCGTAGCGGCCGCGGTATAGCGTTCCCGGAAGGTACAAACGAGGGTATAAACAATGCTGACGAATAAGCATGTCAAAGATTTTTCGATCCACGCTGTGGACGGCAAGATTGGAAGCGTAGCTGACATTTATTTCGACGACGAGACGTGGGCCATTCGCTACCTCGTGGTAGACACGGGCGGGTGGCTCGGCGGCCGGCAGGTGCTGATCTCGCCGATATCCGTGGTGCAGACGGACTGGGCGGCGAAGCAATTGAATGTGTCTCTCACCAAACTCCAGGTTGAGAACAGCCCCAACCTCGATACCCACCAGCCGGTTTCCCGGCAGCACGAAGCGGCATTCCTTGGGTATTATGGGTATCCCTATTATTGGGGCGGTCCCTATCTGTGGGGTCCTGCATTCTACCCGGCAGGCTTGGCTAGTCCTACAAGCGCCTCTGCGGGAGCGATCGCAAATCAGGTTCAAAGAGAGTCTCAGGATTCGCATCTGCGCAGCACGGAAGCTGTGGCCGGTTATGACATCGAGGCGACGGACGGTGAAATCGGCCATGTCGACGGCTTTATCGTGGACGATGAGGACTGGGCAATCCGCTACATGGAAGTGGCGACGCGGAATTGGTTGCCGGGCAAGAAGGTGCTGGTTTCTCCGGCTTGGATTGAACGGGTAAGTTGGGCGGGGTCCAAAGTCTACGTCGGGCTTTCCCGGGAAGCCATCAAAGACGGCCCGGAGTACATCGAGTCCAGGCCGATCACCCGGGAATATGAAAATCGGCTCTACTTCCATTACGGCCGTCCCCCGTATTGGGTGCACGATGCCGAACATAAGTCTGCTCATTCCCTGAGCAGCGTTTAAACCACAAAAGCTGCCCAAAGGAAACCATGAAGACATATTCAACCGCCTTAGCGATGGGGGCGATCTTGCTCCTCGCATTCGCCGCCTCGGGGCGCGATCGCAACGCCCTGAATGGCACCTGGACGCTGATACCGACCAAGAGCGATTTCGCTGGCCAGGCGGTGGTCCAAACCGGCACCGTGAGCATCAGCGATCGGCAGGGCATCGTCATCGTAGATCGCAACTTCATCTACGAAGGCACGGCCGAGACGTTTTTCTACAAGGACATTACAGACGCTGAGAACGGCGCCACCATTCACAGCGGCAAGGACGTCAAGAGCAAAACCAGATGGGATCACGACGTTCTGAAGGTAACGACCACACAATCTGGCGCAATTACCGTCGAAAGCTACAGCCTTGCCGCGGATGGCAGCATGCTTGTCAGCGTCGTAAGGCCGGAGCGTAGTCCGATCACCCTCGTCTTCCAGCGTAAGTAGCGGCGGTTCAAAAAGGGATAGCACATGCAAACCGGCACACTCCCGCCCGAACAGCTCCCGAAGTCCGAAGCCATAGCCCTGCCGGCGCACCAATCACGACAACATCCATGTCCGTGGCTACAAGGAGGAGGGCACCATCACGACGCCCTTCGACATGACGGTGCTGAACGATCTGGACCGTTTCCCTCTGGTCATGGACACCATCGGCCGGGCGCCGCGTACGGGAGACAAGGGCGTCTACCTGAAGCAGCAACTCGAAGACAAGCTCATCGAGCACAAGCAAGACATCGATAAGAACGGCGAGGACCTGCCGGAGATTCGTAGCTGGAAATGGAGCACCCCCAAATGAACACGCAACTGCTTAGAGATACCTCGACAGCCTTGATCGCCGACGATAAAGGCCTGCTGGCAATGGATGAAAGTAATCCAACCTGCAACAAGCGATTCGCCAAGCTGGGGATTCCGCAGACCGAATTGGCCCGGCGCTCCTGGCGCGAGCTGATTGTGAGCACTCCCGGTCTGAGCGAGTCTATTAGCGGTGCGATCCTCTACGATGAGACGATCCGCCAGAAGAAGCATGATGGCACTCCTTTCGCCAAGGCCCTCAGCGACGTGGGAATCATTCCCGGCATCAAAGTCGACCTCGGAACAAAGGACCTGGCCGGTCATCCCGGAGAGAAGATCACCGAAGGACTGGACGGATTGCGCGAGCGCCTTGCCGAATATTTTCAAATGGGCGCGCGTTTCGCCAAGTGGCGCGCGGTAATCGCCCTCGGCGACGGCATTCCCAGCCGGGCTGCGATCGAGGATAACGCAGAGGCGTTGGCGCGCTATGCCGCGCTGTGCCAGGAGGCCGGACTGGTTCCCGTCGTCGAGCCGGAAGTGCTCATGGACGGGGCGCACACAATGGCGCAGTGCGATGAGGTGACCGAGAACGTCTTGCGAACGGTTTTCAACCAGCTTTCCGTGCAGGGCGTTCTGCTGGAGGGCATGATCCTGAAACCCAACATGGTGCTTCCGGGATCGACTTGCCCCAGGCAGGAAACGGTGGAAGAGGTGGCTGACGCGACCGTGGGTTGTCTATTGCGAGTGATCCCCGCGAACGTTCCTGGGATTGCCTTCTTGTCCGGGGGCCAATCCGCGGAACTGGCCTCGGCCCGTCTGAACGCCATGAATGTAAGGTTCGAGTCGCGATTGCCATGGGCATTGACGTTTTCCTTCGCGCGCGCCATTCAGCAACCGGCGCTGGATACTTGGCAGGGAGAGCAGGCTCATGTATCGGCGGCACAGAACGCTCTGAACCACCGGGCGCGGTGCAACCGAGCTGCGTGCCGCGGCGAATATAGCCCCGGCATGGAAGACTATCTGCACGCCAAGGCGGGTGGGGCTCTCAGCCAATGATCGAAGAAAAACAGAGTTCCCACCAGCACGGAACGCCCGCTCGCGACAGCGTTCATCATGCGCCGGATCCTTACTGGAAACGCGCGCATCACGATTGGCGGGTCTGGGTGGGCCTGTTGTTTATGTTCGCGGCCATCACAATCTACGTCCTGAGCAACAACCTCTCGTTCTTCCCCCACGCTCAATTGCGCGATCAACCGCAGTCGGACGCCAACGGAAAATAAGCCAGCCCTTGATGCACCGCCCGCTATCCCCCGGCATCGCCCGGAGAAACGGTCCGCCACCCCGTACGCGTGTAGTGGACCTCGATCGCGAGAGCATTTAGCTTTAGCCACTCAGCTCGGCCCGCTTGCCTGCCCTTACCGGCTAGTGCAGTGCGTCATGCAGAATGACGATTATGTCTGCACAGTGGGGCAGCCAATCCTGGCTGCAGCCGGCTTTTAGCCGGCTCCTCGGCTTGGCCATTCACCGCATGCAAGCAAGTCGGCCCAGTGTGGCAGGCTTCAGCCAGCGGAGGGCCTTAGGCCGACTCTCTTCGGCTTCATCTACATCCATGCGGCGGTGCTGAAGCCCAAGAAATTCGTCGCGTCTCGAATACGGCGGCCTGAAAGGCCGCCTGCAGGCAAGATTGCCTGCCACACGAAAGGCCAAAGCCCAGCAGCCGGTCTTGTGCCGGCTCTTTCAAGGAGACGAGCAGTCGCCGAAGGGCCGCAAGGGCCGCCTGAAAGGCGGCTGCAGCCAGGATTGGCTGCCCCACTGGCGGTTGCGTCAACCATTAGAAATTCAGACGCACTAGCGACTCCCGTGTCTACATGGGAGATCGGGGAACTTGACGAATGCGAGCCGCGTAGCTGCGGCCCAAGCCATCATGCTCATTTCGGGACTCCCGGCCTGAGGACCAGGACGCCTAGGGGTGGAATCGTCAGTTCTAATGAGTATGGCCTGCCATGCAGAGGCAGGGGAATCGCTTCCGCGCCGCCGCTGTTACCCTGGCCGCTGCCGCCATAGAGTGGAGCATCGCTATTCAAGGCCTCTCCCCAATAACCGCCCATCGGTGCCCCGACGCGATAGTTGTGCCGGAGCACCGGCGTGAAATTGCAGATGAAGAGAGTAGCGTCGTCAGGATTCTTCGCCCGTCTTAGGAAGGAGATGATACTCCCTTCAGAGTCGCCGCAATCCATCCACTCGAATCCGGACGGTTCGAAATCCACCTCATACAGTGACGGTTGGCCTCTGTAAAAGGTATTCAGATCGCGTACCCACCGCCGCAACCCCGCATGCAGCGGGTGCTCCAGCAATTGCCAATCCAGGCTGCGATCGTGGTTCCATTCGTCCCATTGACCGAAATCGTCGCCCATGAATAATAGCTTCTTCCCGGGATGGCCCCACATATAGCCGTAAAGGAGACGCAGGTTGGCAAACTTCTGCCAGTCATCGCCGGGCATCTTCTGAACCATCGAACCCTTGCCGTACACCACTTCATCGTGTGAGAGAGGCAAGACGAAATTCTCCGAGAAGGCGTAGACCAGGCTGAAGGTGATCTTATTCTGATAATACCTGCGATAGATCGGGTCCCTCGACATGTACTCCAAAGTGTCGTGCATCCAACCCATGTTCCATTTAAGGTCGAAGCCAAGTCCGCCGAGAAACGTCGGCCGCGACACCATAGGCCATGCGGTGGATTCCTCGGCGATCATCATGGCATTGGGAAATGCGGCAAATACCTGTTCGTTCAATTGGCGCAGAAACTGAAGTGCGTCGATGTTCTCCTTGCCTCCATACCGATTGGGGATCCACTGTTCTTTGCTACGCCCATAATCCAGGTACAGCATCGAGGCGACGGCATCCACCCGCAGCCCGTCGACGTGATACTTCTCATACCAGAACAGTGCATTGGCGATCAGAAAGCCCCGGACTTCGGAACGCCCATAGTTGAATACCAACGTATTCCAATCCGGCTGCTCGCCCTGGCGCGGGTCAGAATGTTCGTACAAATGCGTGCCGTCGAAATAGCCGAGCCCGGCTTCGTCTTTGGGAAAATGCGCCGGGACCCAATCGACAATCACTCCGATCCCGCGTTGATGAAGGCAATCCACCAGGTACATGAAATCCGCGGGAGTCCCAAACCGGCTGGTGGGGGCGTAATAGCCAATGACTTCATACCCCCAGGAGCCATCGAAGGGGTGCTCCATGACGGGGAGAAACTCGACATGCGTATAGCCCGCATCATGCACATAGTCGGCAAGCTGCACAGCCATTTCCCGGTAAGTCAGCGAGCGGTTCCCTTGCTCCGGCACCCGCCTCCAGGATCCGAGATGGACTTCATAAATGGAGACAGGACACCCCAGACCATTTCTTTTCGCGCGGTTGGCCGTCCACTCGGTGTCGCCCCACGAATACGTGCCGAGGTCGCAAACCCGGGAGGCCGTTTGCGGACGGATTTCCGCGGCAAACGCGAACGGATCGGCTTTATCTACCTGGTAGTCCCGGTATTGGGATGCGATGTGATACTTGTACAGCGCGCCCGCCGCCACATCCGGTATAAAGCCCTCCCATACTCCGTTCGCCCCACGTGACCCGAGAGCATTCGATCGCGGGTTCCATCCGTTAAACTCGCCGACTACGCTGACCTCCCTGGCGTTGGGAGCCCACACGGCGAACTGAGTGCCGCGTTGCCCGTCAACCTCGGCGAGGTGCGCCCCCATCTTCTCGTAGGCGTGATAGTGCGTACCTTCCCCCAACAAATACAAATCGTAGTCGCTGAACCACGGAGTTCGCGTCGAAATTGGCATCGGATCGCACCTGAAACTCTACGGACCAGAGGAGGTGAAACTCTCACCCGGACATCGCGCTTCGTCTCAACGAGCGCCACCAGTCATTAGCACGAGATGGTCCATAAGAGGCTCCGTGTCTTGAACCGCGGAGCTTCCCGAAGCAGCGTCGGCAAGCGGGACTTCATTGGGGACGAGATGCAAAGGCTGCACTTGAAAGTGCGGAATCTGCCGGTCGTGATCTGCAAATGCGGCTGCCAGGCGTACCCTCAATGGCTATTCCACTCTTGGCGCCGTCCCGCATTTCTCTCTGCCTTTTTCTAACCATTAGGGTTCTGCAAATTCTGCTCCGAGTGGCGCATCAACTGCTACAGAGGACCCGGAGATGTGCCGTTGCGCTTCCAACCGCACCCAACTCGGACAGGCCGCTTCCAAATGTCGCAACGGCGCATTTGCTTACGGACTCAGCCGGCTTTCACCGCACGGTGGACCGGCCAAGGCTAGAACTCCGGCGAGCAGTCTAGCTGGACCGGCCGGTAGCCCTTGTTCAGCAACGCAGATCGATGGAGAGGTGGTACAGGAATGATCGAGAAACAATTACCCATAGAGCCGCCAGGACCGCCCTCAATCGAGCAATGCGCGGTTGTCGTAAATCGCCGTTTCCCCCGGTGGCGGCCGTTGAAATCCATCGTCGCCGCAGCCGTCCTGCTTATCGCTCTAGTGGCATTTATTCCCGGCTGGGTGCAGAAATTGCTCTGGATGCAGCCAGCCGGCGGTACCGGCGTCTTCTGGACGTTGTGGTTGGTCCGGTGGGTACTGCTTAACGCTGCTTTCGTGGCCGCGCTGCTTTACCTTGGACGCAATCGTCGACTTGCGCAGAGAAACGCTGCGGTTTTCAGCGTGGGTGAGCTAAACCGTACCGCGACGCTCGCGGCCGAACTCGGAATTGAGGTCGCTCCCAAGGTCCTAAAGCGTGCGACAGCCGCGATATCTGTCGCCGGGCGGCCCGCCGAAACGATGAATGCGATCGCAGAACCTCTAAGGCCGCGGCACCGGCTTACGTGGCCAGGGAGTTCAACAGTGAGCGGACGCGGACGGCAGGAAAATACCGGCGTTGAAAAAGGCGCGGACGTGCTTGAAGAAATCTGGCGCACCGCGGACCGTGATCGTCCCAAGGCTAACTTCACCTTGTGCCCCACCTTACTTCGCAGGTTTCGAGCGGCGCTGGCGGGCGTGAAGACCGAGGTCTTCGGGTCCTGTCTGTGCTGCAACAGTACCCTCGGACTGGGCCGCGTAACAGAGGCGCCCTGGACGCCGTTGTGTGTTCGCTGCCAGGAGGCAGCGGACCGCGATGACGCGGAGGTTCTCAGAATTCGTTCACGGAAAGAGAGGGACTGAGGTATGACGAACACCAACTCGGTTGTAGCGATCTACGGAACTCATACGCAAGCGGAGGACGCAGTCAAGGAATTGCAAAGATCCGGATGTGACATGAAGAAACTGTCGATCGTCGGCAAGGACTATCATACCGACGAGAGTGTCGTCGGATACTACAATGCCGGCGACCGCATGAAGTATTGGGGCAAGCAAGGTGCATTCTGGGGTGGTCTCTGGGGGATGCTATTTGGAGCCGCCTTCTTCGCCATACCGGGGCTCGGGCCGATCCTGGTGGCCGGCCCTTTGGTCGCATGGATTATTGGCGGATTGGAAGGCGCCGTTGTGGTGGGCGGATTGAGCGCGCTCGGTGCGGCCTTGTACAGCATTGGCATTCCGAAGGACAGCGTAGTCCAGTACGAAGCAGCGCTCAAGGCCGACAAGTTTCTGGTTCTGGCGCACGGCACCGCCGACGAGGTAGCCACGGCCAGGGGGATCCTGCAGACCACGCACCCACTGGACATTACTACTCACGCGGCGGAACACGAATCCGCATTCAGCAGCGCCAGATAGTCAGTTAGCGATGGCGGAACAAGGGCCTTCACGGGCCCGGAAAAACAGAAATAGAGGAGCAATATCATGTACAAAAACGTGTTGATCATCTCAGTAGCGAGCTTGGCTGTAGTCATGCCCGCTTTGGCGTCGGATAAGGAAGACGACATCGGACGTGCCGAAAAGGCCGGCCGGGTCTTCCATGAAATCATGGCGACGCCCGACAAAGGCATTCCCCGTGACCTGCTGGAAAAGGCGAAGTGCATTGTCATCATTCCAGGAGAGGAGAAGGCCGCCTTTATCTTCGGTGGCAACTATGGCAAGGGGGTAGCTAGCTGCCGCACTGCCAATGGCTGGAGTGCCCCGATGTTCATAGCTGTCGGAGGCGGGAGCTTCGGCTTCCAGATTGGCGCCTCCTTCACGGACAATGTGATGCTATTCATGAACGATCATGCTTTGCATAGCCTGCTGGGCGACAAATTCAAGATCGGCGGCGACGTCACCGTGGCGGCCGGGCCGGTGGGGCGACAGGCATCCGCCAACACCGATTTAAGGATGGATGCGGAGATCCTGAGCTACTCGCGCAGCAAAGGTCTCTTTGCCGGGATCAGCCTGGATGGCGCGGTGGTGCAGGCCGACCACAGCGGGGACCGGTCCATGTATGGCCACGACGTCACCCACGAGGAAATCCTGGGCGGCGGAATGCCGGTACCTGCGTCTGCCCACCGCCTGATTGAGGAGCTCGACAGTTACCCCTCGCACCGCGAGTAGGCATACCCCTGAGCCGGCTACGGAATTGCCACAAGCTCCGGAGCCGGTTCGGGAGTTCGGGACTGGAACGCCAATCTAAGAAAGAAGTCAGCTTTGCCACCGGCGGCGCCGGGCGGTACAACGTATGACCGCGATGCTCAGCTTGCCCCATAAGAGCCAGAAGTCAGAATGAAAGCGGCGCCGAAGGAAGCGTCATTCGCAAAGACTTCCGGCCTTCCGGCGATGTATTCAATAAGCGCCCTTAGCGCCTGTCAGGAAATAACCGCTCCCTGTGGTCGCGGCTCGGAAACGTTCGGTGCCGATACTGAGCCGCGACCATAGGGAGCGGTTGCTGCAAATTTGGCACTGTTATTTCTTAACGACCCACTTAGCTTTGCTGGAGAAGAAACCTGTCCGATTCGCAGATACTGCCGCCAACCGGCTATAAGACCCGCCTGATACCGAGCTATGCCGGCGTCGCAGTCCTTCTGAAATCCCTGCGAATCCTATGGCGATGACCAGCGCTAACCTGCTGCCTGAGTCCCAATTGAGCGCCAAACTCCTCGGTCGAGCGAGAGGCAATTGAAAAACACGGTTCCAGTTATCGCGCTGTTTGTGGATATCGGCGGCGTCCTGCTCAATAACGGGTGGGATCGTGTTGCCGGCAGAAAGGTGGCGAAGCGCTTCAATCCGCGGTTTGGACGGATATATCGGTATCCGCAGCCTGGCGACGGACCCATTCGTGAGGCGTGGAGCCTGGCCGGCCGGAATGACCATGCGAGCCAGATTGTCAACGGAAGAGTGTAAGGCGAACATGGAAAAACAAACAAGATCCTCCAACCTTGGCGCGGTCATTGCGGTGCGCGGCAGTGTCGTCGACGTTCGCTTCGACGCGCACCTGCCGCCCATCTACTCGCTGCTGCACGCGAAAGAAGGGAAAGTTGCCATCGAGGTTTTGGCACAACTCGATGCGCGCAGCGTTCGCGGAATCGCGCTGACCCCAACCGAAGGGCTCGCCCGCGGCAACTCCGTGGAAGATACCGGCGGGGAATTGAAGGCGCCGGTCGGCAAAGAGATTCTCTCGCGAATGTTCGACGTTTTCGGAAACGCCATCGACCGCCTGCCGGCGCCTGCCGGCGTCCAATGGCGCAACGTCCATCGATCTCCGCCGCCATTAACCCAGCGCTCTACCAAGTCCGAGATCTTCGAAACGGGGATCAAAGCCATCGATGTGCTGGTGCCGCTCGAACGTGGCGGCAAAGGCGGCCTGTTCGGCGGAGCGGGCGTGGGCAAGACGGTATTGCTCACCGAAATGATTCACAACATGATCGAGCACCAGAAGGGCGTAAGTATCTTCTGCGGGATTGGCGAACGATGCCGGGAAGGCGAGGAACTCTACCGGGACATGAAGGCGGCAGGCGTGCTGCCGAACATGGTGATGGTGTTCGGGCAGATGAACGAACCGCCGGGCAGCCGCTTCCGTGTGGGCCATGCGGCGTTGACGATGGCCGAGT
>Ga0182030_10009485_pt1 | contig 19918 bp, 20 predicted proteins | sample 812S3MmetaG_FD_121299 | JGI IMG/M metagenome (GOLD analysis project Ga0182030, IMG submission 121299) | Permafrost microbial communities from Stordalen Mire, Sweden - 812S3M metaG (Illumina Assembly) | ecosystem: Environmental > Terrestrial > Soil > Wetlands > Permafrost | place: Sweden... | reverse complement strand
CGGGCAGGGCAGCCAGCGCGGCGGCCAGCCTAAGCGCGTTCCCGAGCGTACGCCACTTCATCCCGCATGTCCCGATCCACGTCGCCCTCTTTCTCATACTCGATGGCAACCAAACCTTTAAATCCGATGCGCTTCAACTGAAGCATGACTTCCGGAATTTTGGCAATCCCGCTGCCCAACAGAACATTATGTTCCGCGCCCGCCGCTTCCACATCCTTCAGATGGACCACCTTGAGATAGGGCGCGAGCCGCACCACCGCATCCACCGGATCTTGTCCGCATGCCGCCATCTGGCCTACATCGAGCGTGGAGCCACACGTCCGGGACAAGCCGGAAAGACCATGCAGCACATCGTCCACGGTCTCATAAGCGAACTTTTGCGGGAACCAGTGGTTGTGGATTCCGAAGGTGAGCCCCTCATGAGTGAAGCGTTCGTCAATGCGCCGCAGAATCGGCCCGGTGGCATCGCCGGATACATTTGTCGCGCCGAAGATTTTGGCATTGCGTACCGCATCGTCCAGGTTCTGATCGGACTTGATGGTGGCCGTATAGTAAGACACGCAACGGATCTTCGCGCGGTCTAAACGCGCGCGCGCGGTTTCGCACATCTGCTGAGTCGGAGGAGTCATCAGCATGAACTCCCCACGCGACATCTCGATCTCCGTAATCCCGAGAGCCTTCAGCCGCTCGATCATCTGATCGATGGAAAGGCTGTGGTAGGAGAAGGTTCCAACGCCTATGTTCAGTGGTTCGGCCGCACCCAGAACCGCGGCGCCGGCGAGAGCCAGGTGGAATGCCCGTCTGGTAATCATAATCCCAGTGCCCACTTGATGGCTTCGGTGACCATCTTCTGAAAATCCGGCCGGTCCCAATTCTCCTCCACGTGTCCCAGCGAGGTGTAGTAGACGCGGCCTTTGCCATACATCTTCGTCCAGGTCACGGCGAAGTCATGGTCCGCCCGGTGCACGCGCGGGTTCGCCAGATCGAGCTTGCTCGCGTCCAACCGCATCAGAACGTGGCATGTGTCTCGCGAGAAATTCTTGAACTGATAGATCTCGTCTCTGATGGTGAAGGCCGGCGGAAATTGCGACATGCCGGGGAACTTCGGGTCTTCCACGATGATAGGTGCGTTGAAGGTCATCCAGGGATGCTCATCATAGGTTCCCCCGACCATGTCAACATACTCCGGCCAGTTGGTGAAGGTGATGCCGGCGCTATGGATTCCGACAAAGCCTTTGCCATCGTCATGGACGAACGAGAGGAAATCCGCCTTCTGCGAATCGTCCATTTCCAAATTCCCGCCCGTGTAAAAAACCACTGCGTCGAAGTCATTTAAGTTCTTCGCGTTGTACTCCAGTTTCTTCTTGGTGAGCGCTTCCGTATCGGTCCGGATGAACGTGTCCCAGAGACCGGTGTCGTGCCCCAGGCGCTCAATGGTGGCCATGGCATGCGACACGGCCTCATGCCGGTATCCCTTCTCTTCTCCGATCACCAGCAGTTTCTTGCGCGGGTGCTCTGGCGTCTGCGCGCTTCCAACAGCCGCGAATATCGCCAGAACCGCAATCCACTTCATTCCGTTAGCGGCTCGCAATGTCAGCCAGATTCTTCTTCGCCGGGAACAGATCTTTCACCGGCGTCTTCGCGTCGAAGACTAAGTTAAAAAAGCCGACCATCATCTCGTCCCAGCTTTGGTCGCCCCACAATACTTCCTTTTTCGGGTCCTGGTTATCGGGATTGTTTGGGGAATTATCGAAGTGCGCCGAGCATTCGATGATGGTGCCTTTGGGCAGAACAATCGGCTGATCCAGCGTGTACCAGTTCTGCCAGTGCCAGTTGAAGTGGGGCACGCTCAGGATAGTCTGGGTTTCGCCAGTGGGGTAGACCAGGCGATACTGGAAATCCTTCCCGCGTCCATGCATATGCGGGTGAAGGCCGGAGAGTTCTACTTGCGTTCCCACCTGAAAACTGGCGTCTACGCGATAGTTCGGGTCGCCCGGTGGAATCTTGAAAGTGCCATTGCTCGCGGAGAGCGTGAGCACCCTCTTGGCAGGCGGCGCTTTGGCAAAGACAATCCCTAATCGTGTTCGATCGTGAACCGGTTTGCCGTTCGGAGTGTAATGCACCTGGAAGATGATGTCCGAACCCGCCTTGATCAGTTTCGCCTGCCCAGGGCGTAGAATTTCGGCTGGTTGTCCCGGCGCGTAACCCACCAGGAAATCGCTGGGAAGCGCGCTGGTATCCGGAACCTCTTCCTTGTTCACCGGGGGCGCGACGAAAAATACTCCGGGCTTCTGTCCCTGGAACCAGCGCGAATTCGGCTCGCGCACGAACGCGATGATGTGATGCACTACGGCTCGATCCGTGGGCCGAACCTCCGCGGCCTGCACCCACTTATCTTCCGTGAACCCGGTGGGAACGATCACATGCTGATATTCGATCACGCCCGAAGCAGGCACGTCATAGACCGACGGCAGCTCCAGAATCAGATCGGGCTTCCCGATGGCCCATCCTTCCGTCCACTGCACGGGCGCCGGCATGTTTCGCGGATCGCCCATCGGGGCCTTCGCATTCACCCAGGCCACCAGCGTCTCGACCTCGCTCTCGGTGAGCGTGTTGCCGTTTGAGAAGTTGCCGTAGTGTGGATCGGCAAACCAGGGCGGCATCTTCTTCGTGAGCACCGCTTCCTTGATCGCGGCCGCCCAGGGACGCGTCTGCTCATAGGTGAGCAGCGAGAAGGGGGCCGCTTCTCCCGGACGATGGCAGGTTTGGCAATTCTTCTGGAGAATGGGAGCAACGTCCTTCGTGAATGTCGGCGTAGCGGCCAGCGCGAAGAAAGGTACGCAGAAAGGGAGCAGCAGAAGGGCGAATCTATGCATCACGAAGCCTCCGTTTGGAACATAATGTTAAACATTGATTGTCACTCATGACTATCGTCGAATCTACTGCATCGTATGAAAAATGGCTGGGCGGCCTGCTTGAGATCGTCCCGGAAGACCTGGAAAAGAAGCATGCGGCCATGGCCCAGTCTGTGTTTCCGTTCCTGCGCGCCACGTTTTACCGGTTTGTGCAGATATGGAAGGAGCACGCCGGGGACGCCGCGCGCGCGCCTAAGGTGCTGGCCGTTGGGGACCTGCACGTCGCGAATTTTGGAACGTGGCGGGACATTGACGGCCGTCTGGTCTGGGGTATCAATGACTTCGATGAAGTGTACCCGTTCGCCTATACGATTGATCTGGTCCGCCTGGCGGTGAGTGCCCGCATCGCCGCCGATGAGAACCATCTGGCGATTGGCCCGGACGACGCATGCACTTCCATTCTGGAAGGATACAAGGCGGGAATTGCCTCCGGTGGCTGCCCGTTTATTCTGGCCGAACAACATCGCTGGCTGCGGGAGACCGTGACGGGTGAACTGCGCGACCCGGTTCTGTTCTGGGCCAAGATGGAGGAAATGGGCGCGTGTAAGGTGACGGTGCCAAAGGAAGCGATGCGCGGGATCGACAAACTGATGCCCGTGGGCGCGGCGGTGGAGCGCATCAGCCACCGTGTGGCGGGGCTCGGCAGCCTGGGGCGGCAGCGTTTTGTGGCGCTGGCTTACCTCAATGGCTCCCATGTGGCGAGGGAAGCGAAGGCGCTGTGCTCGTCCGCTTCCGTTTGGGCCGGGGTCAAAGGCGGATCGAACGAGCCCATGTATCCGGACATTCTGGAGACCTCGATTCGCGCACTGGACCCTTGTGTCCGGGTGAAGAAAGGTTGGATTGTGCGGCGGCTTTCGCCTTATTGTTCGCGGGTGGATCTCGCCACGCTTCCCAAGCAGCGCGAGGAATCCAAGCTTCTGCATGCCATGGGTTTTGAAACGGCGAATGTGCACCTGGGGACCAAGGGCGCGGGTAAACTGATTGACGCGGATTTAAAGAAGAGACCGGCGAAGTGGCTTCAGCGGGCTGGCGAAGCGATGAAATTAGCCACCATTCAGGATTTTAAGGATTGGCAGGCGGCGCATGGGGTCAAGCCGCAGGCGAAGAGGGCTTGAGGCGCGAGGCGACCTCAGAACCCGTGGCGCTCATTGTGGACGAGGGCGACCAATATGGGCAGCGGTACACACTTGATTTCCAGTGCGTTCGCGGAGTTCGAAGCGTCACTGCCCGCCGCTGGATCGTGTTAGCGGCGGACTCGTTTCGAAAGCTCTCGACATGTTTTGTATTAACGGAGTGAAGGTGGCGAATGCCCGAGCTCGAAATGCTATCCGTGGTGGCTCTGTTGGATGATCTCGCGGCGGAAGGGCTTTATCGCGGCCAGGTCGGCACGGTCGTCGAGATGCTTTCTTCAGGTGTTTACGAGGTTGAGTGCAGCGACGACTGGGGGCGCACGTCTGCGTCCAATCGCCGTCCCCGGCGACCGTCTCCTGCGCCTTTTGCACGACGCGAGGCCCCAAGCTGCCTGATCTTCGGGCACCGAATAGTCTCGTTTTGCGGCGCAGGCTGGCCGGAAGCTGACTCATCCTTATCTGATCCTCATTGTATCTTCGCCGAACAGAAGGGCTGTTAGATACAAGTCCGATCAGCGGGTCGACCACCTTCCAGGCCCGCTCGATTTCATCATTCAGCGCTACGAAATGGTGACCGCGGCCGCTCCGCCTCACGCCGGGAAGGGCCGTGCAACCGCCGGAGTGAACGGCCATCAGAATGCGATGCAATCAGTAGCCTTCCGCAGAAAGACAATCCGCTACACCAGCACTACAACAGGCCTTCCAGATCGTACTTCCCGTACTGTCTATCTTCAGCGTAAGATCACCACCATTTCTTAAGGAATTCCAAATGACCCAAACTAAATCAACCAGAAGCATCATCGACACGCACCGGCACATTTTCGGGCCCAAGCTGCGTCAGAAGTTCGTTGAGAATATAGGCTTTGACGACTCGAAGCCTTTGCCGCAGGCCAATGCCGGCGAAATGTTCTTCTATCGCGAGTCGGTTGACGTCGATTATTCGATGGAGGTTCAGCGGCAAAGCGGCGTGTCGTCCTGCGTGAACAGCTATGGAGGAGAGGTGGAGACGTTCGCCCAGCACATCATCAAGGCGAGCACCATCGACACGCTCAAGTTCCTGCACGACGAGTCGTTCGAGCTTCGCGACAGATTCCCCGATGAGGTTGCCTGCATGGCCAACGCTCATGCGCTGGAAGAGAATACGCGAGATGTCATCGATCCGCTGATTTCCAACAAGGAAGCTTGCTGCATCAGCATTTCGACCAGCTACGGAGCCGGTGCGGATCAGGTTTTTCTCGACTCCCCCAAAGCCGAATGGCTATGGGAGTACGCGCAAGCCAAGGATGTTCTTGTTCATGTTCATCCGCCTCTGGTATCGATCGGCGCGTCTGCAATGCAGCAATACAGGCTGATCGAAGCCGTAGGCCGGCCATTCGATACGGCGCTGTCGGCAGCGCGCATGATCTTTAGCGGCGTCTTCGATAAATACCCCAGGCTCAAGGTTCTGTTCGTCCACATGGGTGGAGCACTCGCCCCCGTGATCTGCCGGCTCGATTGGAATTGGGAATTGAATTACAACGGCGTTCAAAATCCACCGATCCAGAAGGTGGATAAGAACCTCCGGAAGCCTTCGGAATATTTCAAGTCGAATATCTATGTGGATACCATGGGCCCCAGCGCGATCGGCCTGAAGGCCATGATCGAAATGTGCGGCGTTGACCGCGTGCTGTTCGGAACCGATTTCGGGCCGGTTCCCATGAGCCCGAAGCTGCACATCGATCTTGTGGACAACACGATCCCCGACGCTCAAGACCGCAGAAAGATTTTCTCAACCAATACGCTTGGTTTGCTCCGTCTGTCTGAAAGTGCGCCTCGCCTGGTGCCCCAAGCCGCTTAGTCCTTATACGCGAACTGCGCTCTGTTTCTGCAAGACAACAAGGGAAAGCGAGGTCTATCGAATGAAAGATAAGGCGGAAGATCCAAGGATCGCGCGAGCGCGTCTTTCAAGGCCTGAAGGCGTGACAAAGAACGCAACTGTCGCCGTGGGCGCGGGCGGAACGATGACTGTTCTGGTAAAAGGAACCAACGAGTGGGTGTGCGCGCCCGGCGACGAGAACAAAGTTGGCGATCCGCCGATGTGCATGAATCCGATGGGGCTGCGGTGGATGATGGACGCGATGCAGGGAAAGAGCGCGCCAACCAATACCGCCCCTGGAATGATCTACATGCTGTGCGGGGCAACGCAGAGAAGCAATTTCGATCCATCGGACAGAACCAGCCCCGCCATCCCCAAAGGGCCCCATTGGATGATCACTTGGCCGTTCGACGCAGAGGCCAATGGTCTTCCGGCCACGGTTCGTGACAAGGGGGCCTGGGTGATGTTTGCCGGGACCCCATACGCGTACTTGCACGTCTGTGGCAGCCCATGGGAAGGCAATGAGTACCGCGAAGGGGATAAAGCTGTCTGGACCATGGTCTACGGGCGCCCCATGAGCGCCTCATCCGCAAAGCGGACGCGCACCGGCATCTGCACACAGGAGTGAGGTTCTCATGAAGATCGGTTATTTCGGAAAACAGAGTTCATTTGCGCTGGAGATGTTGAGGCGGCTTCAGTTGGACGACCCCCGAGACGAGTTTTTTGCATGGCAGCCGGGCGAGAAGGCGCCATCGACGGAATTGGAGGTGGTCATTGCCGTCGGCAAGGTCGACTCACAGGAAATCGAAGCTCAGACGAAGCTTGGTCTGCTTCAGATGGCATCCGCGGGTTACGAAGGAGTGGACGTTGAAGCGGCAACGAAGCTCGGCGTCTGGGTGGGCTCAGCCCCGACGACGAGGACGGGCAACGGCGAGTCAGTGGCCGAAGTTGCGGTACTCCTGATGCTTGCGGCCTCTCGCCGGCTGAATGAGGAGCTGGCCTTTACACATGACGGCGCGCAGAGCCGGCCGGAGAAACGGGAAGGGAATCGGGCGCTTTTCGGGAAGACCGCTTGCATCGTGGGACTGGGGGGAATCGGAGATCTGCTCATCGAAAGGCTCCGTGGATTCGGGATGGTCTTGACCGGCGTGGATAACCATCCGGAACACGCGCCCAATGGGGTCAAAGGATACGCGCACGATCAGTTAACGGTCGCGGCGGCGCAGGCGGACTACTTGATTCTGGCAATTCCGGCAACGAAGGAAAACGAAAACCTGATCGACGGGACCGTGCTGGCCGCGATGAAGAAGAATGCGGTGTTGGTGAACGTAGCTAGGGGGACCCTGGTCGATGAACCGGCTCTGCTGGCGGCGGTGAAGAGCGGGCACCTCTACGGGGCGGGGTTGGATGTGGTGAAAAATGAACCCGTGAGCGAAGGGAATCCGCTGCTGGCAGAGCCACGTATCTTTATTACGCCCCATATCGCGGGGTCTACGGACCTCATGCTCGAGGGCACGGTGAAGTACCTCGGTGAGGTTCTGGCCAGGTATCGGGATGGACTGCAATCAGAGGGGATCGTCAATGAACCGGGGAATCCGAGAGTGCCTTTGCGATCTCCTCACTGAGATCTCCAGCCACAAAGCCGTAAGAAGATTAGAGGAAAACACAATGAATAACGAACTTACCGATCTCAATCCCTTTAAACATACGCCGACCCTGGATATATCCACTTGGTACAAAGGCATTCTGAGTACTCAACTGGCGACAGACGAAAACACAGGCGGAGCTTTCGATCTCGTACTCGCCAATATGAAACGCGGGACTGAGCCTCCACCTCACGTTCACACGAAGGAACATGAATTCTTCTATGTGCTGGATGGGTCACTGGATGCATGCCGTTGACGACAAGGTCTTCCAGGTTGGACCAGGGGAATGTGTATTTCTCCCTGTGCGCAGGCCCCATGCATTTCTCATTCGATCGCCCGAGATCCGCATGCTGACTCTTATCACGCCTGGAGGGTTTATGAAAGTCGTTGCACCCATGGCGACGCCCGCCGAAAAAATGGAAATACCCTCGGACTCGGTTACATATGCTACTGCCAACCTGGAGGAAACGATGAAGATCTTCAACAAGCATGGTCTTCGCTTTCTTTCGCCGGAAGAGATCGCACGCCAAATGCCGGCATTTCCGACCCGCCTGGCGGCGTAGTCCTGGATAGCGCCTGAGTTTCTCGCTGAACGATCTCAAGGAGAGTACGACGGCATATCCAGTCATAAGTTGGCTCCGCACCTGCGCAGGCGTACTCTCGAACGGACCTGGGCGCTCTGAGGTTGAAGGCCAAAGAGCCACGGGCCAGATCCGGAACCTGAAACTTGCCAAAAATCGGATATTCGCCAGGTCATGAAGGCCTCGGCGGCCAAATACAAACTGGAGGGAAAAATGAAGGTCGCATTCAAAGATGATTCGTTTGCATTCGAGTTCGTTCGCAACCTGGGCTTCACCTACTACGGGGGCGCGGATTTGGGCGAAATGATGGCTACCGCCGGAAAGATCAAGGAAGGTGACTTCGAGAGCTGGTTCACGGAATGGGACAAGGTGGGGCGTCGGGTTCTTTCGCGGGCCGATGCCGGTTTGGCCGCGGGTCACCTGGAAAGCGCGCGCGAAGGATATCTGCGCGCATCCACCTACTTTCGGACGGCTGAGTTCTATCTCCATGGCAATCCCGCGGACCCGCGCATTTTGTCGGAGTCCAGGGCATCGCAGAAAGCGTATGCCGAAGCAGCCAGGCTCGCCGGCCCAACCTGGGAGCCGGTGCAAATTCCCTACGAAGGGATCACCTTGCCCGGATATTTTTACAAGGTGGACAATTCCGGTAAGCCGCGCCCCACGCTTATTTTCCACGGTGGATTTGACTCAAGCGTCGAGGAGCTTTCTTTTTCGGTGGCGCCGCGGCAGTGCGGCGCGGCTATAACTGTCTCACCTTCGACGGCCCTGGACAAGGTGCTCCCATGCGCGAACAGAAGCTTCTCTTCCGGTATGACTGGGAGGCCGTGGAGACCCCTGCGGTGCGATTTCCCTGCAAATTACCGACAATTACTGGCGCATGCGCCGCGTCCGCCTCCTCGAAAAGCTGCACCTCACCCAGCACATCCACCAGCAAATCCACATTCTGGAGGCTCTCAACCCCGAATCTGGGTCCGTTCCGCCAACCACGGAAACGCACCCCGAACCTCCCCTGGAATGCTCCAGTGAATCGCTTCAGACTCCCCCTGGCCCCAGCCTCGAATCCGTCGGCCGGCATCTCCGCCGCATCGAGGCCGGAACCCATAACGCATTGAAATAATTGAAAGAACTGCAGCAACAGATCGTCGCTGCCCAGCAGGCTGCGGGAAATACCGAAGACGCTCTGCGCGAGAAAATCGTGCATGAACTGCGCTGGGCACAGAACCAGCGCCGCTGCAATTCGGTGGATCCGTGGGCCACGTACTGGTTCTACGACGGAGCCCCCAGATGAAAAAATCAGCTACGAACCGCCGCCCGATCCTCCGCCGGGAACGGAGCGAAATCCACAGGTCTAACCCTGGGTTGAACCCTGGGTTGAACCCTGGGTTTAACCCCGAAACCTCGTCCAACCCGCCGCTTCCTCCCACCCGGTACACCCAAGAACCCTCTCCCCTTTCATCCTGCCGGCAATTCCATTCGCGATACACTAAAGGTTTCAACCTAATGAAACAGCGTGTACGCTCTACGACTGTCCTCGTGGTACGTCGTGAGGGCAAAGTTGTCATGGCCGCCGACGGTCAAGTTACCCTCGGCAGCGAAGTCCTAAAATCCTCAGCGAAGAAGCTCAGGAGGCTTTATAACGATAAGGTCCTGGTCGGTTTCGCCGGCTCCACGGCCGACGCCTTCTCGCTCTCTTCCCGCTTTGAAGCCAAGCTGGAGCAGTTCAACGGCAACCTTCCCCGCGCCGTCGTGGAGCTCGCCAAAGACTGGCGCACCGATAAGGTGCTCCGGCATCTCGAAGCCCTGCTTCTGGTGGCCGATGCCAAAAACATCTTCATCGTCAGCGGCAATGGCGACGTCATCGAGCCGGATGAAGGCGTTTCCGCCATCGGTTCCGGGGGCACGTTCGCGCTCTCCGCGGCCACTGCGTTGATCCGGCACACCAAGCTCAGCGCTCGTCAGGTGGCCGAGCAGGCCATGGAAATCGCCGCCAAAATCTGTATCTATACCAATGATCAAATCAACTATGAAGAGATCACAACCGAGCCCGTACCTGCGCCCGCGCCCGCGAAGGGCGCAAAATAATCCATGGTGATTTATTTGCCAAAACAGTCCGTAGGCGAATCCCCGGCCCTCGATGAACTCACCCCCCGTGAGATTGTCCGCGAGTTGGATAAGTATGTGGTGGGACAACCGGAAGCCAAGCGCGCCGTCGCCATCGCCCTGCGCAACCGCATTCGCCGCCAGAAGCTGCCGCCCGAAATGGCAGATGAGGTGATGCCCAAGAACATCCTCATGATCGGGCCCACCGGCGTCGGCAAGACCGAACTTGCCCGCCGCCTCGCCAAGCTCGCCAGTTCGCCCTTCCTCAAAGTGGAAGCCAGCAAATTCACTGAAGTCGGTTATGTGGGGCGCGACGTCGAATCGATGATTCGCGATCTGGTGGACATCTCCATCGATATGGTTCGCGACGAGCGCCTCGATGAAATCGCCGAACAGGCCGAAAAGCTGGCCGCCGACAAGCTGCTCGACCTGTTGATGCCGCCTCCGCCCGAAGCCTCGGAACAGAATAACGAGCGCACGCGCGAAAAGCTGCGGGAGCGCCTGAACAGCGGTAAACTCGACGAGCGCATGGTGGAGCTCGACGTGAAAGACCGCGCGCCGCAGATCGAAGTCGCCGCCAGCGGCAACATGGAAGACTTCGGCATCAACTTCAAAGAGATGCTGCCCGCGCTGTTCGGGCCGCGCACCCGCAAACGCACCATGCGCGTGGCCGACGCCCTCGAATACCTCACCCAGGAGGAAGAGAACAAGCTCATCGATATGGAGCAGGTCACGCGCGAGGCCATTGAACGCGTCGAGACCGGCGGTATCGTCTTCCTCGACGAGATCGACAAGATCGCCGGACGCGAATCGGGCCACGGTCCGGACGTCAGCCGCGAAGGCGTGCAGCGGGACATTTTGCCCATCGTTGAAGGCACCACCGTAAATACCCGCTATGGTTTCGTCCGCACCGATCATATTCTCTTCATTGCCGCCGGTGCGTTCCACGTCTCCAAACCCAGCGATCTCATCCCCGAACTCCAGGGCCGGTTCCCGATTCGCGTGGAACTGAAATCGCTCACCGTCGAGGATTTCATCCGCATCCTCAAAGAGCCCAAGAACGCGCTTTCAAAGCAATATGTGGCGCTCATGGATACCGAGGGAATCAAGCTCACCCTCGGTGACGACGCGCTTGAGGAAGTGGCTCGTTATGCCGCCAAGGTCAACGAGACCAGCGAGAATATTGGTGCGCGCCGTCTGCATACCATCATGGAAAAGCTGCTCGAAGAAATCTCTTTCGAAGCGCCCGACATGAAGAAGAAAACGGTCAAGATCGACGCGGCGTACGTCCATAAACAGCTCGCGGAAATTGTAAAGGATCAGGACCTCAGCCGGTACATTCTGTGAAGCGCGCAGCCCTCGTCTGCGTTGCCGCCCTCTTGCTCGGGGGCTGCGCCTCCATCGCGCCGCCTTATCCGCCCGCGCTAAACCTTCCCGCTCGCGTGACCGATCTCTCGGCCCTGCAGCGCGGCGCACAAATCTACATCCAGTTCGCCATGCCCGCGCTCACCACGGAAGCTCTGCCCGTTAAAGGCGTCCCTGAGGTGGATCTCCGCATTGGCCCGTCTGCCCGGAAATTTGAGATGCGGGATTGGCTGGAGACTGCCAAGCCGCTTCCGCCGCAAGGGGACAAGACCCTCTACGTGACGCCCGCCGGTCCCTACGTGGGCAAGGATGTGGTGATCGCCGTTCGTCTCAAAAATGCCCACGGGCATGATGCTGGTTGGTCCAACTTCGTCGCCCTTTCGATTACCCCGGCCGTCGCTTCCGCGGAGAACGTGAAGATTCAGGCCACCGCCCAGGGTGTCGAGCTTTCCTGGACCGGCTCAGCGCCCGGCTATCGTATCTATCGGAAAACCGATGCGCTCGATTTCGCTCCGCTCGGCGAGACCAAACAAAGTCCATATTTGGATACTACGGCGGAATATGGAAAACACTACACCTATTTCGTGATGGGATTCCACAATGCCAGCGAAAGCGAAATCTCGGCGGAAGTTACCATCACTCCCATCGATACTTTCGCCCCCGCCGTGCCAGCCGGCCTGAACGCAATTATCGGGACCCGCAGCATCGAGCTGAACTGGACCCGCGACCCCGAGCCGGATCTGGGCGGCTACCGCGTCTACCGCGATGGCGCGCTCATCGCCGGCGCCGTGGTCTCAACCAGCTATAGCGACCGCACCGTCGCGCCCGGTGTGCACTATCGCTACTCCGTCTCCGCTTACGATCAAACCGGCAACGAAAGCGCGCAGTCCGCTCCCGTCGAAGCCGCGTTGCCGTAAATCAAGCTATACTGAGATTTCCTGAAAGGATATTTGATTTCAATGAAGTTTTTCCTGGACACAGCGAATCTCGACGAACTGAAAAGAGGCGCAGCTTGGGGAATTGTCGACGGAGTGACAACCAACCCGTCGCTGATCGCCAAGGAAGGCAATCCGATCGAAGAGCAGATCAAGAAGATCTGCGACATCGTAGACGGAGACATTAGCGCGGAAGTGATCGCTGTGACGCACCGCGAAATGGTGGAACAGGGCAAGAGCCTGGCCAAGATTCATAAAAACGTCGTGATCAAGTGCCCGCTCACAAGGGACGGCATCATCGCCACCAACGAGTTGGCGAAAAGCGGCTATCGCGTCAACGTCACGCTGTGCTTCTCCGCCGCCCAGGCGCTCATCGCCGCCAAGGCCGGAGCCTACATCATCAGCCCGTTTGTCGGCCGGCTCGACGACATCGGTCAGGATGGCATGGACCTCATCCGCCAGATCGTCACCATCTACGAGAACTACGGGTATAAGACCAAAATTCTGGCCGCCTCCCTGCGCTCCACCAATCACGTCATCGATTCCGCCATCGCGGGGGCTCACATCGGCACCATGCCGTTCAAGGTGATGGATGCCCTGTTCACGCACGTGCTGACCGACAAAGGTCTGGAGCAGTTCCTGAAAGACTACAGCAAGGTTTTCCACGACGCGCCGGTTCCGGTCGGCGTCTAGCTCATCGTTTGCCCTCAGCTTCTCACCGGCGAAATGGGTTCAGGTTTTCTTACCAACGAGGGGTTCGGATATCTTTCCGGTGGCCTCCTCGTGAGCGCCGTTGTTGTCGTACTTGTGTTTTCGCTCCGCCGCAAGCGAAAAACCCCTGAAGAACTGGAAGCGCTGCGCCGCGTGGCGCTTTCCGAGACGGGCAAGCTGGGGGGCGGCGAAATCGTCGAAGTGCTGGACGACCAGATTTCCTACCTCTACGATGTGCGGGGCATGACCTACAACACCTCTCAGGACGTTTCCGCACTCCAGGATCGTTTGCCGGCGGACCGCTGGTCTATCGTCGGCGCAGTGGGTGTGAAATACGATCGGCGCAACCCCGCGAACTCTATTGTGATCAGCGAATCCTGGACGGGCCTTCGCCAACAAAAAGGGGCCGCCTGCCTCCCCCGAGACAAACGGCCCTAGCGACTCCAAATTGGAACAACGTTCCTGTCTAAGTAAAACCGCGCATTACGGGAAAGTTTCGCAATTTGTATTAGATTGATAAAAAATAGGCGAGCGTATGACGGCAACTCTGGTTTCTCCGAGCGAATATCTGGCCACCAGCTATCGGCCAGACCGGGTGCTGGTCGATGGACAGCTACTGGACGCAACGTAGGCGAGTGGGATCACAGCACCATGCAGATGGCGGTGGCAGGACATTTCTACGTCCGCGGGCGCGAATGGAAAATCCATGTGGTTCCGGAACACCGCGTGCAAGTCTCCGCAAGCCGCTTCCCCGACGTCTGCGTCGTTTCGCGGGATCGGGAAGTTGAGCAAATTCTCACCAGGCCGCCCCTCATTTGTATCGAAGTGCTTTCCAAAGACGACACATTGCGGAGCATGCAAGACCGCGTGGACGATGATGTGGCATTCGGAGTTCCGAACATTTGGGTTTTGAACCCCGTGAAACGACGTGCGTACGTTTGCTCGTTTCGTGATTTTCGCGAACCCGAAAACGGAATCCTTGAAGTCGCGAATTCCCCGATTGGCATTTCTTTGGCTGACCTCTTCGCCGACCTTGACTAAACGAATCGCACTTCTGGCTTGCGCTCTGCTCTCGTCTGCCTGTGTCTCGAAGTTTCGTCTTACCTCCACATTATTGATCCCGCCAGGATCATCCGCTCATTCCGTTCGCGCTCCCGCCGGTCCTCACCCAGATGCGTGTACCGAAAGCGCGGGAATCGAAGTCCGGCGCCCCGGCGAGGGGAACCTCACCTTCCAGGTTTCGTCCAGGTCCGGCACTGCGGAACCTTCCGGGTGGCTGCTCAACTACGCGGGATCTCTGGAAGCGGCAGGCTGCCTGCCGGCCGGTGGTGGAGTTATGCTCGCGCAGAAAATTTCGGACGTCCTCCCGCGAAATATCAATAAAATCGGCGAACCTGCTGCTTCGGACTTCAGCGATAGCGGCGCACAGGACCTGACCGCCGGATCCACTCTCAAGGTGGTTGAACCGATCTTTCGTGCCGGTGCCGCACCCGGCGCGGAAACGCTGGAGACCGGAGAGGATGCTTCGACATTCAAAGCATCCCGTGACTTGGTCGGAATGAAGAACGGCCTGGTATTCCGTCGAAGGGCGGCTCGTTTGTCGCAAGGAGGAGGTCAATATCTTTGCTCGTGACTCGGACGCGCGCAACCCACGAGTGCCGCCGCGGCTCACCGAGCTCTTCGCCCAAGACCTGTCTTATTTTCGACTGCTGACCATCGTCCGCGAGGCTGCGGATGCTGATCGCGGCGAAATTCTGATCGGCTCTAAAACGCTGCCCCAACTCGTTGAGTTGTCGAACTCCGTGAGGCGTCAGGGAAACTGCGGCCTCGACGAAGGCTGCCTGATGGCGCCAAAAGGCGCATTCATCTCGCCGCTGATCGCCATCGAAGTGAATAAAGTAGAGAAACTGGTCCCGCCCAACACACAATTAAGCGAAGTGCTGCTTTCCTCGTATGCAAACCTGCGCATCTGGAAGCCGTATCACGGACGCCTGCTTGCTGTGGATTTCCGCAAGGCAGGTTCCGCAATTCTGAAACTTCCGCTCACCGGCGGAGAACGAATCCACTTCACGCAAAAGCCATAATGGTTTTTTGACGAATTCACCCATCACTCCGCCCGAAAAGGATTTCGCGACCTGGTATCAAGACGTTGTCCTCGAAGGCGACATGGCCGAGCCGGCTGAGATCGTCAAAGGCTGCATGGTCATCAAACCCAACGGCTACGCGGTCTGGGAGGTGCTGCAGCGCGAACTCGATACTCGCTTCAAAGCCACCGGCCATCAGAATATCTATCTCCCGTTGTTGATCCCGCAGAGCTTTCTCACCAGGGAGGCGGAGCATGTGGAAGGCTTCGCTCCGGAACTGGCCGTGGTGACCATCGCCGGCGGTAAGGAATTGGAAGAGCCCTATGTGATCCGGCCAACGTCCGAAACCATCGTGGGCCATTTCTTTGCCAAGTGGATACAGAGTTACCGCGACTTGCCCGTTCTGGTGAACCAGTGGGCCAACGTGGTCCGCTGGGAATTGCGAACGCGGATGTTTCTCCGCACCACCGAGTTCCTCTGGCAGGAGGGTCACACGGCCCACGCCACGCATCACGATGCGCTGGCGGAGGTGCTGCGGATTCTCGATCTCTATGCCGAGGTGGCCGAAGACATTATGGCCATGCCCGTGGTGAAGGGCGTCAAGACCGGCGCGGAGAAATTCGCCGGCGCGTTGAAATCCTATTCCATCGAAGCGATGATGCAGAACGGGCTCGCCCTGCAGGCAGGTACCAGCCACGACCTGGGGCAGAACTTCGGCAAAGCCTTCGACGTGAAATTTCAAAGCAAGGAAGGCGCCCTGGATTACGTCTGGCAGACCAGTTGGGGCGTGAGCACGCGCTTAATCGGGGCGCTGATCATGACCCATTCCGACGACAAAGGTTTGGTGCTGCCCCCGAAAGTGGCGCCTGTGAAGGCGGTCATCGTTCCCATTTACCGGAAAGACGAAGAACGCGCGCAGGTGATGGAGACGGCCACGCGGTTGGCTGCGGAACTGGGCGCGCATCTCGACACTCGCGAAGGCCATAGCCCTGGCGCGAAGTTCTTTCATTGGGAGCGCCGCGGCGTGCCTGTCGTCTTCGAACTGGGGCCCAGGGACGTGGCCGCCGGCAACATCGTGATCAAACGACGCGACACCGGGGTAAAAGAGAGCATCCCGCAAACGGAAGCGGCGTTGAAACTGCCGGCAACGCTTGACGCGATTCAGAAAGATCTCTATCGCAGGGCCCGGCAGCGGTTGAGCGACAACACGGTTCTCGCCAACTCCATCGGCGAAGTGGAATCCCTCTTAAACGACGTGACGGCCGAAAAAGGCGGCGGAAAATTCGTGATGGCGCATTTGAAGGACGATCCCACAAACGACGCGCGCATCAAGGGATTCAAGGCCAGCGTGCGGAACATCCCCTTGACCGACGAGTATGACGGGCCCGGCAAATGCATCCTGACCGGCGAAGCGGTAGACCGCCGCGTGATTATCGCGAAGGCCTACTGAGGCGGCGGTGGAAGCGGCGGCCCAAACACAAAATCGTCGATCCCGTGAGGATCGAAACTGCCGCAAATCCACGCGTCTCCCATCCCATCCACCTTCACAACGATCCATTCCTGCACGTTCGGGAAGCGAGCCCAATAGTAACCTGCGTTCAATCAGCAACCCTCTAAACGCACGGTAGCACAATTGCCCTACCAGACCCGGCCCTACCAGACCCGGCATGGATTCGCGCGGACCATCGGCTGGCCGGCCTTGCAGGAGAATGCGCTCTCAAATTCAGGCATGTTCGAGACCACTCCGTTGATGCGGTATTGCAGCGGCGAATGCGGGTTGGTGATCGCGCTCATGCGAAGATCCTCTGGACGCTCGCTGCCGCAAGCCCATTGCGCCATGCCGATAAAGAAGCGCTGCTCGGGCGTGAACCCGTCGATGGGCTGGAGCGTTTTTCCCGCGTTGGCGGCTTTCCATGCGATGTACGCCAGCAGCGTTCCCCCGAGGTCGGCCACGTCTTCGCCCATGGTGAGCTTGCCGTTGATCTTAATGTCGTCCACCACGGTGAAGCCGGAGTATTCGTCGGAAACGCAATCCGCCCGCTTCTGGAATTCCGCAGCGTCGGTCGCGGTCCACCAGTCGTGCAGATTGCCTTTGGCATCGAACTGGCGGCCCTCATCGTCAAAGCCATGGGTAAGCTCGTGGCCGATGGTGGCGCCGGTGTTGCCATAATTCGGCGCGTCGTCCATTTTCGGATCGAACAGCGGCGGCTGCAGCACCCCGGCCGGGAAATTGATGTCGTTCATCTGCGGATCGTAATAGGCATTTACGGTGGGCGGCGACATGCCCCACTCGCTGTGATCCACCGGCTTGCCGATCTTATTCAGATCGCGATGCGCTTCAAACGCGGCGGCGCGCTCGACATCGCCGAGGAAATCGTCCGGCTTCACAACAACGGAGCTATAGTCGCGCCACTTGTCCGGATAGCCGATTTTATTGGCAATGCCCTTCAACTTGAGGAGCGCCTGTTCCTTCGTGGCCGGGCTCATCCAGGTCAGGCCATCAATTTCCTTCCGCATCGCCGTTTCGATCTCTTTGGTCATGGCCACGGTGCGGGCTTTGGTTTCCGGCGTGAACGTCTTCTCGACGAATACCTGACCGAGAGCTTCGCCGAGATTGTGATCCACCAGCTGCACGCAGCGCTTCCAGCGCGGCTGCATGGCGGGAGTGCCGCGCAGAGTCTTGCTGAAGAAATTAAAATCGGCTTCGACGAATGGGGGAGAAAGAAAGCGGGCCTTGGCATGGACGAGGTGCCAGCGCAGGTAGGTCTTGAGGTCGTCGAGCGAGTTCGCCTTCAAACTGGCTTCAAACTCGCGATAGAAGGCGGGCTGGGTAACGTTGACCTCATTGATCGGCGGGGCGTTCAGAGCGGCCAGGTATTCGTTCCAATGGAAGGACGGAGTGAGCGACTGCAAGTCCGCGAGCTTCATTTTGTGAAAGATCGCATAAGGGTCGCGCAACTGCACCCGCGTGAGTGAAGCGTTGGCGAGCGCGGTTTCGATGCGCATCACGGTCTTGGCGTTCGCGGCGGCGATGGCCGGAGAATCCCCGAGCAACTGAAACATCTGCGCCACATGATCGAGATACTTCTGACGGAGTTCGACGGATTTCGCATCGGTCTTCGTGTAGTAGTCGCGATCCGGGAGTCCCAGTCCTCCGGCGTCGGCAAACGCGATGACGGAGGAGGAATCCGCGAAGTCTTGGTTGGAGCCGAAGTTAAAGAGTATGCTGCTCGCATAGAGCTTCAGTTGTTGCCGGGCTAAAAGAGCGGGCAGTTGATTCAGGGATTGCAGAGCAGCGATTTGATGCAGAGCGTCATCGAGAGGCGCGGCGCCGGCTTTCTCGACGGCGGATTCATCCATGCAGGCGTGGAAGAAGTCGCCGATCTTTTGTTCATTGGCCGTGCGCGTGGCGCTCGTTTTGCCGGCTTCCTGGAGAAGTCCCCACAGGAAGAGTTCATTTTCGTAAGTCAGCTTTCCGTAGACGTCCCAGCGCGCCTGGTCGGCGGGAATGGGATTGTCCTTGATCCACGTTCCACACGAATACAGGTAGAAGTTCTGGCACGGCTGCACGGTGGTGTCCATCGCGTGCGGATCGAGGCTGGGCGTGTAGGGCAGGGAAGTGAGCGGCCGCTGGGCGAAAAGAGCGGGAAGAACGAGGAATGAGAGAGCGAGGAAACGCATGATTGTATTTAACATTGTGGCATCCGCGGCATGGTCAAAATCTGAGGTATAAGAGAGTATGCGCGCGGCCCTTGCGGTATTTCTATGAGGTTTCGTCTGCGCGTGTTGGCGTCTATCCGGCGCGCCCCCGCATAAGATCGGCGAAGAACACGCGATGGAGCGCCACCTGGCCGATGGAGAGGAGTACGGCCTCTCGGCGAACGAACTGGCAGATTGGGGACTGCGGACCTTTCGCGCGAATTGGACCGCCCAAGATGGAGCGGGGGGGCCGCTGAGCAAAGGAAACGGACAGCCACTCAGCGACCCGACTTCCCCGCTGACCGGGCTACGCGCGTTCAATCGGGTTTCCGGCCCGGATGCGAACTCCTGCGCGGGCTGTCACAATTCGCCTTGCGGTATCCCCGGCGGCAATGCCGATTTCGCGGCGAGCGTTTTTGTGCTGGGGCAGCGATTTGATTTTGCGACGTTCGACCGCGCCGATACCGTGCCGCTGCGGGGAACGGTGGATGCTCAACAGCGCCCGGTGACGCTTCAGAACGTGGGAAATCTGCGCGCGAGTCCGGGGATGTTTGGGGCGGGCTATCTGGAGATGCTGGCGCGGGAAATCACCGCTGACTTGCAGACGATTCGGAATGGGATGCGCGCCGGAGAGACGAAGGCGCTGACGTCGAAGGGCATCGACTTCGGAAAGCTCATGCGGAGGCAGGACGGGGCATGGGACGTTTCGGAGGTGACCGGGCTTCCGCGGGCGAGCATGCTGGCACCCACCCCGACCGATGACCGGCCTACGCTGGGGATCTTGCGTCGCTTCGCTCCGAGGGTGCGGAAGCAAGATTTTGGTTGACCAAATCGATCACTTCATCGGACAATCTGAACATCCAGCGTCGCTGCGCTCCGATAGTGATCGGCTAGCTT